>Ga0181356_1000379_pt1 | contig 18878 bp, 32 predicted proteins | sample Fa13VDMM110SN_FD_130104 | JGI IMG/M metagenome (GOLD analysis project Ga0181356, IMG submission 130104) | Freshwater viral communities from Lake Michigan, USA - Fa13.VD.MM110.S.N | ecosystem: Environmental > Aquatic > Freshwater > Lake | place: USA: Michigan | collected 2013-09-24 | reverse complement strand
CGCTTCTCGCGCTCGCCGCGCTCTTCGTCCGTTTCGTCCTCGTCCCACCCGACGCCATCGGCGGCATCGCTCATGGGCCGCAACTTGACGATGTACGTCCCCAACTCCTTCTGCGCGGAGCGGTAGTTCCGCAGGGTCTTCAAGAACGCCCGCTGCTGCTCCGTGAGGTTCGGAATCATGAGGCATCCCCGGATGACGTTGTCGTCCGTGCTGGGGTCGCCGCTGGCGGTGTAGCGGAGGTCGTCGTCAATCGGGGGCTGGAGGTTCCAGCCCGCCGACGTGAAGAGCAGACGCCGCAGCGCGAGCGTGGAGCCTGGGTTGAGGTCGGGGAGGCCGGAGGCGTCCCGCAGCGACCCGCGCAGTTCCAGCACCTCGCGGAGTTTCGTCTTCTCCTTGGCTGACCTTGCCTCCTGGTCAACCCACATGCCCACGGTGTGCATGTCGCAACAAATGCGCTGGATGGCGTGGTCGTTCTGAATGAGGTGGGCTTGGTCGCGCACCCGCGTGGCGTCGTAGAGCGCGGGCATGACCCGCGCCGTCACGGCCACGTCGAGGGCGCAGTAGCGATGCAACTCCTCGTCGGTTTCGCTATCGAACGCGAGTTTGCGGCCTTCGCGGTCGGTTTTCCAAGCGTGAATGTCGGTGTAGACGCTGCCGACGAACGCCAGGTTGTGCGGCAGTTCGCTCTCCACCAGGCGGTGAAGCAGGATGGTGTCGAGCGTCGGCATCGGGTCGATGCCGTACTGCGCCCGCACCACCATGCGGTCGTAGGAGCCTGCGTTGTGCCCGACCTTGATGACCTGGGGGTGCGTGAAGAACTGCTTCAGCACGTCATGGATGCGGGCCTCATCGGCGGGCGTGTAGAACCGCGACACGCCGTCCTTCGCGAGCAGCCCGACCAGGTGAATCTCGTCGGCGTCCCCGATGCCGATGCACCGGACGTTGCAGGTCAACGGTTCGATGCCGTCCGTTTCGTAGTCGTAGGCGAGCACCGCGCCGGGGCGAAGGATGAACGCCGCCAACTGCTCCGGCGTCGGCTGGTAGGTCACACGCGGCTCCCGCCACGCGAGCACGCCCCGGAACCACCGCACGGCGCGGCCAATGTCGGTGCGGAAGGGCACCGTCCACTTCGGGCTGCGGACGACGAAGCCAGGGGAGAGGGTCGGCATGACCTTGACCCGCCCACCCGTGTTCTTCTCGCTCGCCTCGCTGCCCACGACGCGGAGCGTGTTGGCCTGGGGGTCGTAGTGCAGACGCCCCTCCATCATGCCGCCGCGCAGGTCGAGGATAGACGCGCTCGCGCCCGTCACGCCCTTCGTCGCCGCGCCGCCCATCGTGATGATGCGGTCGAAGCGCGCCAACTCGGCGGCGAGCCGGGGGCGGCAGCAGTCGATGGGCGACGGCTCCAGGGGGAGCGGCGGGTAGCCGTCCTTGGCTCGCTGGGTGTTCTCGCGCTTCCGCTCGGTGTTGCGGCTCTGAATCTGCGCGAGCAGCCGTTTGAGGTCGTTCCCCGGCGGCTGGCACGCGATGATGCTCGTCCAATAGGCATCGCCGCGCTTGACGCCCTGCGTCGTGAGAGCCTTCATGGCCTCCACGCCGCTCGGCCCGACGAAGGGGCGTCCCTCGCGTACCTCGGTGTCCGCAGGGAACTCCCCGACGACGGCGAGCCACGCGCCAGGGTTGTCCTCTGCGGGCACGGGGCCACCCGCCCGACACGTCGCCAGCGGGCACACGTCGCAGCGTGCGCCCAGGTGTTGCAGGTCGATGCTCACTCGTCCACCGCGTCGAAGAGGGTGCCGCCGTCGTTGTCGTCGTCTTCGTCGTCGCCCCAGGTGTCGCCGTTGTGGACGTGGAAGGGCGTGGACGTGCCGACGTAGGCTCCGGTCACGTTGAACTCAATCCACTCCACGGCGTCGTCCCGCGTCCAGCCTTCGTTCCGCATGAACACGCCGACCATGAGGTCGTAGTCGTAAACGGCGACGGGCTTGGGGCCGCGCAGCGCGATGCCGATGAGGGCGTCGTCCAGGCCGTCCCACAGAGCAGCGTCGGGGTTCACGTCGGTGAGGAGCGCGATGAGGCGCGCAGAGAGGTCGGGCTGGGTCATTAGAGCGTCCGCAGGTAGTCGCAGTCATCCCCGGTCGCGACGACGCGAGCGTAGGCCCGCACGTCGTCTTCGTAGCGACGTTCCGCGAGGATGGCTTCGTAGTGGGTGATTTCCTCGTCCGTGACCGCGTCCAACTGGGAGGCGTGAACGAGGATGGCGTAGCGCACCTCCGCGCCGCTCTCGCGGCGCAGGACGAGGGTGATGTGCGCGGATTCGGGGGAGTAGTACCGCACCGCGCTGATGAGGGCGCGATGCGTGGGTTCACCGTGCTCGTCCAGGCGGCGAGCCGCGACGACGAAGGCGCGACGAACGGTGGCGGCGTGGGCCTCATAGGCGGTGCGGTACATGATGGTCACTCCTCTTCGGGGTCTTCTTCGGCGTCTTCGGCGGCTTGAACCAGCCCGTCCAGCACCTTGTCGGCGCGGGTGAGGGCGTCAGCAAGGTCAGCGTCGAAGCGGCTCGTCATCTCACGGGTTGTTTCGGGGCCAGCGCGCAGCGTGTCCAGGGAGAGGACGTTGCGGATGGCGTCCCGCAGGTCTTCCAGCGCGGCGACGGCGTCGGCGGGTGTAGCGTGATGAAGGGGCATCGGGGTTCCGTGTTGGGGGGTAGCACGAAGGGGCGGGCAGTCTTCGACCACCCGCCCCCGTGTCGCCGTGAGGCGGGAGCGGCTACTGCGCGCCCAACGCCTTCAGCAAGTCGGACGCCGACGCGCCGCCCTTCGCCGCGCCGCCCATGCCGCCGCCCATGCCGCCCAGGCCACCGCCCGCCGGGGTCGTCACGGCCACGCCGCCCATGCCACCGCCGACCGCGCCGCCCAGCCCGCCGCCCTGGGGCACCGTGACCTTCGCGCCGCCCAGCGCGGAGCCGTTGCCCGCGTTGGCGACCGCGCCCTCGGCGCGCTTGCCCTGCTCCCACGCCACGGGGGCGAGGAACTTGAGGTTGTCGCGCTGGCCCGCGTCCTTGTCGCCCATCGTGTAGTGGACGGTGACCTCGCGGCCCACGAACAGGGACGGGGAAGCGTTGATGTTGCCCGCCTCAATCTGCGCGGGGGTGTAGCCAGCGGCCTCGAACGCAGCGCGCCAATAGTAGCGGACGTTGTCTTCAGCGGCCTGGGGGATGCCCAGCCAGCAGGTGCGGACGATGCCCGCGTATTCGGCGTCGGTGATTTCCACCTTGAAGGCGACCTGGGGGCGACCCGTGGAGGCGACGGTGCCGTCAGCCTCCACAATCTTGCCCTTGTAGTAGCCCGTGGGGAGGTTGCGGTTGCCCGCGCCAGCGGGCGCAACGCCCGCGAGATTCACAGAAAAGTTCCAGTCGGCCATGATGGTTGCTCCTTGCGATTGATGAACGTCCCGGTGCTTACGCCCGCCGGGGGGAAGCGTGAGGGCGAACCGCGCCCCCTCGGAAGTTAGAAGAACGTCGCCCAGCGGGTCGCTTTCGCTCGCCGCAACGTGGCCCTGTCCCACGCATCGCGAATCGTCCAGCGAGCATGGCGGGGGTCGATGCCCTTGCCGACGAGGTCGGTGTAGAACGCCTCCAGGATGGCGGCGTCCCCTTCGGGCTGGCCCTCCAGGAGTTTGGCGGCGACCCCGGCGACCACCTCCTCCTGCCACGGCAGAGAGGGGAGGCGGCTGATGTTGTAGCCATTCATGCGGAGGATTTCGCCCAGGTTGAGCGGAGCCGGAGAGGGCGTACCCGCATCGCGGTCTTTCCCCGTCCAATCCAGCCCACCGTCGCAGCGGTAGACCGCGCCCCAGGGGCGACGGGTCGGGTCGAACGTGGCGCGAAGCACCAGGTCGGCCATCGCGGGCAGTTGCTCCGGCAGGTCGCCGGAGAGTTTCGGCCCGCCCCGGATGCGCGTCCCATCGGGCTTCGTCATCGGAACCTGCTCCCAGCAGTTTATGACGACGTGGATGCCCGCGTAGCGGGCAGCGGCGCGGAAGTCCAAGACGTATTCGCGCAACTTGCCCCACAACTTGTAGCCGCTGAACTTGTTCTCCAGCAGGTTGAAGGTGTGCTCCGCGAGGAACGAGAAGTCATCCACGACGATGGCGTCCACCGTCTTCGCCTTCGCGGCGGCTTCGATAGCCTTCGTCGCGGCGTCGATGGTGTTGCAGTCGAAGACCTTCGGCTGGATGCCGCAGAGGGCCGGGAGCGGCTTCAATGCGCCTGGGGCCGCAAGGAAGAGCGCGTTGGGGAAACTGTAGCCTTGGTCGGTCGTTTTGCCGACGCCGCTGCGACCGTAGGTCACGACAAACGCTGGCCCGCCGGGGTCGGCGGCGTTCTTGGTTGGGGTGCTCACGTTGCCTCCGTGATGCTTTCTATGTAGTACCCGCTTTGCCACCTGTCAATGATGCGCGGGCGGTTTTCTTTCGGCCCGCTTCAGCCCTGGTCGTCGGGGGGCGTGGCCCACTCGCAGCGGGAATACATCGGACACGCGCCGTAGCGCGTCCAGCAAGTGTGCTCGGACGGGTGCGCGGGCCACTCGCTCACCGCGAGGTTGCGCGCCTCAATCTCCTGGATGCGCCGCCACGCTTCCGCGATGGCTGCGGGGAACTTGCGGAGTTGCCCAGGGACGGGCGCGAGTTGCGGGCGAGCGAAGGTGAGGTCTTTCGCGTCGGTTTGGATGAGGTTGCAGACGACGCCGCCGAACCGCTCCCCGAAGGCGAGCCGCCCCGCCCAGCGGTAGGCGAGGAACTGACCGCTCATCGCATACCAGCGCGGGTGCGACGTGGTGATGCGGCCCGTGGTTTTGTGGTCAACGAAGTAGACGCGCCCGTCCTTCGCCTCCCACACCAGGTCTACACGCATCGTCAGCGGTGCCCCGCCGTCGAACTCCAGGCTGAAGACCTCTTCGACGTGGAGGATGCGCGGACGCTCTGCGGCGTAGCGGGTGAGGTAGCCGCGCACGATATCGCGAGCCAGCCCCGCGAACTCATGCCAGGCGGGGCCGTCCTTCTTCGCGGCGAGCGCGGTGACCGCCTCTTCGGGGCGGTAGAGCACGTCGGGGTCGTTCCCGTTCTGCTCTTCACGCATCCGGGCGTAGTAGTGCGCCAGCCCGACGTGAACCATCGACCCCAGGGCGAGCGCACGCCCACTCTCGGAATCGTCGTGCCTCGGCCCCTTGTGGGAGTAGGCGTAGAGTTGGGGGCACCGAAGGAAAGTCTCGTAGCGGTGCCAGCCGAACGGGGACGGCCCCGTGTCGAGGAGAAGTTGGGTCATCGCGTTGCCTCGCGTGCAGAGTACCTATGCGCTGGGGCGCGGTGCGTCCACCCAAAGAAGCACGCCGCCCCGGTCAGAAGGTGACCGTGACGGCGTGCCGTTGGCGCGTTAGCGCGCCGCCCCGTCAGAGGGCGAGCGTCGAGGTGATGACGACGCGGCGACGGACGCTGACCTTGCCGTCGTCGCTAATGGCGACGTGCTCCACGCCTTCCGCACGCATGGCCTCCAGGAGCAGACGCAGGGCTTCCAGCGTGTCCTTCGCGGCTTCGCCCTGGAGGAGCGCGGTGACCGGAGCCGGAGCGGGCGCGGGCGTGACGACGACGGGCACGACGGTGACGGGCTGCGGCTCCAGCGCAGCCAGCCTCTCCACGATGGCCTGGCCGATGGCGGCGGGCACGACGCTCTTCACGGTGCGCCCAGGCTGGGCACGGTCGCCGCCGTTGCGCGCCTTCGCCGTGTAGGGCGGGCGCGTTGGCCCCACGTCCTCCGTGACGGAGAGCACGCCCAGGGCGATACAGTTCATCTCGTAGCGGGCGCGGTCGGTGATGCGGTTCGCCCCCGCGCCGACACCAGGAGTGACGCCCAGCGTGCCACGGGCGAGCCGGAGCGGGCGCAGGAGCACAGACGAGTTCATCTTCATCTTCGGCGCGAGTTCCGCAGCCGTGAGCCACGGGTTCGCGGCGATGAGTGGCAGCACGCGGTCGTAGATGCTGCGCGCCGCCGTGGTGAGCGCGGCGACGGCGGCGACGTGCTTGACGGGGACGGTGATGGGAACGGTTGCAGCCAAGATGGCCTCCAAGATGGCGACGGGCGGTGCGGGGAGCGGGTCGATGGCGGTGTCGAGGATGGCGTTCACCGCCCCGTTGGGCATGGACGCCAGCGCGCTTGTGGTGCCCAGCGTCGGGACGCCGAAGAGCGCGGGGGGCGAGATGGGGAAGCCGTGCTTCGTGAGCAGCGGGGAGAGCGCAGACCTGCGGTGCGGCCCGCAGATGAGCGGCACCCCCGCCTTCCTGGCCCGCTCCATCGCGGGCTTCGACAACTTGTGGGAGCAGTTGTCGGTGGCGACGACGACGGCCTCGCAGCCCAGGGGAATGTCCCCCAGGCGGCTCGGCGTCGGCCACCACCAATCGACGCGCATCCCGTGGAGTTCCAGGATGATTGCCATCTGCTCCAGCCAGCGGTCGTTGGAGCCGACGAGCAGCGTGCGGGTCACTCCTCACCTTCCACGTCCGCGCCCCACTCCACGGTCGCGTTGGCCGCGAGCACGTCGGCGTCGTGCAGAAGCCGTGCGGCCAGGCAGTAGACGCAGCGGTGCAGGAAGTCACGGAGGTCGTCCCGCGTGCCGTGCGGCTCACTCCTCGCCCACAGGTCGCCGTGCTCCAGGAGCATCGTGTGCAGCCCGCGCAGGCCGTCGTTGTCGCCCGCCACGTCCGCGAAGGTTTCCGCACTCGGCTCGGCACGCTCGCGCCGTTGCGCCCGCGAGTTGCTGACTGCGCTGCGGTAGGCGCGGCTCGCCTCCTGGGTGAGCATCGGCACGATGGCCTCACGGTAGTCGCCCTGGGCGACCCAGCCGCCGTGGGGCAGGTCGCTCACGGTGAGCGCGTAGGACACCGCCGACGCCTTCTTGCTACGCTTCGTGCGGTAGCCCTCCAGGGCGTAGATGACGGCGCAGCCATCGGGGATGGGGTCGCCCGCGTTGAAGCGGATGGGTTCCGGCTCACGGGTGTAGCGGGGCATCACGCCACCCCCACGGGCGTCGGGAACGACGCCTCACGCCGTTCGACGTGCTCCGCGAGGGCGCGCAACGCCTCCGCGAAGGTGGCGCGGGTGACGAGGATGCCGGGGAAGCCGGGGATGGCGAGGGAGAGGCTGACCCCCTCCGCGTGCGGCTTGACGGTGATGCCCCCAGGGGGCTGGGACTTGTCGGGCATGGGTGCCGCCTCCTTGATGCGGCCCCTGCATCATAGCCCCCGTGCGTCGGGTGTCAAGCCTCGCGCTATGAACATTCAGCGCGTTAGGCGACCGCTGACAGGTCGGCACGAATCAGAAGGGGGAGGGCTTTCGCCCTCCCCCTTCACGCTCACACACACCTACCCGAAGCGTCGGAACCCCGACACCTGGAACCTACCGCGCCCGCCGCATGTAGGCCAGCGTGAGGTGAAGGCTGGCGTCGGCTTCGGTTTCGTGGACGGTCAAGTTCTCGGTGCCCTCCGTCATGGCGACCCACTCGCCACTCGCAAGTTCTGCCGTCACCCCGATGATGACCCGCCCTTTCGTGCGCCAGGTCTTCATCGAATCGGGGACGAGGTCGAGTTCTTCGTCTTCTTCGGGCGTGTCGAGCGGCGGGGCGTTCGCCCGCTTCAATGCTGCTGCTGCCATCGGTGCCTCCTTGGCCCCGACCATGTAGTCGCCGCTCTGCCATCCGGCAAGCCGTCGCCTATGCCTCTCCGCTCCGGTGCGCCGCGCAGCGGCAACCGTACCCATTGACGAGTTGCCCGTGCGCGACACGATGAAGCGTTAGCCCAGGGATGCGCGCCTCTTCGACCATCGCCGGGAGGTCGGCGTGGTCGTCGTAGAGATGCACGTCGCGCTCCCCGTCTGCGACGAGGGCACGGATGAGCCGCAACTTCACGTCGGGGATGCGCTCCCCGGCCCGCCGGAACTGCGGAACGGGCACGGCCTCTTCCAGTTTCGCGATGGCGGGGCCGATGCGCGGGTCGTCGGCGTGCATCACCAGCCACGCTTCGACCGCTGCCGGAGCGCGCCCGCTGAAGAGGACGTGACGCCCTGGCGTCCGCGCAAGGGTGCGCCACATCGACACGAAGGGCTTCGTTTCCCGCAGGGCTTGCGTGGCGCGCTTCGTGTCGCGCCACCAGTCGGAGTACGGCACGTTGGGGAAGCGCGCCGCCAGCACTTCGACCACCTCGTTGCTCGCGGCGAGCGTGTCGTCAAAATCCCACAGGTTCAGCCGCGTCATGGCTCCGTCCGCATCTCCCACTCGGCCTTGCTCCACACCCACCCGCTCCAGGTGGCGATGGCGAGGGCGGCGGCTTGCGTGGCATAGCCCAGCATCTTCTCGTCCTTCTTCTTCAAGCGGTGGCCCGCGTAGAAGATGACGGGGGCGCAGACGAGGAACGCGGCGAGCCGGAGCGGCTGCACCTGGGTCTTCTCCACTTCGTAGGACACGCAGAGGTAGGGCTTGCCGCCCACGCGGGTCTTGCTCACGGCCCCCGCGTCGGGAAGCCGTTGTCCGGTCACACCAGGATATCCGTAGGGCGCGTACATGACGCTGGCGTATCGCCGCATGACCTTCGGGGCTGCTGCGCGTGGCCCTCGGCGTCGGGCATAGACGCGGCGTTGCCGCATCGGGGCGACTATCTCCGACCCATGACCCCCACCGCCTCGCAGAAGCACGTCATCGACTGCGTGCTCTCCATTTTTGAGACTGGCCGCGTCCCCACCGCCGCGTCCTACTCGACGTGCGCCATCCTGGCTGACGGCGCGGGCATCTCCTACGGCAAGCACCAGGCGACCGACAAGGCGGGGAGCCTCGACCTCGTCGTGAAGCGATACATCGAACTCGGTGGGCAGCACGCGGAGCCGATGAAGGCGTTCCTCCCGCACATCGCCGCCAACGGCAGCGCGAGCGAGCCGCCCCGTGGCCCCTGGAGCGCGACGACGACGAGCCTGGTGAACTTGCTGAAGGCGGCGGGTGCTGACCCGAAGATGCAGCAGGCCCAGGACGAGGTGTTCGACGCGCACTACTTCGCGCCCGCCGTGAACATCGCGAAGCAGGCGGGGCTGACGACGGCCCTGGGCCTCCTCGTCGTCTACGATTCATGCATCCACTCCGGCCCTGGCGGCGTGACCATGATTCGCAACAAGTTCGCGGAGAAGTCTCCGGCCAACGGCGGGGACGAGAAGGCGTGGGTCAAGGCGTACCTCAACGCTCGCCGCAACTGGCTCGCCACGCACAAGATGACCGTGCTCCACGCGACGGTCTACCGAATGGACGCGCTGCTCGCTCTCGTCGCTGCGAACGCCTGGGACTTGGCGGTGCCGTTGACCGTGCGCGGCCAGCGCATCGTTTGATGTGGTGGGGACGGCGGGACTTGAACCCGCACTCCACAAGGGAACCCGCTTTTGAGGCGGGCGCGTCTACCGTTCCGGCCACGTCCCCGTAGATTTCAACCGCCCGTCGCCCAGGCGCGGAACCGCTGCCACAAGCCCTGCTGCTCTTCGGCCACGATGACCGGGATGACGAGATGCGGGTGCTTGATGGCGCGCTCGCGGATGCGCTCGACTTCGTTGTCGGTGAGTAGCCACACTTCGATGCCGCCCGCGTCGTTGCGGAGGGCGAGTTGGTGGTAGTGGCCGTGCTTCGTGAGGCGGGAGAGGGTCACTTCGGTGCTCGCTTGTCGGCTGCGTGCTCGCGGAGGGCGGTGGAGAGTTCCGCGCCTTCGGGGCAACCGGGGGTGAAGGTGGCCTTCGGCACGTCGGTGCCGAAGACGGGGTTGGCGACCATCGTGCAGAGATGGCACGCCGACGTGTGAAGGAGGGCGGCACGTCGCAGGTCTGCGTCCTGCTCCCAGGGCCATAGGACTTCATGGCCGTTGTCACCTGGGAGCCGGATGAGGAGGAGCGTCATGCCGTGGCAACTATCCCGCTATGGTACGAGCCGCTGGGGCAACGACGCCTTCGCACGCTCGGCGTCTACGCTTCGCTTCGCCAACGTCGCCACGGCGTCTAGGTGCTCTTCGGGCAGGTAGTCACCGGGGTTGTTGTCCCACCCGTGCCGCTTCGCTGCGGCCTCGACGCGCTTCCACCGCTCCTCGATGAACCGCGCCGTGTTCTCGCCGTCGCGGGCCTCGATAGCGTCCCAGCCCATGCGCTGCGCGACGTGCCCGATGCGAGCGATGGCGGCTTCCTGTGCGGCCAGCCGTGCCCGCAGCCGCCCGATGTCGGTTGCGAGCGACTGAAGGTCGCGCTGCTGGTTGTCGATGACCTCCATCATCACCATCCGCACGACTTGGTGCTTCTTCACGCGCTTCTTCGGCTTGGTCATGTTCCGAACTCGTCGGCCAGGTAGGCGATGAGCGCGCCGAAAACGCGCTCGTCGGGGACGTGCTCGGTGTTCCCGTGAACCTGGAGAGCGCGGTAGAAGCCGCGAGCGAACGCCAGGCTGGTGCCCAGGCAGACGCCGTTCATCCCCAGCGTGGCGCACATTTCTTCGCCCGCGTAGTCGGCGGCGTGCGTCGTGAGGTCGCACCCGATGTAGTCCCCGCTGACGCGGAGGACGGTGAACGTCACGGCCTGGTTGCCCCGGCGGTGCGTGTAGAACAGGCTGCTCTCGTCTTCGCGGACGGAGTTTTCGACGGTGCTCATACGTCCCCCAGGGGCTTCGGCTGCGTGATGTGCTCCCACAGGGCTTGGGCCTCGGCGGGGAGCATGGACGGGTAGCGGCCCGCCATTCCGACCGACGTGGCGTTCGCGGCGCGGAAGGTGCCCCCGCTGCGCTTCGCGTCCGCTTCCAGGACGGCGTTGATTTCCTCGACGGACTTGCCCGCCGCCGCTCCGATGACGATGACGGCCCGTTCACTCACGGTGTAGTTGCGTTCGCGCTTCATTCCTCACCTTCCTCTTCGCCGTTGGCGCGGGGCAGAACCCAGCCGTCCAGGGCGTCCTCTTCGTCGGCCTCAAACACCTCGGCCTCCAGCCACTCGACGCCCTCTTCCTCCACCTCGTCTGCCGTGACGGTGATGGCGATGGCGCGTGCGGCCTCTTCCGTGTCCGCGACGACGTAGACCGCGTGGCGGGTCACCTTGTCCAACTCGATGCGCCAATACTTCTTCTCGCTCATGCCTCGTCCTCCTCGATTTCTTCGGGGTCGCCGTAGGGTTCAATCTCGTCCCATTCCTTGCAGGTCTTCGCGCTCCACCCGCGCCTCGCGACCTCCCACGCCTCTTCGGCGGTGTCCGCTTCGACGTGCTGGACGTGCCATTGTGTGACCTTGGCCTCTACGCGCCAGTTCTTCATCACTCACCCCCTTCGGGAACGGCGGGGGCGGGGCCGGAGCCGTCCATCGCCCACAACGGTGCATCCGCTTCGCTCCAGGCGAAGAAGGTCGGGTCAAGGGACACGCCCTTTGGCTCGCTGGCGACGGCTTCCACGTCGGCCAGGAACGCATCGCCGGGGAACGCGAGCAGTACGCCCATGCCCTGCTCCGTCTGCACGGCGACGAGGAACTGGAAGGGGACGCTCTTCGCCCCGATGAGGCCGTTGCTCTCCTTCAGTTTCGTGAGGTGGTCGCGGATGACCTGCACGGCTCCACGCAGCCGCTCGGCAGGGGTGAGGTCGTCGGGGACGAGGTCGGTAATCACGGGGTCTTCTCCTTGTCGTTGGGGTTCACGGCTTCACCGGGAGGCCGAACGTCGTCGGCCACTTGCCGTCTTCGATGTAGGCGGCGGTGTCGTAGAAGGCGTCGGCGCGGTAGTGCTGCCCCGTGCTCTCGCAGACCTTCGCGGCCCGCCGCAGTTCCGCGACGATGCCCAGGAGCGCGGAGCGCACGTCGTCCACGCTGCTATGCGGGTGCGGGCACGACGCCGGGATGAGCGGAGCCGGGGCAGGCACCGCGCACGTTGCCTTGCAGAACGGCTTCCCCGCGAAGGTGAGCGTGAGCGTCATGGCGGGTGCGCCGTCCAGCGTGCCCGCCTGGAGGTCGGCCCGCATGTGGGCGCGGAGCAGCAGGTCAAGTTCGACGGAGTTCACGGGGACACCTCTTCGGTCGGGGCGTCTTCGGGCGGCTCGGCCAGCACGACGCAGTAGGTTTCCAGGACTTCCTTGACCAGCCCCGTGTCGTCGCGCAGCGTGAGGACGTAGAACGGCTCGCCCAGCCACTCGTCCTCGACGGCCTGGACGAGCGTGTAGACGACGGGCGATGCCCCGTGCCGGATGCTCTGCCCCGGTTTCCACTTGCTCATGGTGTTGCCTCTGCGTACTCCATAGCCTTGCTCTTGCCACCCGTCAAGGTCAGTCTCGCGGGTTGAGGCCACCGGGGCCGGAAGGGTAGGCGGGAACGTCCTCGCTGGGCAGACGGGTCACGCCTGCGTGCATGGCGGCGACCATGCGGTCGGTCTTGGAGAGGGCCGCGACCTGGGAGCGGTCGGAGTTGATGCGGGCGTCCAAGGGAGCCTCACGCCACTCGTAGCGGCAGCGGGAGCACTCGCGCCGAATGTGCTCGGTGCCGACGCTCCCGATGGCAGAGTAGAAGCGCGTCGTGACGTGCGCGGAACCGCACTTCGGACACACGCCGTTGGCGTTGTAGGGCTTCACGCGGTCTTCTCCGGGGCACGCTTGGCGTGCCGACGCTTCGCACGGTCGTAGTCGTTGATGGCGCGGACGAGCGGGCTGACGGCCTCGCCCAGCAACGCCCCGTCGTAGCCGCTGCGAACGAGCGCGATGGCTTCGGCGGCGACGTGCCGGAACGCCACCGCCTCGACGTAGGCTTCACGGAGCGCGACGTTCTCTTCGCGCACGCGCTCCAGGGCGGCGAGGGCTTCGGTCAGCGCGGAGGAGGAAAGGGGGTCATCGGCTGCGCGGGCAAGCCGACGCATCGCGGTGCGAGCGTCGTCAATGCCGGGGCAAGTGTGGCCGGGGGGCTTGGCGGGGAGTACGTCGTTCACAGAAACCTCAAACACGGGCATAGCCCGTCGCTTGCCAGCCGACAAGGCAGGCGCAAAGAAGAACGGGGGCTGGCTTTCGCCAGCCCCCGTCAACGGGGCCGCTCCCCAGGGGGAGGGTGGGGGCGTTGCCCCTTGCGCGTCAGACGACGCGACCGTCAACCTGCCCTTCGCGGACGAGCCTCACGATGAAATGCGCGCCGTTGCCGTGGGGACGACGCTGCGCGAAGCCACGGGTGACGTTCGCCTTCGTCACGGTGTTCGTCCGAACGTCCACCTCGACGTAGACGCTATCGGCTTCGGCGGTGCCCTTGTAGGAGCCGGGGATGAACCCGCCGTGCAGACGCGCCGTGAGGCGAACGTCGTCGGCTTCCGGCTCGACTTCGGCCAGCCGCTCGCAGAGGCAGCGGATGTCGTCGGCGGTCACCGTGCGCTGACGGGCGCGGGGCGTGCGGACGCGCAACTCGGAGAGCGCGATGAAGAGGTGCGGGAGAAGGTCAGAGAGGGAGAACATGGTCGGCTCCTGGGAGTAGGGGTTCACTCGCCGTTCTCGTCGCGGAGAGCGTCGTAGAGCATGACGGCCACGGGGCCGACGACGGACTGACGAAGGAACAGGGACGCGCCGGGGTTGAACTCCAACTCCTTCGCGATGCCGTCCTCGTCGCAGAGGGCGATGCGCTTCTCGTCACCGGGGACGAGAACCAACTGGAAGAACCCGCCGCCGACGAGGGCTTGGAGTTCCTTGTAGTGCCAGGTCGTCCCGGCGGGGCGGTGGACGGTCACGCGACCATCGGGGTGCATGACCTGGGCGACGAGAGAGGCGGGGGCGGGGCTGGGCATCGGGTTCTCCGTGGATGCCCGTTCATCATAGCCGCCTGTTGACAGGTGTCAAGGGTTCCGATGGCCTTCGCGGCACTCCGTTCACCTTCCGCTCGGCCCCCTGGCTCGCTACGCTCCCCCGCGAGAGGGCGTACCCACATGGGCTTCAAGGTCACCATCCGTCGCAACGGAGCCGTCTGCGGCGAGGCACACTACAAGGCAGAGGCCGTCGCGGCTGGCATGGCCGACAAAGCGACGAAGGCGAATCCCGACGTGTCGGCAGCGGTGACCCGATGCAACGGCTCGGCGTGCGGGTGCGGGACGAAGACGAACCGCCGCCCCCGTGCGCTCCCGCGCCGCAACGGGGCCGACCCGTTCGCCGCCGTGCGCCGTGCGGTCAAGAAGGAGGTGAGCCGCTACGCGGAGGAGGGTGGCACCTTCGCGACCCAGCGGCTCATGGACGCGGCATATCGTGCCTACAACAAGCACATGACGGCGACGGGCGTGCAACTGCCCGTGGAGATGGTCACCGCCGAAATCGTCGCGGCCCGCACCCAGGCTGAAGACCTGCACCGTGGGCAAACCCAGGGCGAGTTGCGCCGTGTGGTGAGCGCGGAGCGTGAGGCTGCGCGGCACCGCTTCCCGCGCCACAACGGCAGCGGGATGGTATTCACGCAGGCTCCGTCGCGTGAGGCAACGATGCGCGCCGTCGAAGTCGGAGACATTCCCGGCCCCTTTACCGTCAATGACGTAGGAACTCCCGCCGTCGATGATGCACGGGGGCGAACGGTGGCGTTGTTCCCGAAGGGTGCGACGAAGGCGGCGGCGTTGTTCGCTGCGCGGCTGAACGCGCTGATGCCGCATCGCCGCAACTCCTCGACGGCGGGCGCGATGGCTGCGTCCCGCTCGATGGCCTACTCCAACCTGTTCCGCAACGGAGGCACGCGGCCCACGTTCGACGCAGCGCGGAAGCGCATCTTCCGTGAGTTCGGAGAGGCGGGTTGGACGTTGAGCAGCCCGACGCTGAAGGTGCTCCACGCGACCTCGCCGGATGGGAAATGCCGCGCCTGGTTCAAGGCGCAGAGCATCTACTACACGAAGGGCGGCGGCACGCACGAACTCGGCACCGCGCATAGCGTGACGCAGGGCTTCGACCTTCGCGCCATCGCTCCTGGCATCTTCGTGCGGTGGTTTGAGAAGAACTGGTGCGGCCCGACGCGCACCAACCCGACCCGCCGCCGTGCGGCCCGCGTTGCGCGTACCCGCCGCAACCCCGGCAGCATGACGGAGGCCCAGGCGAGCACGCTCATCCGGCAGATGGGCGGCATGGGCAAGTTGACCGCGATGCTCGGAGCATCGGGCTTCGGGCGCGGCTCGACGGACGGCCACCCCTCGCTGACCTTCAAGTTCAAGGGCAGCAAGAAGGCGAACGTCGTCACCATCATCCTCGACCCGTCCGACACCTACACGCTCCGCTTCGCGAAGATGGCGAGCGCGGCCAAGTTCTACGAGGTGACGCCCGCCGGGGAGTTCAGCGGCGTCTACGCTGACGCGCTGAAGCCCACGTTTGAGCGATTCACGGGCCTCTACCTCTCCCTGTAGGAGCGCGTCATGGCCTACCACATCGTCATCCGCAAGAACGGGAAGCAGCAGGGGCTTCTCGGCCCCTACGCAACGAAGCCCGCTGCGGACGCCGACGCGAACGCCATCAAGATTCGCCTCTCGGCCCCGGCGTCCGTCGTCGTGGAGAAGGTCAAGGTGGGCGGCGTGACCTACGTCCCCCAGGGCGGCGGTGCGGCCACGGCCTACACGCCTCCGGCCTACACGCCCCCGCCGCTGCGTCGGGCCGCTGGCGGCGTTGTCATCAACGAGGACGGCTTCATCCTGGTGCGCGAGCCGACGAACCATTTCGATGGGTACGTTTGGACGTTGCCGAAGGGCGGCGTCGATGCGGGCGAGACTGACGAGCAGGGTGCCTTGCGCGAGGTGCTGGAGGAAACGGGCATCCGTGCGGAGGCCGTCGCGCCCATCCCTGGCGAATGGAAGGGCGGCACCAGCACGAACGTCTACTTCCTCATGCGCCCCGTGGAGGACACGGGGGCGATGGACAACGAAACGCAGAACATCGCCTTCGTGTCCTACGATGACGCCAAGGTGCTCATCTCCAAGACGAAGAACGCGAAGGGCAAGGCTCGCGACCTGGAGGTGCTGGACGCGGGTTACGGCTTGTGGCTTCAACGCCGCCAGGCTGCGGCTGCGACCCCGAAGCGCAACCGTCGTCGTCACTCGTTCGCGTAGGAGGTCACCGTGACCGCTCGCCCTCCGTTCTCCGGCCCGGCTGCGGGGGCCGCTGCCGACCTGGTCATCGAAATCGACATTTTCTGAACCTCGGAGCCACCTCATGCCCCGGAACCTCGACTACCCCGCACCGATGCACGGACGCATGATGCGGCAGCGGCTCCGTGAAGCGGAGCACGACGCCCGTAAACTCTTCGCCACGCTGCGCGACGATGACCGCGTGCCCGCCTGGACGTTGGACAAGGTCGCGACGGGCGCGGACAACTTGCACCAGGTGAGCCGCTACCTGCGGTTCAAGGTGTCGAACCCCGTCCATTGGGGTGCGCCCGATGCTCCCGCCGCCCCGGTCGCGCTGCCGGAGGTCGCAGACAAGCCGTTCTATGAGGCCATCCTTCGCGGCCTAGAGGCTCCGGTCACCGCGAACACGCTCGCGCTCATGTATGCCTGGCGGCAGACGGAGGGCGGGAAGGCTGCGTACAACCCGTGGAACACGACGCTGAAACTGCCGGGGAGCACGCTCTACGGCACGAACAAGGCGGGCGTGCAGAACTACACCAGCCCGCAGCAGGGCGTGGACGCCACCGTCCGCACGATGCTCCTCTCGCGCTACGCGAGCGTCATCCAGTTGCTCCGCGCTGACGCGACCCCGGTGGACGTGGCGAACGCCATCATCGCATCCCCCTGGGGCACGAAGGGGCTGCTCCTTGACGTGCTCGCGATGTACGGACGCGGCAAGGTCGTCGTGAACCCCATCGGCACCGTGGCGGGTGCTCCGGCCATCTCCACGCTCGCCGCTGCTCCCGCCGCACCTGGGAAGAAGCCCCGCGTCCGCTACGAGAAGCCCCCGACGAACTGGCTGGCCTGGGGCGGCATCGCGATGCTCGCCGCTGCGGTCATCCTCCTCCCCGCGCTCATAGGCGGCGGGAAGAGCACCGTCCCTGCGCTTCCTGCGCCACCGAAGGCGAACCCCCGCCGTCGTCGGCGTTAGGAGAACATCATGCTGCTGAAGTCGCAGAACGGCTGGCCCGCGTCGTCTGACCGCTCGGTCGTCAACATTCAGACCTTCACCGTCCCGCTCTCGCAGGGCACGCTGAAGATTCCGCTCCGTGGCGAAGCCGCTCCGCGCCTCATCGAGATGATTCGGTGGTGGGACGCGAACATCGAACCCGTGACGCTGGGCAGCGGCCTCGGCACCTGGGGCTACGCCTTCCGCACCATCCGGGGCATCACGACGACGCTCTCCAACCATGCGAGCGGTACGGCCATTGATATCAACGCCCCGAAGCACCCGCTGGGGGCGCGAAACACCGTGCAAGCCGACAAGGTCGCAGCCATGCGCGCCAAGGCTGCGGAACTCGGCCTGCGTTGGGGCGGTGACTACAAGGGCCGCGCCGACGAGATGCACTTTGAGGTGACGACGCTGCCCCCGCCGGAGGTCGTTGCGTATAGCCAGCAGCGTTCCCAGGGCATCGCCGCCGCCGTGCCGGAGGCTGCGGAGTTGGTGACCGCCGCCGCGAAGAGCGCGGCCCGTGAGGTCGTCGGCGGTGGGCGCAAGGAACTGGCCCGCAAGGTGCGGCAGAACTGGTGGATTGTAGGCATCGGCCTGGCGGCGGCTGCGGGGCTGGCCTGGTTCACGCTGCGGAAGCCGAAGGCGAAGACGCTGACCACCGTGACGCCGTCTGCGAACCCCCGGCGTCGTCGGAAGGTGCGGCGGTGATGAGCGCGCTCATCGGGCCGCTCGCCGTGTCCTACGGAGCCGCTGACGTTGGCCCCTGGCGCACCGACGCCAGCGCGAACGGCACGACGACGTTCGTCCCGGCAGGCCGTACCTCCGGCCCGCTGCTCTACGTCTTCCCCGGCATCGACGGCTTCCCCTACGGGGGCGGCATCACGTCGGGCGCGGCGTGGATGCGGAAGGTGCTGCCCGCCGGGATGGCGAACGTCGGGGCCATCGTCGTCGCCCGCAAGTCGTCGGCCCCCTGGCCGGAGGTCAAGGCTGACGCGGACGCGAGCCTGGCGCGGCTGGGCTACACGCCGACCTTCTCGTCCGCGATGGGCTTCAGCGGCGGTGCCGCCATCCTCCTGGGCAGCGCGCTCACGACGGCGGGGTGGAAGCGCGTCCTGCTCGTTGACCCGTCCATCCCGCCCGCTATGCAGCGAGCGGTGACGGGCAGCGGCCCCATCCCCGGCATCGACCCCCGCGTCGAGATGACGTTCAACGCGGCGAACTGGGGCGGCTTCAAGGCCATCCAGGCGGCGATGCGTCCGCTCGCTGACGCGGTGAACCGTGGCGGCGGCAAGGCCGTCGAGGTCAAGCAGTACCACGCCAAGTTTGTCCACGATGCCTTCGCGGCGATGCAGCAGCGGCCCAGCGACCCGTCGCTCTTCGGCACGGAGCGTCCGTCGTTCGCGCCGTCCGACGCTCCCGCTGCCCCAGGGAAGAAGCGGAAGCGGAAGATGCGCCGTGACCCCGGCGGCGACCTGGTCGAAGCGAAGACGAACCGCCGCTGGTGGATTGTGGGCGGCATCCTCGCCGTCGCGGTGCTCGCGGCGTTCGCCTTCGGTGGCTCACCCGCCCCGGCGATGGCGCGGGCGAACCCCCGGCGTCGGCGTCACGCAGCGCGGAAGCGTAGGTAGTCCAGGTTGCCGTAGACCTCGCGGGCGCGGTTCAGCGCGTCCCGCTTGTTCGCGTAGGCGTAGAGGACGGCCCCGACCCACGGCAGCGTCCCCAGCGCGAGGTTGCCGTAGGTGGCGCG
>Ga0181356_1000378_pt1 | contig 18918 bp, 24 predicted proteins | sample Fa13VDMM110SN_FD_130104 | JGI IMG/M metagenome (GOLD analysis project Ga0181356, IMG submission 130104) | Freshwater viral communities from Lake Michigan, USA - Fa13.VD.MM110.S.N | ecosystem: Environmental > Aquatic > Freshwater > Lake | place: USA: Michigan | collected 2013-09-24 | reverse complement strand
GTACGGATTGATATACCGTGTGGTGGTTCCCGACTCTTGCCCCAAGTAGTACCAGTTACACGCTTGGTAAATGGTTCCCAACTCTTTTGCGGTGGGATCAGAGTACGCGGTAAACAAGCGGTATGGTGTGTGCTTTACCATCCACCCGCAGCACCACATTAGAAACGAACTTGCAAGATTCTTGGGACTCCATGACACACACGCGCCTCTGCTAACCAACCGCTCAATGGTTTTGGTGTCTTCGCCAAGCAGTTTGGAAAATGCGTTGGGCATATTCATCAGGATCACCCCTGCCATGATATCCTTGCCTAACAACCCCTGATGGGGATCGTGGTAATACGCACCAAACCAATGGGTAGTGTACTGTGACAGGTTTCCCAACCACTCGTGCCGCTTGATAAACGCTACCGCTTGGGCACGGTCTTCAGGCGTATCCAACGGACGGAATACAAAATCAGAAACCCGAAGTGCCTGTGCAGCAGTTTCGGTTAGACATGCGGCTTGTAGATCGTCTTCGCGGTTACGGAGACGAATATCGTACTGCCAGCAATGGTCTTTGTTGTATTCCCGTAGGCACGGGTTTTCTGTTTCGTTCATACCAAATTCATCATCTTTGTTCTAAACCATTCCAAGCGATTCAAAAAGGCATCTTTTACCTTTTTATCTTTCAAAGTCTTGGCTATAGTGTTTGCCTTTTCTGTCTTCTCTTGTAGATAGGCGTGTTGTGCTTCTTTTTTGGTCGCAAAATATACAACCCACTTATCATTTCTTTTTCCACAACCACATTTTGCTCTCCACGGCTTTTTACGGTTTGGAAAATATGTAACACCAATATCTTCGGTTATATTTTGTGGAAAGAAATTATTTACGACCTTTGGAACAATCAAACAGGTTTCTGATGAGTAAACAGTATTTCCTTCAACAAGCAAATCCTTATCCAATTCCACTTCGTCATCACCCCAATACAGTTGGGCAGTAACCCAAGTTGAGAATTTTGAAAAGTGTATCCACTCTGATGAAACAGAACAGCCGATGTATGCCTTATTACGACCATCAGTCTTTTGCCCGTAACAACGATCAAACATTCCTTTCCATGTGCTATAGATTGGACACAGTATTTGCTTTCCATTCTTTTTGGAAGAAATAGGATACGCTGCGTCGTTCACACCAACGCCATAAACAAGTTTTGGATTCTTGTTCTTGTTGAATGCCATTACTTTAGTGCTTGTTTGATTCTATCCCAATACTTTAGAGTCTTTGGGTTCTTGTACCCACGAGGGCCACCGTTGTGGATGCGAGCCAACTGCTCCATACCCGCACCCTGTGGCGCGTACCGACACCAATACGCCCACACAATCCGTTCAGAGTACGCCTTGTCCATACAGTCACGGTACACGCCACCAATAGACGGATCGTACTCCACAGCGTCCTGCCAATACGAGTACCAAATCTGATAGGGGCCAATTGCCTTGCCCCCGTCACCAACCAATACCTTGCCACGCGAGGACTCCACGGTGTACATGGCATCCAACAGGCGGTTGGTGGGAACAGTAGGCGGAACGCTTAAAACAGCACTCATAATTACAGCAGCAATCACGCGAGAATCCTTTCACGACATTCAAGTAGTGCCAAGTCTTTGGCTTTGGCTTCAAGCATGACATCGTACTCACGCACGGTGTCAAGAAGTGGTATCTCTCCCTGTATGTAGTCTGAATGGGCTTGGGGACGCGCACCATCACGAGATTCCGAATAATGCACTTTAGGAATTTCACAGAACCCGTCCCAAGTACTGAATGCCATCTTGGCAGCGTCTTCAACGCTTTCCCGCTGACAGAAGCGGTGGTGATGCACATCCAACACCAACTTCAAGCGGTCACAACGCGACCACAGGATTTCGTACAGATCGCTCATGCTCCACATGGACGATTTGTCATCGTTCTCCACAGTCAGGCGGTTCTGCACACGGGCAGGCAACCTATTGAACCGATCCACAAACCGTTTAGCCGCATCAGTCTTTTCGCCGTAAGTGCCACCCACATGAATATTAATGGCAAACTCGTCACCGTAACCCAACAAGTCCGCAAGCAGCGAGTGCATCTCTAAACACAGAATGCTCTTGTCTGCTATGTCGTGATCGGGTGAAGCCAAACAGGTATAAGGACCGGGATGACACGACAGCCTCATGTCTTGGCTCTTGGCGTACTGCCCTGCGGCAGCAAGGTTAGCCACGACCGCTTCGTGGTGGTGTGTGTCCAAATCGTGCAGCCCGTACTGTAGTGTGGGGTGATCCATGAACGGAAACACACCGCTCCCAATACGGAAGAACCGAATTCCATTTGCGGCATTCCATTGCAGAATAGGCAAAAGGTCTTCGGTATTGCGAACGGCAAGTTCACCCGCCCGCCCAAGCGTAAATCTGTCCATACGAAGTGTGCGGTCGGTAAAGTACCGATCTTTGGGCTTGCGTCCCCGTGCAAGGGACAGGTTTTGACAGGCGTAGCCGAGGTGGCGAATCATACCCCTAGTATACACCACCCTATATTTGTGTCAAGCCGTTATTGCGGTCTTTCAATATTATAATTGGCGTTTTCATTTTTTAAATTGTAATAGTACGAGTCATCGTCTCCCTCAATCACCCAACGGTCACTGGCGGCTTCGCATCGGAAAACTTTATCGTCAACTTTAAAGTCTGGATTTGTGGGGAAAGGAGTAGTAACAAACGACATGTGTTTCCAAAATATTCTATTATTTGGTTGTAGCGTGTAGCAGCCGTTGTCCAACCGTAACATGTGTAAACACTTGTACTGTGTTGGTTCGTCGCTGTACGGATTGTCGTACCAATCAAAAGACATCATGTATTCGCCCCACAGTTCTTGTTTATCTTTCAAAACTGTTTTCACCCTTGAGGCTTTAAGATAATCGTAAACAACCGCTGTGCAGTTCACAGAAAAACAGTCCCACAACTGCAAATAGTCCAACGGCATTTGTGGTGCGGTTTGTTTGTGACACAACATGTGAATGGGAACTCTGCTTCGGACAAGCCCATCATCGGTTAGAACATGAAACAGTAGTGCCCTGTCGGGATTTGATTGGGCAGCAAAAGCAGTAACCTTCACAAATTCACCAATGTGATGCTTGTGTTGGTACATATGCTCTTTTCTCATGTAGCAATAAAAATGTGGTATGTTTATGTTCAGCACGGTTATCCTTGATTACTCTTGGAGTCCTTGTCTTTCAAGTACGCAGCCAGCAGCACCATGTAATTTATTACATCCACACAGGTGTCCATGAACGACTCGTCCTGCACATTCATCTTGCCTGCGTGAATAAACGAAGACAGGCGACTCATCTTGTCTGTGAGGCGCACAAGAAACCCTTGCTCGGTCTTGCAGATGCCCATTGCTTCCACGCGGGTAAAATTGGCAAACGGCTCCACACCGTCCTTGCCTGCGTAGTCACGGTTCTTGAGACTCATTAGGTCACGAGCAGCCTTGCACAGTTCTGCATGAAATTGTAGTAGTTCGTCTCGGGTCATGCACCTACTCCTGTGGAACCAAATCCACCGTTACGGGTATCACGATGGGGACGATCAGCACACCAACCAATGTTTGTGGGATAGCAACGCACCAGTTCGCCCTGACAGATGCGTGTGTTGTCCTGAATCAGTATTTCTCGTGCCCCGTCTTCGCAGTTAATATTGCTTACCATGACCATGAGTTCATCGGTGTAATCGTGGTCAATCACCCCTTCAGCATTGGTCAGCACCAGCCCACTCTTCAGGGCTAGTCCGCTTCGTGCGTGTAGACGCACAGAGAAGCCACGGGGAATGTCTAGCACTATGCCTGTGGGAACCAAAACGCGCTGATTAGGGAACACCCAAATCCGGCGAGTTCCGTTGGTGGCATCCACCTTCTTCTTTTCGGCTACCCCTGTAGTGCCAGTATAGTACAGCACTTCATCGGTATGCAAACGGCAGTACACATCAAAACACGCCGACTGCTCTGTAGCAAACTTGGGAAGTACAGGATTGGTATTGGGAAGGGCGTAAACACCCAGCGTTTCTTGGACTTGCATAATGAATCTCCTTTACAGGAAGTATACACACTAAAACGGAAGTGTCAAGGGGTTTGTTTGTAAATAAAAGTGTTGTTGGTGCGTTTCAGAATCAGCCCGTTAGTTTCGTCTTCTTTATGCACAACAATATCTATTTTTGTTTTCAGTATCACCCCACCGGGTTTTGGATACACAAAGGTCTTGTCAGGATTGTGAATCCGCAATTTATTCTTTTTGCTCTTTGTCCGCCCGTCAGTACCGCTGAAGAACTGGTAGTCAAAATCTTTTATCTTTATTTTCATCGCACCACTTTATCGCTCACCACGAAACGACCTGTCAGCAGTTCGTTCACGGTAATGCCCTGAACCAAGTCTAGCCCGTACACCCATGTGCCAATGGGAATGTTGCCCATTGTGGTGTAGTCCACAGAGATGCGGATGCCGCCTGTGAATCCGCCACCTGTTTCTCCTGCGTTCAGGTAGATGCCACCCGTGCCTGCAACACCGGGAGAAGTCCATGTCACACCGTTCTTGGTGGTGGCTCCTGCAAGCCAATCACCAGTAGAACCACCGCCAGTAACTCCACCCACACTCACTTCCAAAAACTTGTACAGGTTGGCTGTGTTGGGACGCACCTGTAGGCGTGTGCCTGTATAGCCTGACACATCTACTGCATTTCCATTGGTATCGTAATACTCAAGGTGGAAATTAAAAGTTTCGTCCTGCTTTACATAGATGTCGTACTGTGCTGATGCCATTACTTCTTTCTCTCCTTGAAGCGAGTCGCTCTAGGAGGTATGTAGGCACTTTTTGGTGTAGCCGGAACTAGAAATGGCTGTGGCTTTTGCTGCTGCATTTGCTGCATCTGTTGGGCGTATTGCCTCTGCATGGCTTCCATCTCTGCCAACTTCTGCCTGTACGCCTCAAGATTGGTACGCACACGGGGGATTTCAGATTGCGGCAGCAGGTTTTCACGCAGCAATTTTTCACAAGCAGCGTATCCGCTCTTGTAGTCGTGAACATAATAAGAACTTGACGCAAGTTCATCCAATGCCATCCACTTGTACACATTGGTGTCTATAAACAGGATGTCCTGTTGTGGATGCTGAATCTGTGCGGCTTCCTTGGCAAACAGATACGCTGCACGCACTCGCCCCATCATTCGCAGCGAACGGGCAATAATGTGGAGAGGTTCTGCACGGCACGGGCGGTAGTCGTATGCGTCTAGAAGTTTCTGTTGGATAAAGGGCCACTCCTTTTCCTGTGCCATAGCAATCAAGGCAATACGGAACAGGGAGTAGTAGCACTCTTCTTCCCATCCACCCATCTCCACGCGCTTGTAGTACGCTTCAGTAGCCTTGTCCCACTGCTGTGAGTCAAAGTACGACTGGGCTAGGTAGAACTGGTAGCGCGAGTTTGTGGGTTCAGTCTTCAAGGCTTCCAGCAGCATTTCCGCGTCCTTGGAGTACTTTTCAACCGCTGTGACATTCACATTACGCGCTCCAAGAGTACGAGCCTCTAGCCCGTAATTGCCTTCAATCTTCTCTTGGATCAAGGGCTGCTTTTCACAATGTGCGTACTCGTGGAGAATTCCAGTGTACTTCCAACCAATTCCTGTTTTGAATATTTGGTTGCGCCACCATATGCAGTTGTCGCGTGAGCACTTGAGTGCGTATCCGTCAGCAGTAAGAGTCTTGCCGTGTGGGTACTTGAATTCTCCAATGATTCGGTCGTCTGCATCAATCATCCAAGCGTAGTCAGCCTTGCCATCACACAGCCCAAGGGCTTCGGTTCGGTTGTGACCAAAACCCACCCACGGACGCTCGTGTAGTTCACCGGGGATTCCCTTGTCGGCAAAAAACTTCTTGATTAGTTCTTGGGTTCCATCTGTAGAACCAGTATCCACAATTACCCAATAGTCAATGTGCTTGTAAATAGACTCCAAGCACTCGTGGATAATGTGCGTTTCGTTTTTTACGATCATAGAGAGGCATACTGTAGACATTGCTATTCCTTATTCTTCGGGTTTCTGCTGCATCTATTTAGATGACTAATCATCGTTCTGTGATTTCAACCTTGGGGAAGTATCTCAAATACATAGATTTCTTGTTGGTTTTTTCAGATAACCGTTTACATATTTCATCAAAGAAGTTCCAAGCCAAAGGAACAAAGCAAATCGGTTTTTCTTCGTGTTTTTCCAAGAAGTCAATGCTATAAATGGGAATTGATGTTCCGGGAGTAAACATAGACTGCTTCAGCGGATTGTCGTCTATGACAAAATCCAACTTCACATCACAAAAATTCAAAAAGGTGTTTCCTTTAGCCGATGATCCGTATCCGGCGACAATATATCCGTCCTGCTTTAGTTGGGAAACCGTTTTCTTAAATTCTTTTGCTATTTCGTTGGCTCTTATAGAGTAAGTGGTGTATGTGTTATCATCATATAAACCACAGTTTTTTTCTGCATCAATAAGTCGTTGAACTGATTCCCCACGACTATTTGTGTTCGATATCACAAATACATAACTGCCACCGTGAATGGGATGCTCAACCACATCAACAAGGAAAAGACCTGCTCTCTCGCAAATAGTCTTCATGGAGTTAACGCAGTAATACGAGTAGTGTTCGTGATACACAGTATCAAACTCGTTGTTTCGTATCATATGTGCTTGTGATATGGTGATAAATGCTAACCCACTATCAGAAAGCATGGTCTTGCACTTTCTCAAGAACTCTACCTGATCGTAGTTGTGTGCAAAAGCATTCTGACAAATAATAGCATCAAACTTGAATTCAAATTTAACCGATGCGTTATTGAAGTAGTCACATACAACGGTGTGTCTATTTGAACTTATTTGGTGCAGATTGGTAGCAGGATCGACTCCGTAGGTAGAGAATCCCATAGACTTAAAGCAATTAAGTTGAGATCCATCGTTACACCCGATGTCAAGCACTCTTCCCTGACTTTTTCCTATGCGAGAAACAACCATTTTAGAGAACCAATAGAAGTATTCTAGTTGAGTCTTTGATGTTCCTGAAACATACAGATAGTGCTTGAACAATTCATCTGGATTAACCATATGACTCAACTGTAGGTGGTGACAATTGCAGCACTTCTTTAGTATCAAAGGATAGAAATTCTCTTCCTGTGTTTCCGATGCTTTGAACGAATTTGCAGGTGGCTGATTTCCAAGATCAAGAATGGTTTTAAGAGATGTTCCATCACAGGCTATGCAATTAGTTATTGTAGTAAATGCGTTCATGGTGTTTGCTTTCTTCTAGTATTCTCAATCCAAACCTTTACATCCACACAAGGAGTCCATCCTATTTCATTTTTTGCTTTTGTACAGTTTGAAAGATTGTGTTTTGCTTCTCCCTTTCTAGGCGGAAGATGAACAATCTCTTTGCTTCCAAATATACGAGCAATCTCGTTGACTGAATAGGTGCGTCCAAATCCAATGTTGTAAATTTGACCCCATTCATAGAATGGTGATTGTGGATCAAGGGTTGCTGCCAACAGATTGGCTCGGGCAATATCCCCAACATAGATGAAATCTCTTTGTTGTTCTCCATCACCAACAACTGTTAATGGTTGCCCCGCATCCATAAGACGCTGAAATATTCCTGTCACAGTGGCGTATTGACCACGGAATGGTTGGCGTTCTCCAAACACATTGAAATATCTGAACACCACGGTTTGCAATCCGTAGAGATCAGAATACATCTTGCACAACTGTTCTCCACCAACCTTGCTGACCGAATATGGATTCAAGCAATCCGTGGGCATACTTTCAACCAAGGGAGGGGGATTCTTCAATCCATACGCAGAAGATGTGGATGAATATACTACCCGCTTTACTCCCGCTTCACGGGCACACTGCAAAACTGTTGCAGTTCCAAAAACATTCGTGTGAACAGCCTTGAGGGGGTTGATTATGCACGGCTGAATTCTTGCCTCTGCTGCAAGGTGAAAAACTGCATCCACTCCGTTGTATAGACTTCGGGTAGATTCATAATCCGTTATGTCTAGTTTGTGATTATCTGCTGCGGGATTCCAGTAGAATTTGTCGTTGCATTCCGCAGACTCGTTGTCTATCACGACAACCTGATGACCTTCTGCCAACAGGTAATCAACCAAGTTCGATCCGATGAATCCTGCTCCACCTGTAACTATTGCTTTCATGCTCAACCTTTCATGTATTCTGTATACGAATCACTGATTGCTTTCTTGAGAGCCGTAGTAGAGTATGTATGCTGTCTAGGAACAAAAGCAATCGGGATGTCCATTTCTTTTCCCGTATAGTTTTTTTCACGATAGTCATCTCCCAAAAACCGAACATCATATTTACCCGATTGCAGCAGTGCCTCCAACTCTTTTTCCGTAGAATAAACCCTAACTTCATCCACATATTTTAGAGATTTTAATATTTCTATTCTCTCTTCCACGGTATGTACGGGTTTCATCTTTGGTCTTTCAAGCGATGGGTCATCATGCAAATAAACTGTAAGATGATCGCAATTCTCTTTGCAGAATCGGAACATTCGGCAGTATCCGGGATGAATCAAATCAAACGCACCAGCCAGTGTTCCACGAATCCCGCACGATGACTTTCTCCAATCAAGTGCGTTGATTGCCTTGTCATCAACAAACACATCACAAGTTGGCTTTCGATCAGTAATCAACTCGTCATATTTGATTCCCCATGACATGAGTTGATTTTCCGTTACCTTTCTCCAATCTATTCCTGTGCTTGCTCCTCTTGCAGTGAAAAGCACAATCTTGTGTCCGCAATTGTGAAGCCTGTTAACTTCGGAAATTGCCTTTGTCATCGGAACTGCATTTGCATAATTCCCATCAGAAACGATGTGGCATAGGGTTCCGTCTATGTCAAAACAGTAGATCATATGACAGAATGAAGAATGGCTTCGTGGGCACACTCTACGACTCCATAATCAGTAGAGTCAATCCAAAATCCGTGAAGAGCAAAATTAGAATACTTGTCATTGATCTGATTGTATTCATCGAATCCCGTAAGAGTTACATACGCTATGCCTTCCGACTTGCAGTACTCTGCACAGTTCAATATGTTCTTTGAGTTCCCCGAAGAACTTATCAGGATGACCAAGGAATTTTTGTCTGCGAATTCTTTAATGTATTGGGAGAATGCTTTGTCGTATCCGTAGTCGTTTGCATAGCAAGACATTCGTGCAGCATCGGAAAAGCAGGTGGCTCTCTTTCCTAGTGCCTTGGTGTAGTCTTCTGCCATATGAGAGGCAATAGCATTGCTGCCACCATTTCCTAACAATATGATACTACCTTTCCATGCTCTTATTGTGTTCTTGAACCCATTCAATGAATCTTTGGGAACGCTGTTCAAAGCAGCGATAAGATCGTCTATGAATCTCATACCAACCTCCTTACTCCATGAGGAGAAACACCTACCCGATAGAATCTGTCATCAGGAATAGTACCACGATTAAAGAAACACAAAAAGAATCCACCATTTCCAGCACCGCACAACTTGTGAGATACACAGTTTTCATTATCTGAAAGCCAAGAATCTATTTCTGAAATGGCAGGTGAAACTATGGAATCTGATGTTCTCTTTTTTGCTGCCCAACCTTGGCGGATCAGTTCCATGAATCCTGCGTAATCCCCATCCATCAAACACTGCTCGCCAAAACTAACAATGGGATTGAAGACATCTTGTTCAGGAACAGTCACCGTTTTCAGAACATCGGTTGAGTTCCGTGTGTATCCGGTAAACAGCAGACACACATCATAGCAATCAAAAATATCGGTTGGCAAGAATGTGTATTTTGGCAGTCCGGTTTTTGAAAACTCAATCTTTTTGAATCCGCCAACGCAGCAGCCAAAAACATCTTGCTGCCCCAAAAGCGGGTTGATGCTTTTCTCTATATCGTGAGCAAGTCTACCACATTCGGTTTGTGATATTTGCTTACCGCAGAATTCCTGTAATGCCATTGCCAAGGAACAAGAATACGAAGAAGACACAGCAAGTCCCGATCCATGAGAAAATACATCGCTCGTCATGTGTACAGAACAAGGATCCACACGACTTTTCTTGAGAAACACACGAACAAGATCGTTTTGAATACCATCGACCAATTCTGTTTCTTCTCGCTTGGAGTAGTTTACGATGTACTTATTGTCTAGGTTGTTCCTTCCCAAAACATCTCTATACACAGAAACATATGTGTATAAATCTGGAGTGAAAGATATGACTGATCCTCGTCCGTGATAGTTTAAATACGAGTCTAGATCACTAGATCCACCCAATAAAGATAAACGAACAGGACAGGATATCGTGATGTAATTTTTAATCACAGGTTGAGTTCACTCTTGAATGATGAAGCAAGCCTGCCATTCTGGTTGAACTACCTGACACACATATTTGTGATTTGTTTCCAACAAAAATTCAGCAAAAGCCTTGATCTCATGTTCTCTGTATTCTGGATATCCTGTTATTTCATCAAACATGAGCATTGTTCCGGGAACAATTCTACTCTTCAAAATATTAAATGCTGTTTTAGTAGAACTGTATAAATCTGCATCAAAGTGTATAAGGTCTATGTCGCCGGGATGTGATTCAATAAATGGAGGGAGGGTTTCATTAAACCATCCCTTGACCAATTTAATATTGTTTTTCCAAGGAATTGTATTCATAGTCGGCTCACTGCCGGGTTGATTGCCTCCGACTATTGCTCCAACAGGAACAACTCCGTGCAAAGAAAAATGACCCAGTGGATTATCATCGTTCCAAAACTCGGGCAATCCTTCAAACGAGTCAAAGCCAAAAAATCTTTCATTTGGTTTTTCTGCTGCAAGATAATTCAGTGTTCTTCCCCTATAAACACCAAGTTCTATCCAAAGACCTCCACTTTTTCTGGTGTGCTTCATACATTCTTTGATGTATGAATAATGAGCATCGTATGTTGTGGGGTGAACAATCTTGGGATTTTTAATACTATACAGCAACTCTTCTATCTTAGAATCAATATCCATAGAATCCTCTTTCATATATTTTTGTAAATTTCCAAATACCAATTCTCTATCTTCTTGTAGCAGTACTTATGATAATACGCATTGAGCGTTGCTTGTTTCATGTCTAAAAAATACGACTTTTCATTTTTGAGTTTTTGCATCTCTTCAATGTATTCTTGTACAGACCAACACATCCGTCCGCATCCTTCTATTTGTTCCGCGTGACCCATGTTTTGAGCGGGGTGGGTAACGACAGGAAGCCCGTGATACATGGCTTCTATTATTGCAGCCGAACAAACTTCTCCGTCAGATCGTGCATGGGTGTACACATCCAATGAACCCAAAAATTCGTGAATGGTTTCTACCCCTGCTGCAAAATCCAAAAAAATGATGTTCTTCAGATTTAGTTCTTGAGCAAGTTGACGATGCTTCGATGAACCACCTAACAGCAAAAAATAAGTATCTTCACTCTGAACTTGAGAGTATGCCCATAGACAAACCGGAGAAAATATACCCTCGTCATTTCGTTGGTGTAGACCGTAAACAAATGCGTTTTCGGGTATTCCCAAACGCTGCCGCAACGACGATTTTTGCTTTTCTGGAACATAAACTATAGTGGGTATTACCACCATCCTATTAGCATTCCCTCCACTTGCAATCCATTTGTCAGCCTGCCATTTTGAAATAAGAATACTCATATGTACTTGGCTAACTCTATCCGACAAATCTCCATGAATGCTGTCTATCAGTTTTGTTCCACGAATCTCTGTGAAAGGAAATTCGGGAACACCGTATCGCGCACTTTGAATAGCATCGTAATCAGATGGATCGAACACATCCCATATATTGGTATCTACCCAAGTTTTTTTTATTGTGTCAACTGCTCCAACATGAATGGGAATAGTTTTGACTCCGCGAGATTCAACAAAAGACTTCCTCTCGTCTGAATGCTGTGCGTGTTGCCAGTTTGTTCCGAGAAGAGGAGCATCGTTTGTATAATAATAATGAACTTCATGTTCTCTCTGCAAAACACAAGCAACTGTCTGTAAATACTTTTCGGTTCCGCCAGTTGCCAATCCAGCATATTTTAGGCAAGCAATTTTCATCTTGGACTGTTTCCGGTATGTGTGTTGTTGTGGCTGAATGCTATTTCTCTTGACGGATACTCTCCAGTCTGAAGAATATGCCTGATGAGATCATTATTGTGGTTGTGTATCAGCCCATAATCATCCACTTGCCAATGAATGCAGGATACTCCCCGGCAAATAGTTCTATGGGGAATATTCAATTTGTTTACCCGCTTAAACAATCTTTTTTCCGTTGATAGGTTTCTTTCCTCTGGATAATCAATCGAAAAGAATTTTGGAGTTTTGCTCGGTTTGAACACTATAAAGTCAGCGCAATATGTAATATTGCAGTCCGCATGATACGGATGATAGTCAAGTATCATAGCATTATCTGTGTGCAACTCTTCTGTAAGCAAACGAATCAAAGGCTTGTCATCCACGATATAAACATCAGGAGTAAAGTGGATTACATAATCGTATCCTACGAATTTATGATGAGTTTCATGCAGTGAAGTGAATTGCCCACTAAACCATCCAGTATTTGTGGTCTTCACGATTTCGGTTTTGCATTGATAGGCGCATCTCTCTGCCAATTCTTCAACCGTCAGATTCTCATTGTTGCAGCACACAAGAACATCTGCATTCTGCTTAAGAAATTCCGACCTGTTGAAGAATTGGCTAGAGAGCGCATACTCATCAAGGTGTCTGTAGGAGTTGTAGTGAAGAAGTATCTTCACAACGCATCACATCCATTCGGGATGAGCAAGAGTCCAGTCGATGTACTTCTTCAGACTGTCTTCAAACTCAACTGGAGCCTTCCATCCAATACCACGCAACTTTTCTCCGTCAAGAGCGTAGCGACGGTCGTGACCCGGACGACCGTGATGGAAGTCAACTAATTGATACTTCAGTTCCTTGCCCATCATTCCTGCAATAATGTTTGCCATCGTCAAGTTGTCGATTTCAAGATCACCGACAATGTTGTAACGATCCGGGACAAAGTTCTCGCCTTCGTTATACAGACTTGGCGTAGTGTTCTGCAAGATGTGCAGCACTGCCGAAGCAGCATTACGAGCGTGTAGATAGAAACGAGAACCGATATTGCCTTCGGAACCGTGAACATTCACAGTATCACCACGATGAATCTTGGAGATCAGTTGCGCCAAGTACTTTTCAGAGTCTTGGGTTTCTCCAAAAATATTCATGGTGTTGGTGATGATTACGGGAACATTGTATGTTCTCCAGTATGAAATGGCAGTGGCTTCCTGACAGACCTTGGATGCGCTGTAGGGATTACTTGGAATAATGCAAGACCATTCCTTGTGGAATACACCATCTGGAGCAGGGCCGTAAACCTCATCCGTGGAAAACTGTAGGAACACTTCCGGCTTGATTTCACGGGCAAGTTCAAGCATGTTATACGACAGAAGTGTGTTTGCAACAATGAACTCTCCCGGATTGTCAATCGAACGATTCACATGGGAGTTAGAAGCAATGTGCAGAATGTAGTCGATTTTGCCGAAACGCTTCTTGGTCTGTTCCGTGAAAGGAGACTCAAGATCGTGAGTGATGATCTGCACTCGGCTAGCGTCCATTCCATCCATAGCGAGTTCCACTCGCTCCGGTGTTCCCTTGTGCTTCCAAGAACACGGGCAGATAAATTCCCAATCCGTGTTAACTAGCAAATGGCGAAGCAAATGCGAACCAAAGAATCCTGATGCACCAGTGAGCAATACTCTCTTCATTGTCTTTCCTTTCTATATGACAATCACTTTGTTATGTAAGCACAAGAGGGAAGTTCATTCCCATAAAAATCACAGTTGTCTGCTTGTTCGGTTCCATAATTTTTCACCTTTGGCAGACCACTACCGACCCAAAACTCTCTATCGTATCTATGTCCACTCTCTAGCATCTGATGGTTTAATGTATTCAAATAGGAAGATTTTGACCACCATATGTTTCCCGAGAAATGGGGTGGAGCATCTGTTGAGTTTTTTGGAGTTTTCCACAAGCAACTAACACAATCATGGGTATCCAAATCAGCAACACAATCCTTCCAACGATGCACACAATAGTACTCCATATACAGTCTCCAAGAATTAACCGATGCGGTTCCTCGGGTCACTCCTTTGCTGTGAATATACAGCACCTTCTGATCCGGGTTGTCTCTACAAAAATCTCGGAGCCTCTTGAGAGTAGGGGTTTCCTCTGCCCACAATTCTCTGCGATAATATATCAGGTCTGTACCTTCGGGCATTCCTGATATTGGTTCTGGTCCATTCACCCCAACATGCAGGCAATCAGCCGAGTGGAGCAAACCACTAACCAACATGGAGTGCATTTGTTCCTGCACAATAAATCTCCAATTATTCAATTCAGATACATGGTAGAAAACATGAATATTACTTTTCATTCTGCATAATCCTCTGAAAGCAACAGATTGCTGCCATGAAACCATCCACCGTATTCGGGTGAGCAATCTTTTTTGTATGCCTTGACCTTTGGGTTTGCGCTTCCAATCCAAAATTCGCGGTCTGTTCTTTCTGCTGTGTTCAGCAGTGAGTGGTCTAGTCTACACACATAATCGGAGTTTGTCCACCAAAAAGTTCCAGAAAAATGTGGTGGATAGTGGGTCGATGGACGAGATCCCGGAGGAAAAACCGGAATCTGATTTTGCGAAACCCAAAGACAGCCAGCGCAATCGTGTGTATCCAAATCAGCAACACAATCCCTCCACTTATGCACACAGAAATATTCCATGTACAGTCTCCAACAGTTGTGTGTGAGATTGTTTCGTGTTACTCCCTTGCTGTGGATGTACAAGATTTTCTTTCCGGGATTAGATTCACAAAAATCCTTTAGCATTCGAAGTGTAGGAGTTTCCTCACACCACTCTTGCGGAGCGTGATGTGTGGTGGATGCTTTTCTAGGCAGATACGGTATCGGTCTATCGCCATTTATACCTACATGAAATCCATCACACTCACGAACCAATCCACTCAAGCACATGGAGTGTATCTGTTCCTGAACCAACAATTCCCAATTGTTTATTTGAGTTATGTGGTAAAAAACATGAATGCCCGAATCAGTACCCATAGTCATCCTCCACAGGAAGAATCCCTGCGTGTTCGGCTCGGCAATCGTACCGTCTGTTTATCAGATCCGGTCGATCATTTACAATATGAGTACATGTTTCCACAAACAGATCGACATTTTTGGAAAACCTACTTTGAAACAAGTGATATGTCTTGTTGTCGTAAACGGTTCCGACTCCGTAATATCCATAAGAAGACAGTCTCCATATTCCTCCATTGGGAACAGTCTGAAATGTGGTGGGGAACCACATCTTTATTCTCTTTTCGTGGTGAACCGCATTTCTAGTTATTTGTTGTGCCCCATCACATCTTGTTTCGGAGTTTTGCATAGCACTCGGTCTTCCTATATCATTGTAATAATCTCTGCTGACTGCCAAAAAAGAAGCACCGCAAAACAAGTCATGTTTGGCGTTGATGCAGTTTGTTACTTGCGCGTTTCCAACCAAATAACCGCTTTCGCAAAACTTGATAGACTCAGATAGGGCATCATAACTAATTGGTACGCAATCGCCATCAAAAAACACATAAATGTCTGCGTCCACATTATTGAATATAGAATCCATCCAAACCATGTGATGGATGTTTTTTTCAGTAATTTGAAGCGGTATACCAAAATGGTCAAACACTTTTCTCTGACTATCTACTATTCTCGGATCGTTGTTTTCCCAACGAAGGCTATGAATACTGACTTTCATTTTAAATTTCCTTTTCACTGGTCGCTAGAGCAGAGCCAACCACTTGGTGCATGTCGTAGTACTTGTATGTAGCCAACCTTCCCCCAAAGATGTATCGGTTGGTATCTATTCTATCACGATACATCTCGTATAGATGATTGTTTTGCTCATCATTCACTGGATAGTATTTCTCTTTGGTTTTGTCCCAATTCTGTGGATACTCTTTGGTCACTACCGTGAAGTCTTGCTTTCCAAAAATGAAATGCTTGTGTTCTATGGAACGAGTGTATGGAGTCTCTATATCCATATGATTGATACCAGCAGTCCCCTGATAATCGGATATGTTCAAAGTTTGGTGATCGAATCGTAGACTTCTCCATTCAAGCACACCCATGTCGTAATCAAAGAATTCGTCTACAGCACCAGTATAAACCACACGGGTTGCTTTTGATTCTAGGTACTCTTTGTCCTTGAAGTAGTCTACTCCGGTTTCGTGCGGTATTCCTTCAAGCAATTTCTCAAATATGGGGGTGTATCCGTCAACCGGAATACCTTGATACTTGTCCACGAAATAATTTTCATCCACGGTCAATCGTATCGGAAGTCGCTTTATTATAGAAGACGGAAGATCACGCGGATGTCGATTCCATTGCTTTGTGGTGTATCCCTTTACGAACTTTTCGTATATCTCTTCTCCTGCTTGTGCAAGAATCCACTCTTCAAGGTTTTTAGGATTTTCAATCGGAACTCTGACTTGTTCCAATTTTTTTCTAGCCTCTTCCGGTGTCTTGACTCCCCACAACTGATACATGGTAAGAAGATTGATTGGAAGACAGTACATCTTTCCGCCACTCATGGCAACAGGACGGTACATGTACTGATTAAATTTTGTCCATCTGTTCATATATTCCCACACACGGTCGCTATTTGTGTGGAAAATATGAGGACCATATTCGTGGACATGGATGCCGCCGACATCTTTTGTGTAGCAGTTTCCTCCAATGTGATGTCGTTTGTCTATCACAAGACACTTTGCGCCAGCATCCGTCATTTGACGAGCAAATACGGAACCAAAAAGACCGGATCCAATAATTAGGTAGTCGTACATCATACAGAAAGTCTTTTAAATTTCTCCATTTGTGTTACGCAAAAATATATCCCCAAAAACGCTCCAAACACCAAGGCAACTGGAGTCCGCTGTGTATTACACAATTTTCCGGTCTAGACACCAAGTCAAGGATGTTCTGATAGAACTCCTTGGAATTCTTCCTTATGGTATCAGCATTAGTGGCAAAGATTCCACATGGGAAAAAATTGAATTGATATGGCATGGGCTGTGAACCAAAAATATGATTCCAACCAGCCTCCAAAGGCAGCCCCATATGCCACGGGCTTCCATCACGGGAACAATTCAACTCTCTAGTAATGTAACTTTTGTATACAGGATTGTCTAGCGAGTTAACCCAATCTGAAAAATTTCCATCTAGGGTGAAATGCGACGAATGGTTGTCGTTCAAGGCTTGAGAAAAAACAACCGTACCGGATATAGTGTCATAATTATCAATGATATGACGCAGATATCCGCCTTCTTCTCTGCCACGATTTTCATCGTGAACATGAATGAGTCTGCTATCAGAGGGCAATTCTAATTTTTTTGAGCCTCTATCGTAAACAAAAACCGTTGCATTGGTATTTGTATACACATCCATGATTGATGTTGAAGGCTCTCCATAACGAGTAAAAACAATCTGTTTCATGCTGATTCCTTATTGAAGACTGCTTTCGTAGACTCCGCACTGAGAACCCTGAACAACAAGACCGGGTTCCCACCAGTATATGGCATGGTTATTTATGAAGTGTTGATACCCCAATTCCCAATCAGCAGAAAGATGAACCGGAAACCATGTTCTGTAAATATCTTCAACCGTCTTACGCTTAAAGAATATGGAATCTGTGCATCTGCTAGCAGGGTGGTTCATTTTATATGCGATCTTATCCGAAACAATGTTCTTCGGTTTCAAGCCAGCACCACTTCCAAAATATATGACATCCCAATCGGATGGTGTTTGCTTTAGATACTCATCGAACTTGGCATCAAATTCCTCGCACAGTATAACATCGTCCTCAAGAATCATAAGATACGGATCTTTGCATTCCAAAAATTCCTTGAATATATGTCCGTACTTTATGCAAAGCGATATCTCTCCGTTAGAGAGTTCTCTTTGAGTTTCTATTCCTATTTTCCACGGAGATATTTTTTTGGCAACCGTGCTGATGTCGTATTGCTTTCTGACACAGTACATCGTGATGGTTTCGGCATCCAACTCATTACCGTCAAAATTCTCGTAGAAAGAATAGTCAGAAAAACCAAAAGCATTCATCTGACGCAAAATCATTTGCTTTCTCTGTGTCAGTGGCTTGTAATGAGGTATTACGGTTTTGTAGTTAATTGGCATTTGCACTATCCCTAAATTGCTTGATCCACCAAGAAATCTTCAACATATCCATGTTCCACTGTCTATTCTTGTAGGATTCGTATGTGCTATTTAACAGGTCTTGCGTTACTTCATAGTACGAATCAACAAACAGCACAGGCAGATTTCCTTCTATGCCCGCATGAACGGGACTGCGCTGAACCACAGGAATCACCCCACAATACAGTGCTTCCCACATCCGGTGAGTATCCACACCATTTCCCCGTGGGCAAAGAATGAACTTGTGATTCAATAAATCGGTTTTATAACTACCAACCTGTCCCTTGTCTGCTGCATCACGAACTGTTGCCCACGGCTTGTCTGCAAACATGGGATACAGTGCCTTACGAACCGTTGGAAAAGTATCAACACGATGATTCACATACAGCAGGCGATTTCCCGTTGTCTGCTCAAATCCCGATTTCATGGTGAGTGTGCAGTAATCATCAGCAATACCAAGAGGAACACCTCCTGCTCTAGAGCATTCGTTATTCACACCCCACCATTTCACCGAAATTTTTGAAGCAACAAAGTCGTATGCTTGATCGGT
>Ga0181356_1000375_pt1 | contig 19032 bp, 24 predicted proteins | sample Fa13VDMM110SN_FD_130104 | JGI IMG/M metagenome (GOLD analysis project Ga0181356, IMG submission 130104) | Freshwater viral communities from Lake Michigan, USA - Fa13.VD.MM110.S.N | ecosystem: Environmental > Aquatic > Freshwater > Lake | place: USA: Michigan | collected 2013-09-24 | reverse complement strand
TTGTTTTAATACATGGATTAAAGTGAGGTAGTACCATCTCACTGCTTGTTATTAAACACTTTCATTGCCCAGTCAATTCCGGACACCCCCATAAATCAAAGAACTATATATAAATATATATTATTTTACTTCTTCAGTAGACTTAATTTCTCCTGCTTTAACTTGAAGTGAATCGCTCACTTGTGTTGAATCAGTTGCTACTACTGTAGTGTCTACTAATGTTGAATCACTTGTTGAATTACTTTCTGTTGAACTAGAACATGCTGAAAATAATAATAAAGCTGCTCCTAAGGTAAAAATTGTTTTTTTCATGTTATTTATTTTAAAGTTTATATAATTTTGCTTTGTTATATGATATTGCTTTTTCACCTGGATTGATTAAAATATCAATTTTATTCTTCCATCTTTTATTCATTACATCTCTAACTGTATAGATTCCACTTCTTTTTCCTACTCCTACTACTCTTACTTTTTCACCAAATTTAAATTTCTTTTTTAAATCTCTACTCACAGCTATTATTCTGTGTTTTTTAGGATTTGATGGGTGTAATTTAAATCCACTTGCTGTTACTAACGGAGTACTATCTGTTTGGGAAGAACTAACAGTATACATTGTTGCTTTAACTCTATAAAATTCTTCTGCTTTTATTTTTTCTTTTTCAATTGCAGCTATATGAATTTTATTTCCGATTGCCATTGGTATCATTAATAATGACCAACTTAAAAACATAACTGTTTTTTTCATAACTGTTTTTTAAAATTGAGCGAGAGATATTACTCCCGCTCAATAATTAAATTTAATAACCGAATCCAGGATCACCAAACTCATTTTCGTTTTTCTTATCTTTAGTTGGTTCTTCATAAACAACTGTTTCTGTTGTTAATATAGTACCAGCTACAGATGAAGCATTTTCTACTGCTAAACGAGTTACTTTAGTAGGATCTAAAATTCCAGCCTCAAGCATATTAACTATTGTTTCTGATTTCAAATCATATCCTTTCCATGTATCAGATTTACCTAATTCATAGATATAAAAACTTGGATTATCATAACCAGCATTTGTTAATATTTTTTGAAATGGAGCTGATAATGCTTTGTAAACAATTTCTTTACCAATATTAAAATCAACACTATCTTTTTTATTTTTAGTGATTGCTTCTCTAGCATATAATAAAGCAGCTCCACCACCAGGTAAAACACCTTCTTCATTAGCAGCGCGTGTTGCAAATAAAGCATCTTCAACTCTATCTTTATATTCTTTTAATTCGATTTCATTGTTTCCACCTACATTGATGATAGCAACCCCACCAGCTAATTTACTTAATCTTTCTTGTAATTTTTCTTTTTCAAACATTGATTGAGCATTATCAATTTGTAGCATGATTTCTCCTGCTCTAAGACTAATTGCTCCTTCATTACCTTTACCATCAATAACAGTTGTTTTTTCTTTACCTATAGTAGCTGTTCTAGCACTACCTAAATACTCTGTTAATTGGGTTGGTGTTAATTTATCTAGTTTAATACCTTTTTCTTTAGATATTACTTGACCACCAGTGATGATAGCTAAATCTTCTAATAATAATGTTTTACGTTCACCAAAGTCAGGTGCTTTAACAGCGCATGCTTTAACAATACCTCTCATTTTATTAACAATTAAAGTTGCTAATGCTTCACCTTCAATTTCTTCTGCTACAATTAATAATGATTTATTCTCACTATTAACCTTTTGAAGAACATTTAAAATTTCAGACGCGGTGGTAATACGACCATCATATATTAAAATAAGTGGTTCGTCTAAAACGGCTTGCATTGTATTGTTATTGGTTACAAAATATGGTGATTTATAACCTCTATCAAATTGAATACCTTCTACTACTTCAAGTGATGTTTCACCTGTTTTACTTTCTTCAATTGCTACAACTCCTTCTCTACCTACTTTCTCAATTGCTGTTGCAATTAATTCACCTGTTGATTCATCATTATTAGCTGATATTGTTGCTACTTGTTTTAGTTGTTCTTCAGATGAAATATCTTTACTATTTTCTCTTAAAGCACTAACTACTTCTTTCACAGCGGCGTCAATACCTTTTTTGATCTCAACCGCATTTGCTCCTGATCTTACACTAGATAATCCTTCATTTATCATAGCATAGGCTAACAATGTAGTAGTTGTTGTACCGTCACCAGCGGTGTTAGCAGCTTTAATAGCGGCTTGTTTAACAACTTCAGCGCCAATGTTTTCAATTGGATCTTTTAAGGTAATTGACTTCGCAACTGTGACCCCATCTTTAGTTGACTGAGGTAATTCATTTGATTTTTCTATAATAACATTACGACCAAATGGACCTAATGTAGATGAAACTGCGTCTGATAGTTTTTTAGCACCATCAGCTAGTTTCTGTCTTGCTTCTTGATTGTATTCTATAATTTTACTCATAAACTGCTAATATTTCTGTTTCTTTAGTTATATAATAATCTTCTCCATCAATAGTAAGTTTCATTGATCCCATTTTAGGAATAAGTACTTTATCACCTGCTTTTAGATGAGTTGGATACAACGCACCTGTGTGCCAATTGTATGTGTCACTACTTTTAATTACTTCACCCATTTCAGGTTTTTCTCTTCCCATATCGGGAACTACAATGTTACCATAAGTTTGTTCTTCTTCCTCAATAGGTCGAATTACAACATGGCCATTTAATGGTCTTATTTTGCTCATATGTTTCTTTTATTTATATAAATGTAATTAATTTTCTTTCGGCAACCAAGCAATTACTTCAGCTTCTTCAATTTCTTCTAAAAAATACAAATAGCCTTCTTTTCTTAATACACGATTAGCACCATAATGTTCTTTTAAAAATGTTAGAGCATCTCCAACATATCTAGGATCATCTAATTTACGATGCTTTAATATGTGTAATTTATCCTGAAAATTTATTAATTGACTTGATGATATCATAACTGAGATTAATGGTAGGTCTCTTTTTTATTATCCTTTAATTAAGGATTTAGGTGATTGAATTTCAATCTTTTTAGGTTTATTTTCTTTAGCGAATGGAATCTCTAATGTTAATAATCCTTTATCTAAACTAGCTACTAATTTAGATAATTCATACTTAGAAGATACCTTCCAAGCAATATCAAAACCTGCTTTTTTAATTGAGCGTATAAAGTAACGATATTCATTTGCTTCTGCTGTTTTATCTTCTTCTGATTTACGATGTGCTACTCTTAAAGTTTCAGAGTCAACAATAATATCAATATCAGATTTATCTAATCCGACAGCAGCAATTTCAATTTTTAAACCATTATCAGTTTCTTGAATGTCAACAGGGTGTTGAACTGCTTTTTCTGTAATAGGACGATATTGGGCTCCTTTTTCAAAGAAAGATTTCCATAATAAATCTATTTCTTCTTCAAATTTCCAAAAATCGTTGTAAGTTGGTTGAGTGTAGGTTCCGGTTAGTTCTCCCCAATTTTTAATTCCGGTTTTTAATGAAAGATCGGCGATTGTTGAAGTTGTTGTTGAAGTACCGGCAATTGTGTTTGTGTAGTAAGTAGTTCCTAAACCATCTGTTACTACGAATACATCTGTAGTGTTCATAATTTTTAAAATGTTTATGTTCCCCTAAGGTGAACGGTTAATAATTAATTGTTTTTCATAACTCGAGACCTACCATAGTATCTCTTTTTATATATATAAATATACTAGTTATCAGAAAGACGAACAAGATAGTAAATAGATTCTACCTCTTCTTCTTTAAATGTTAATTTCATTAATCCTTCATTACTAATCTGAATTAATGCTTCACTAGCATCTTCATTTGCTTTTAATACTTCAGTCATTATATCAGCTGGGAATGGTAATTCACTTAAACCAAATAGCGCTTCACATGGTGTTTTAAATTTAATTTTATTAGCATAACCAGCTCCATCACCTAATACAATTATACATTCCATACCTTCACCTTCAGTATATTCTGCTTTAATAGAGAATTGTTTAATATCACCTAATGCTTTTTTAGCATTAATAAATTTACTAATGAATTCTTTAGTAACATGAACTTCAGAATCATATATATCTGGTTCATTAATCACAGGTACTGTTTCAATTAGATTTAGATCTGATAAATAATAATTTAAATCATATTGGTTATCTGCTATTGTTAATTCAAGTGGTGTTCCTCTTTCACTTTTATTTAAATTTAATACAATAGTAGTATCCATAATTTTAATTAACTTAGAAAACTGACTAGTATTGTAAATACCAATTTCACAATTCTCTAAATCAAAATTAGGACTAGTTACTTTACCAACTAAGTTTTTAAATGGACTTATAAAATCAATAGTGATATTTTTATTATCTACTGACCATTTAACTGACTCAACTATACCATTTAAATAATACTTATCAAGAACTGATACGATAGTGTTTTTATTCATAGTGTTAATATAATAATCTTTTTAGAATGAGAAAAACTTATTTACATAAGCATTTAATGAAGGGAATGACCATTTTAAATCTTCATAAATACCTTGTAATTTATTTAATAATGTTGAATTAAATCCTTGTTCTTTGTCAATAAACTTAATTATAAAATCAGTTATAAATTCTGGATCATTACCTGTGAAACCTAATACTTCTATTTTATATGGATTATCTTTTAATTGAATATAATACATTTTATCACCTTCAGTAAAACATGGATATTGTTTATCTAATTTTTTAAATTGTAATAAATCATTATACCATATAGCTGCTTTAGTATTAATTGGACATTTTAATTCTAATTTAGAAAATATTTGACCTGCTTGAGGTGGTGACTTAATATATTTTTTAATATTTTTAACTCCAGTAGGTTTAGCTATACTTTTAATAGGTACACTATCTAATGATTTTTTAAATTCAATAATTTTCTTATCAATATCTACTTTAGTTTTACCATACATTATATCTAATAAAATTGACTCTCCAAACTTACGATACATAGGATTCATGTTTGATTTCATCACATCCATTCCTTTAATATCTAGTTCTTCAGTTGGTACACCTTCTTTATTTACAATAAATTGAGCATATCTTCTTTTACCAGCAAAGTAACCTCGTTCTAGTACTACTTCTTGTTTTAATTCAAAATATTCATTATCAACATTAAATAAATCTTTACATAGATTTTGCAAGAATGGACCTGTTTTATCTTGATATTCTTTAGTTATTTTAAGTGCTACTGGTACTACTGCTTCTCTATTATTAATATCAATATCTGGTTTACGTTTTAATATTAAATCTTTTAATTCAAAAAATAAACTATCAGTATCAGCAGTAATTACATAATCTTTTTCAACACCTAATTCAGTACTAACTTCTTTATTTATAAAATCAATTGATTCTTGATCTAGTCTTTGACCAGTTAAAGTAATAGCTTTACTAATAAATAAATTACCATCACTATATCTCCATCCATTTTGAGCAAACACACCATAAACATCATTTAATTTAATCTTAAATGTATGTTGTAAACGATTATAATGCTCTCCCTTAGCAATGTCGCCCACTTTATATGCTTGCTTCATTAAGTCTTTATATTGTTTTCTCTTATTAAACCAATCGTTTAATATTTCCACTACAATACTTGACTTATCTTTTCTAAATAGGGTACCATTAGCTGATATGATTAATTTATTAGTTTCAACTAATTGAATCATATCTTTTACTTTGATATAAGTTAATTTAACTCTTCTATCTGCTGTAACTTTTTCAATAGGTATTTCTTCATCACCATCCATTTTCTTTAAATCACCTAAACCCCATTGATTATCATATTTGTGACTATTTTGTATTCTACCAATTAATGTTTCTATACCCATATTTAAATTACGAATAATAGATGGATATAGTGATGTAAAGTCTAAATCTGATACCCATTCATATAAACCAGGTATTGGATCTTTTAAATAACCACCAGCATATTCTTCATTAGCTTCTCTTAATGCTGGATTATAAGTAGTTGGTTTATTTGGTGAAACTATATCTTCACGTTTTAGATAAGTAAAAATAGCACCCTCATTTAATGAAGTAGAATAGTAAATATTACTATATGGTGTATGACATAAATGACAAATATTAACTGTTAAGTCTATAAATTGTAATTTTTTATCTAATTCAATTAATATTTCAACATCTCGAATATTGTAATCAATAAATTTATTTACATCTTCTTTAAATAATCTATCTAATGATCCCTCATATTCAATCTTACCTAATTTAACATATTTCTCACCTATATCTCCTAATTTATATGATGGTTCTTGTTTCATAATATATTTTTTATGAAGCAACATATAATCAAGATGATTAACACCTGCTATATTAACTACAGATTCATTAGTTTGAGATTTTTTATTAAAATAATCTTGTACAGATATAATACCTAGTGGTGATAATTCTTTAGCTTTATATTCACCTAATATTTTACAAATACGATGATATAAATAAGGTATATCAAAAAATTCACTATTCCATCCAGCTACAATAGTTGGATCTGCTTCAACCCATAATGATATAAATTTATGTAATAAATCTGCTTCACTATCACATGGTATAATTTCTTTATTATCTTCTAAAGCAAATTTTAATTGTTTCTTTTCATCTAAAATTAAACAGTAGTATTTTTTAAGAGTAACATCATATAAAGATATTGATGTTATTTTCATTGGTGCTGATTTTATATACTCAGTAGTTAATGCACCACCAATTTCACACTCAATATCTAGAAATAATGTATTATGATATTGAGGTGCTTCATCTTCATTTTTATAAGCATCCACTAATATCCTAGTTTCCATAGGAACATCTATCTCATAATATGTTAGTGGATCATTTTTATCACAAGTGCGTGATGGAGATACTCGTTTACCATCTAGTGTTTTATATTCACCATTTGGATCGAGTTTATAATAGGTAGGATAATATTCAAATGATAACCATCCTTGTTTATCATCTCTTAGATGACATATTTTTGTTCTATAATCGTAATATATTGATTGATACATATAACTAAAAATAAGTAAAGCCTCTAATGAGGCCAAACTTATTATTTAATATTAATTTTCTCTACGTTCATGAGCTTCATACCAAATAATCCTATCATGTTTAATAGGTGAAGATAATAATACAGCTGGTTTAAGATTTCCTTTAACTGTTTCTTGATACATAAATGACATCCAAGTTTGTTCATATGGGTGTGCCCATTCTGTATCTAAAAACATTTTTTGATTACCTGCTTTTCCAACAATCATAGGCCAATTACAATAATAAATTTCTCCATCAGCATATGATAAACCATGAAGATTATCAATTTTATTAAATTTAGTTCTTGGACAATTTGGATCTAAACCTTGTACAGGTAATTTATTATAATTAGGCCATTGTTGAGTTCTTATATCTTGAGGAACATTATACCAAGAGCATTGGAAGTGATTATCCATATAAACTTCTGTAAAAGATAATTTTAAAAAATCATATTCTTCTTTTAACATAATTTTATGAATTTTATTAAATAAATCTTCTTCAAATAATTTAAATCCATTTCTACAAAATCCAAGTTCTGGTGGATGTAAGCACATATCATCTTCTAAAAAGATATAATAATCACTATCTGATTCTTGAAAATGTTTAGCTGCTAATAATCTACCTCTATTAATACCTAAATTTTCATTAGTTATAATATGTTCAAAACCATATTCTTCACAAATTTGTTTATTACTCTCTATTGCTTCTTCTTTATTAGAATTATCAATTAAAATTTTTCTAGTTTTATTTAACCAATCAGGATGTAATTTATATGATTCTAAAGTATGTTTTAGTTGTTCTGGGAAATTAAATGTAAGAATATATAATGATGTTTTTAGATTTGATGTATTTAAATCTTTAGGTTTTAAATATACTCTATTATCAGGAATAGATTCTAATTCTACTTTATCATCTAATAATGCTTGTATAAATTTTACTACTAAACCATTACTATCTAAAGCATAACGTCTATATTTTTCTGGTTCAATATAAGACATAAGAGTAAAAATACTCTCCTCTGTACCCATATATCCTTCATTTAATGATCTTTCTAACATTGAATAATATAAAGCATTTGCTTCATTTATTACTTCTTTTTTTCCACCAAATAATCCTCCTCTACAAACATACTCTACTTTACTACCAGCATAACGATTCATTGCTTCAAAGTTAAAACCATGAATTTCATCTACTGCTTCATATGGGTATGATAAAAATAAAAATGAATCTAAAAATGGAGTTATTTTATCTAATACATTTTGTTCAGTAAAGAATTTATCATAAACTGTATTTGTAATACCAGCATCTAACCAAATAAAATATTCTGATGTGAATGGATTCCATATAGAAGCACTATGTAACATAAACATTTTAGATTGAACAATTGGATTATACCATTCTAATGATGCTTGTGGAGAACCTTTTAACCAACCATTTTCACCTGTTTGATTATACCAATCAGGATTTGTTCTGATTTCTTGAGTTTTATTCCAATGTGGTTGATATATATCATTTTGTATATTATCTAATTCATATATTTTAACATATGTGTTGTGTTTTTGTCTTTTTTCCCATATTAAATATTCATATTCAGCTGGAATGTATATAAATAAATTAGCATCTATATCTAAAACATTATTAAAATGTTCAATATAATGGTTAAAATCTCTACCGGATCTTCCTATATTCCATAAACCGGTAACTATAGTTAAATCGCTTTCTTTAATTTTAGGAATAATTTCTTTAGTTAAAGTAGGTTTATAATCTTCATTAATATTTTTAATATTATAACCACTAAAATTATCTTCAATATATTTTTTATATTCAAGAGGTAATGGGAATTCTTGAGTTTCTAAAAATATAGTACTATTTGTTCCTTTAATAAACAATCCATAATCAAATCTTAAACAAAATGGTTTATATCCTTTAAATCGTTCAAAAAAATTAATAAATGTTAAATCTTCTTGTAAATGTATTTCAAATGTATTATCAAAATGGATACCTTGAGGTGAATTAAAAGGTACACCTATTATCACATTACATTGAGTCATTTTATTTAATAGAACTTTAGCATCTTCTAATGCTATATGTTCTAAAACATCTCCTAATATTACTAAATCATATTCATTAAAATCAATATCAAGTTTAGTAACATCTCCAACAAATATATTTTTATATTTTTGTTTTAAATTATAATTTACTATATAATCTTCAAATGCTTCTACACAATCTATATTATTATATCCGTTAGGATGTAGTAAATCATAATAAGTTCCAGCACCTGCTCCTATATCAAGAATTTTTATTGATTTATCAAAAGTATTATTAATATAATCTTTTGTTTGTTGTTTAAAGTATAAAGTACTAAATGGCATATTTTTTTATTATTTTGTTTTACAAACCCAAACCGCTTGGTCAAATTCTTCTTTCATGAATGATTTTAAATTATTTTTTTCTACTGTTTTTTGAATATCTGAATCTTGTATTTCATGCCAATTCCATAATTTTAAATTAACATGGTTATCAAAATATTGTTTATCTGAGGCATAATCATGAGCTAAAATAAAATCACCAAATTTTATAAAATTAGACAATAAATTAAATTCTCCAATTTTATATCCTCCATCACATAATACAATTGTGACTCCATCTTGTTGAATATAATCAATTACTTCTTGTTTTAATTCAGTGTAATCAACATTAAAAATATTTTCAATATTAACTTCTATATTATTTTTTCTAAGTAAACTATAATCCCAACTTTCATGTATATCATATGATTTAATTGTTGTATTTAAATTTAAATCATCACAACATAATTTTAAAAACATAGTGAATCCACCCATTGCTGTTCCTATTTCTAATATTCTTGATGGTTTAACTGTTTCAAAAAAATTATAAAATACTTTATAAACATTAGGATTTTGTTGAGCAGCATGTCCTAAATAACAGGATAAACTATTATTTTCTGCTAGATTTGATTTGTGGGTAATATTTTTTTCGTTAAACATATTTTTATTTTTTTAACACATCCAAAATCTTTCTTCTGATGGATTATGTTTTGGGTTGAATAAATTTTGATAATTATCAGTTAAGGGTGGTTTAAAACCTAAAGCGTTATATATTGGAGCTAAAATATACTCATCATTTATAGCGTACCATCCTGGAAAATATTTTTTTATTTTATCTTCTTTATATAAAGTAAACATTATATCATTCCAAATCTCAAAAAATTGATTCATTTTTTCTACATTTTGAAATAAAAATAATTTTGCAGCGGCGTCAAAAACCATTACCTCATTATCAACATTTAAATTATATTTTTCTTTTAAAATATTAACTGTATGCATCATGTTGTTTTCTGATATATTTTGTGGCCAGCGAGAAATAGAATTATATAATATATTTTTATGAGATAATACTACATTAGCTACATTTAAATCTATATCAGTATCTGTAGCTAACATAGCTATATTATGTATTCCAAATTTCTCAGCTTGTTTAAAATGAAAACGATTAGTTGAAAATGGAAATTTATAATCTTGATCTATAAATTTTTTAGCATAATCTTCTACACTTGTACTTTCTAAAAAAGATTCATATTTTTCTAATTCTGGGTATTCTATATAGAAATCTTTTAATTCATTAATTATAAGATTTTGTCTAGTGACTCCTTCAAAATAACTTTTATCATCTGTTATTATAAAATAATATAAGTTTGGATTATCAATATGTAAGTTTTTTAATTTTTCTAAAGCTGTTTTTCGATATGTTGGACCACAGATTGTATAACATATAGCTATTTTTTCATTAAAATTCAAATTTTCATTATTTAGGTTTGTCATTTTTTAAATTTCTAAAAGATTTATTATTGTTTTTAATCTTGTTGATGGACTGCAATATTCTTTATAATATTGATTTGCATTTAATGATATAAAATTAAGAAATTCATAATCATCTTTTACTTCATTAAACTTTTTAACATATGCTTCTATATATTTTTCACCCCCAACATTATCCTTATTTGAGTCAAACTCAAATCCTTCTCTATCAATAGCTATATAATGATAATTTGGTATTATTAGAGGATTATAATTGTTAAGATATTCTAATCTTAACATAGGAATACCAATAGCCATATATTCTATATCTCGATGACATATTTCATAACCCGCTGCTATTGATAATCCTATTTTATGCTGAATTGCTAAATCCATATAATCATTATAGGGAAGGGAAGGAAATAAGGGATTAATAATACCTCTTTTACTTAATTCAAATTCATCTCCTCTTCCTGTTGTTGTTCTAAAAAACATTTTATCAATTAATTTATCATATTTTAATGATTGTCTTTTATTATAGAAATAATCAAAATCACATTCTGAACTAAGAGTATAGGTAGTTGTATTTTTTATTTTAAAATTAAAATTATCTTTATTAAAAATATCTGAACCCCATGATCTTTCATGGAGTACAGCTAAAATATCATTTTTATTATTTCTTTTTTGAAAAATATCAAAAAGTTGAGTTTTTGATTCTGAAAAGGAAATAGCTTTCAAACAATCTAATTCATCATCATATATTATAACTTCACAATCAGGTAAATTATAATCAAATGTATCAATATATAAATAACCTCCTATTTGAGATTTAGTAATATATTGATTACTATTTAAATATTCTCCTAATTCAGTAATTAAATCATGAATAGCCCATGGGGCGTGTTGTTTATAAGTTATATAAATTGTTTTCATAATAATAAAATTATAAATTTTAAGATTTAGAACAAAATAATACTCCCATGTGATCAGGAGTTTGCGCAAAACTTGCTTTCACATCAATATTGAAACCCCATTCTACAACTTTAGTAGTGAAAGATTCTTTTAACTCCTCACTGTGAAATTCTATAGCTAACTGTGTTACATTATTTAGATCTTCTTTAGTTAAATCAAGTAAAACTATTTCCCCGCCTTCAATATCACTTTTTAAAGCAGTAATAGAATGTTCTTTTAATAAATTTCTTACTTGATCAGCATTATTAATAACTTCATGTATAAAAATAAATTTTGGATCATTTAAAGTTTCATTTTTATAAAAAATAATATCATCTGGGTTAGAGTCCACTCCAACAACTGTGTTAGCTTTTTTACTAAAGAAAATAGGACTTAATTCTTCTGTATCTTTTGTATACCATCTTCCACATCCTAAATCTAATACATTGTGCTTATCTACATTAAAATAAGGCCAATGATCTGTTGAATTTTCTGATTTTATAATATATGTAATCATATGTTTAAATTTTATGTTTAAATTTTATGTTCTATTCTTTCAGCCCAACCTCTTTCTTTACTCACAGCCCAAGCTACCATACGCTTTGGTTCCTTATCAAAGTAATCAAAATATGCTTCAAAATGGATAGGTCCTTTATTATCTAAAAAATTTTGTAATTCATATCCTTCTATTGTTCTAGAATTAATACCAAAACCATCCTCATCATCAAATGCTATTAATATAGAAGTATAATCATCTCCTGGTAATTCATTTCTATGTACTGTAACTAAGTGGTAAAATGATTTAGACCATAGACTATCAATTGGTGTAGGAGGATAACCATTTTCTAAAGTATATTTTTGTACTGATTTATTTTTAAAATTAACACCAGCATATGCTTCATATTCAGCTAATGTTCTAACTGTACCTAAATCATATCCTGTTAGATCAAATCCATTATCTTCTACTCTAAATAATTGTCTAATTTTAGCACGAGCTGTTTCTTGTTTAGTCCACCAATCAACTCCTCTTTTAGCGTCATCATCCCATTTTAAAATACCATCACGTTCTTCTCTCATAGTTGAATGCCATACTACTAGTTCATGAGGATGGAACATATCATATCCTGCTGTAAATGATCTAACTGTTAAGTTAATTTCTTCTCCACTAAAGTAAATATCTGGATCATGTTTTATTTCTTTAGCCCATTCCGCTCTAGCAAAACAAAAATGTCCTGATAAAAATCTTGATGGGGGTGGTTCAGTCATGTCTTGCCATCCTGTTAATAACCCTGGTCTAATAAAAATTGTACCGTGTGGGTAGAAACAAACAAAATGTTGCTGCCATGGTTCCATTGTTCTACCTGCTGGGTCATTAAATGGGGTATACAGTGGTAAATAAGCTGCTAATATAGGTTTATAACCTTGTTTTTCTCGTTGGTTATGCATTCTTATTAGCGTTTCATCCCAGTCTTTAGCAAAACGATGATGTGAATCTAATTGGAGAATATAATCTTCATCAGTTAATAATTCTTCATTTATAATAGCTCTTGCCCAAGGTAATCCTTGTGCCTCAGTATATAATACATCCTTAATTTTAAATCTAGGATCATTTCTATACTCATCTACATTATCAAAAGTATCATCAGGATGATATTGTCTACAAATACCAAAATGTACTCTTTTAGGATATTTAGCATTTTCTAAAGCAGATTTAATTGTTGGAACTAACTCAGGATCTCTGTATCCTGGTAAGTGAAGCATTATTGTTTCTTTTTTACTCATAACTAATATTGTTTTCTATTCGTTCACACCATCCTTTAGATTCACTATAAGGCCATACTCTCCATGATGTTGGTTGTTTATTATCATTATATTCTCTCCAAATATGAATGAATTGATCATTTGGATCAGAATTTAATAATGATTTAATTTCGGATATATCAGCGTCTTGTCTATATAAATCATTTCCATTTTCATCTAAAATAGCTATTACAAAAGATGTATAATCTAACTCAGTGATTGATCCTTTATAAACATCAATACACACCTTAATTTTATTAAGTAAGTTATCATCAAAGTTTTCTAAAGGTACAGGTAATGGTTTATATTCAGATGTATGTTTATGTACTTGTCTAGTATTGAATTTTACTCCAATATATTTTTCATATTCTTCTAAAGTACGTTCTTTACCAAAACTATATTTTTCTAGATCCATTAATGTATCAGGTAATTCACCTCCCATACCATGTAATGCTCTATATCTAGAATATGATGTTGAATTCTTTTTAGACCATTCTTTATCATCATCCCATTGTTTAGTTTTACCATTTCTAATATATTCATGCCATATAACAGGAATATGAGGATGAAATAAATCATAACCATGAGTGAATGATCTAGCAGCTAATGATGGTTCTTCACCATGAAAATAATAATATGGATCATATTTAACTTCATTAGCCCATTTACCTATTGTAAAAATAAAATGACCAGATAAAAATCTAGATGGAATAGGACCTTCTAAATCTTTCCAACCATCAATAACATGGGGTTTAATAAAAATAGGACCTTCTGGTAGGTATCTATCAAATTCTAGATTCCAACATTCATTTATTCTACCATTAGGATCATTTTTAGGATCAAAACCAGGTAGATAAGCAGTTAATAATGGTTTTTTATGTCCTTTTTTCTTTAGTTCTTTTAACATTTTAACTAAAGTAGTATCCCAATTTTTAGAAAATCGATGATGTGAATCTAATTGAAGATAGTAAGTTTCATCTTCATATAAACTTTGAATTAAATTTCTAGCCCAACAAGTTCCTTTAGAGTGCTCATATGGAACATCAATAATTTTAAATCTAGAATCATCTTTATAATCATTTAAAGATTCAGTATCATCGTGTTGCCAACATATTCCAAATCTTAATCTATCTGGATTTTTAGCGTTTGTTATACAATCTTGGATTGTAGGGATTAATTCAGGATCACGATAACTCGCTATTGATATAAAAATGGTTTCCATAACTATAATAAATGTAACTTAATTTTTGTGGGTTTTATAACTCTATAATCATTTCATCTTTAGCAAGAGTAATAACACCTGGATATAATGAATGTTTATTGTTTACTTCTACTATTTGGCCTTCAAAATAAATTTCATTAGCAAAATTGAATTGTTTTAATACTTTAAATTTACGGATTTTACCTTCATAAGGGAATAAATCATTTAGTAATTGTCTGCGTTCATTACAACCACATCCTTCAGCGCCAGCTAATTTAGCTACAGCTTCTGCTACTTTATCAATACCAAAAAAATTAGTTATTTTTGCTACTGTGTCTCCTAAACCTTGTGAGTTTTGTTTTGGATCAAATCCTTCCATAACATGTTTTATATTATATAAATATATACAAAATTAAAATTTATTATTTAAACAGAAAATGATTCTCCACAACCACAAGTTCTTGTAGCATTAGGATTATTAAAACTAAATCCTTTCCCATTTAAACCATCAGTAAAATCAAGTTCAGTACCAGCTAAATATAAAAATGATTTCATGTCTAAAGCAATTTTGATATTATTGTCTTCAAAAAATTGATCACCTGTTTTTGCTTTGTTATCAAAATCTAAATTATATGATAAGCCAGAGCAACCTCCACCTTTTACAGAAACCTGTAAAAAGTATGAAGTGTCTAAATTAGATTCTTGTATCAAGCTTAGTATTTTTTCTTTTGCTTTATCAGTAATAGTTATCATTTTTAATGATGGCTTTTTTCACTTTTGATAGGAACTAAGCCATTTTTTATACGGTAATCATTAATAGCTGCTTTAATTGCATCTTCGGCTAATACTGAGCAGTGAATTTTTACTGGTGGTAAAGCCAATTCTTCAACAATATCCATATTGTCAATGGTAATGGCGTCATCAATAGATTTGCCTTTTAACCATTCAGTAGCTAAAGATGAAGAAGCAATTGCCGAACCACAGCCAAAGGTTTTAAACTTTGCATCAGTTATGATATTATCATTAACTTCTATTTGTAATCTCATTACATCACCACATTCAGGAGCTCCTACTAAGCCAGTGCCTACATTGTTTTTGCTCTTATCAAGTGTACCCACGTTACGTGGATTGGTGTAATGATCAATTACTTTATCTGAATATGCCATAGTGTTTTGATAATAAATATTATCTTTGTTTATCGTTTTGCCATTGACCATTATATAAATTTTCCTCAGCAACCCTATCACACTCATGGAAATACATTTGACCAACTCTAGCATCTTGTTCAATAAAGATAGTAGCTGTTACGATCATAATTGTTCCCATATTTTCAGTTTCAAAACCAGGATCAAATACTGATGATGCAATAATAGCTCCATTACGCAATAATGAAGAGCGTTGACGGATTAAACCTACTCTATTTGCTGCAATTTTACATCCTTCGTGGAATGTAATATCGTATGCTCCTGGATATAAAAGCCATCCTTCAACACCATCAATAGTTTTAGTTTCTACTGGGGTGTAGTTATTTAAGATAGTTTTATCTTTTAACACCATACCAATATTTGGTCTAGAGTTAAATTCATCTTTACCAATAGCATTAATTGATTTTGCTGATAAGTCATAACCAACTTGTGCTGGTTTTCCTTTACTAAGTTCAGTTTTAATTAAACCTTGTTCTAATATTTGTTCTGCGTTTAACATATTTTTTATTTTAAAATTCCTCTACTACACCTAATATTTCAGCTATAATTAATAAAAGACCAGCAAATACTAGTTGTTCATTAAGTAATGAAACACCGGCCATAATTCTAATAACAGATTTAATTAAACTAATTCTAAAGTGCCAATTTGTTTTTGATTCTTTTTCTTGCATATTTTTTTCTTTTTCTATGTTTTCGTAAAATTTAACAGAAGGAAGACCACTATAATGGCAATATTCTTCTTCTGATAATTGTTTATTTTCTTTATTCATTTTTTAATTTTAAATAATCTTGAATTGTTTCTGAGTCTTTACATTCAAATGGATATACAATCCATGAATTATTTTCTACTTCTTCAGCGTAATATGTTGGTACTGCTATTGATTGTGATTTATAATGTAATACTGCTGTTGAATATTTTTTATATTTTAATAAAGTTTTACCTGAATCAGCGATATCATCTACTACTAACATATCAATTGCTGGTAATGAACGAATCATACTTACATTTACAAATGGAATATTTAACTTGTGTGATAGCATCACAGCTGGGATTAAACCACCTCGAGGTAGCCCGGTTATATAAAGTGGTGGTCTAGGATATTGCGAGATCTCATTTGCTAACTTATCAACTAAATTGTCAATATTGTCCCAAGTTAAATATACTTTTTCCATTATATTATTTTAAAACAGCACCATTAACTTCAATTGCGTGTAAGAATTCTTCACGAATTAAATTATCTTTTTCCATAAACACACCACTAAATTTATTAGTAGTCATTACTGAAGGATGTTTAATACCTCTATGTGAGCAACAAGTATGTTTACAAGCAATACTAACTGCTACTGAATTACAAGTCATTTTTTCTGCAACATAATCATGAATTTGTTGTGTTAATGATTCTTGCATTTGTGGTCTACGAGCAAACCATTCAACAATACGATTCAATTTAGATAAACCAATTACGTTTTCAGCAGGCACATAAGCTACTGTAGCATAACCTGTAAATGCTAAATTGTGATGTGCACACATACTAATGATTGGAATACCTGATTGAATAACTAAGCCATCATAATTTTCATCATTAGGAAATACTGTAATATTTGGTTCAGGTGTAATTGATCCTACAATTAGGTCTTTTAACCATGCTTTAGCTACACGACGAGGTGTATCTACTGTTTGTCTATCTGCTTTATAATCGAATCCAACTGCTGTTAAAAATCCAGCATACGCTTCTGATGCTTTTTCGATCATTTCTTCAATTTCCTCTACAGAGCGAGGTAAGTTACCATTTGATTTTTTTAATAATGACATATTTTATTTAGTTTTATTTTTATTTTCATTTAATTTATTAATAATATCTTGGATCTCCAAAAGTTTCATAGCGACCATAGTATTCCATGTTGAAATTTGTTCCCATAACTTATCAATTTCTTTTTTAGATTTACTTAATTGAATTTGTTGGTAAAATTGTAATCCTAATAGTAATAAGATAAAGAAAAAATAAATCTGTTCTACTGATAAAGTTACATTCATGACTACACGTTTAATGTTTTATCCCAAGCTGAGATATGTAAACGAGTCATTCCGACAAATTTATATTTTTTAGCCATCTCTAAACAGAATTGAGTACGTTCATGGAAATCATCTTGTGAATCTAATCCAGGCATACACACTACATTTTTAAGTGGTATTTCAAACGGTTCTACAAAGTCGCGGAACAATTCGAGTACATCATCTTCAGTTGAAATAACGAATTTAAATTGGTAATTACCATGTTCCATAATGCGCTTAATGGCGTCAGGTTTGATACGCTGTTTCTCAGTCATACCTGAGTTTGCTAATTTAGGGGAGCAGTTGATCTGATCTAAGATATTAAATAAATCATCTTCAATTACTACTGTGCCATTAGTTTCAATTTCATGGTATGGATTGAAAGCATGATTATCTTGCTCGTACCAATAATTAACAAAGTTAGTAATTGCTACTTGATGTCCTTTAATTGTAGGTTCACCACCAGTCCAAATTAAGTGAATAACTCCATCTTTAATATCATCATAGATATCTTGTTCCTTCCATTGATCGATTAGATATTGGAAATCTTTATCCTCACCTCTCCACAACCATTGAGATGTACTATCGCAAGTCCAAGTTGCTTTACCTTCTGCGTGTAAATCACCTACAAAGATTTCTCCATCTTCTAGATTTTTATCTTTTAATAATTGATTTCCAAATGCTCTTGAGAATCCGCAGGTTAAATTACATAAACCTAAGCGAATGAAATATGATGGTACTCCTGTAGTTTTACCTTCACCTTGTACAGAGTAGAAGTCACTACTAATCATTAATTTATCTGGGCTAATTTTGCTCATATATTTTTATTTTGTTGTTTAATTTAATATAGCTTCGTATGTTTCAACACCATATTTTTGATCTTTATTATCATATGTGTATTTAGTACCTAATTCACGTACATTTTGT
>Ga0181356_1000371_pt1 | contig 19083 bp, 45 predicted proteins | sample Fa13VDMM110SN_FD_130104 | JGI IMG/M metagenome (GOLD analysis project Ga0181356, IMG submission 130104) | Freshwater viral communities from Lake Michigan, USA - Fa13.VD.MM110.S.N | ecosystem: Environmental > Aquatic > Freshwater > Lake | place: USA: Michigan | collected 2013-09-24 | reverse complement strand
GATTGCCTTCAATGGGTTGTTCTGAACTAGGTAGAGGTATTCACTTACGAATATACACACTACACATATCACTACTATAAGAATTTCACTTATGCTAAATTTTTTCATTTTTATTTTATTTTATTTGTTACCAAGATGATGAATAATAATAAGAAGAATCACTTTCATCTCCTAATGCTTCTTTAAGAATCTCAATTGTGTTATCAATATCGGTAAAGTACCACTCATCATATTCAGTACCTCCAAAGAAGAATCCACTCGCTGACGGTAATAAAGTATCTGCCAAAGAATGGTCAGCCTTCACCTTTTCACACGCGTCTAATAATTTTTCCAAATCATCAGTATCTACATAGTAATCACCACAATTATCTACACCCTTCTGTACATTCTCTACGAACCAATTGTGAATCTGATTAGCTTTACGCCAATATCCAGCTTCCTCAATGATATACTTAACCTTTTTAGGGTCGATGTTTGTAGGGTTACCTGCTTTAGTTACCTTTACTTCATAGTTATTATCACCATTATGTTCCCAATGTTTAACATAAGTGTGCTTGTTTAGATACATGTCTAATCCCATAGTTTTATATTTTAAAGTTTAATAAATAATGTGAATTGGTTCTTTAATCTTTTTACGACCACCATTCTTTCTACCCCATCCTTGATTCGGGTCACTCTCACTTCGAGTCGTTGGAATAGTACCGGTGAAATACTGCTCTAAGATAACGGCGATTCCATCACCTTCATTCTTAGTAAACATCAAATCACATACCTTACCCCATTCTAAACTCCACTCAAACGAATCCTCATAAGTAGAATCTTTAAACACTCTACCATAAGAATCATAATGCCCACGCATCTCTTCAATTACTTTACCATCTTTCAATAGGTACATTCTACACGCATCTCCATTAAACGAAGATGAAGCAACTGGCAAACCACTCTCTTTACAAATGAAACTGAAACATCCCATAATTTTAAATTTTAAGTTTTATATTTAATTTTTATTACATAGTAAATATACGAAATAATGGTGAGACCACCAAATGTTATTTCGTTTATTTTTAATCATATTCTTGTATATCGTAGTAGTGAATCGTTGGATAAACTTCCACAATCTGAGCCTTTCTATCCTTAAGTTGTTTAAGGTGGATATAGTACTCCTCTTCCGATTTAATAGGGTAATCGTGCCACCCACCATCTTTATTAGCAACTTTAATTCGAACTATCTTAAACTCATCGATATAACCGGTTCGTTCTGCCTTTTCATAATCCTCAACTGTCTTAAAGGTAAAATCAAACACCTCTGTAGCCTTTGCAGCTTTTACATAACGATACATCTTATTAAACTCTTTCCAAGCTTCATCTTCTGTTTCAGCTGAAATAGTAACCCACTCCTGGTCGAAATCACCATAGGAAGGGATAAACCCATAGAACTCAAACTCAAACTTTTTCATAACTTTATATTTTAAATTTTAATTAATCAATTTCTCCAAATGCTCGAATCCATTCCTCATTAGTAATACCTGTCATAAGGAACTCCCTATCTGCCATAGATAAGTGAGGAAGGATATCCTGAATCAATTCATTTGAGTGTGAACGATTTTGAATCCGTATCAGTTGATATTGGTCAACATCGATTTCCAACGTGTGTTCCTTTCCTGTTAATTGACTAGTTTTTGTAACTTTCATATTTTATATTTTAAGATAAATCACTAAATAATACACCCCTAAATCCACCCTTCTCAGCCTCCTCAATACCTTCCCACTTAAAGAAAGATTCACGAGGTTTCTCATAAAGATACACATTGAAGTTTCTACAAAACCCCAACAGCTTTTGTGTTTCCCACTCATAACTCATACTCCATGCTTCTTTGCCGAATGTGAAGTAAATCCAATCCATTACATCACAAATATTCAACATCGGAAATTCATTTTCCAATTCAGCAATCGTTCGGTTTCTACCTTCTAATAACATATCCATATTGTTTGATTCTTTTATAAGTTCTTCGAGTTCTTCGATTTTCTCCGCCATCACTTCACAATCATAATAATCATAGTAGTTCATATACTTAATTTTTATAGGTTAGAATTAAAGTCCCTGCTCTCTTCGTAAATCATATTCTTCTTTCTCAAACTCCGAATACTCCACCACCTTTAAATAAGGTTTGAAAGCAGTTTCGTAGTATCCTCTAAGGTTACCATAGTTAATCATCGAATCGATGAAGTTCTTACGAACGAAAGTCATATCTGAGCTACCAAAACCCTGGTCTTCAGGCCAATCCGTATAATCGGAAGCAACATCTTCTAAGGAGTTAAATACTGCATCGGAATAGGTGATAACCCTTCCGGTAAATGTACCCACAACGGGGAAAGCGTTTCGAACGATATCATACCCTTCGATTAGGGAAGAATGTTCGTGGACTTTAGCTAGATTGAATGGTAAACTCATAATGTATCTCTTTTAGTACATAGTAAAGATACTAAATGGACATCATATATCCAAGCAATTTATCAATTATTTTTGAAAAAAGTGAAATATTTTTGATTGAGTATCAACGAGTTATAACTGATTGATTATGAACGATTTACTTTACCCTTAATATCGTTCCAGCATTTGGAATTGTAGATTTTTTCTGATGCAAAAGCCTCCACTTCAAACGGATGCTTCTTATATGAACCCTTAAACTTATTATATTTGGTACGACACGGTTGTAATTGGTGTGTCCATTCGTGTATCATTGTATCTACTAACTCCCTAACATCTATTAGGTTTTTATAATATATACAAATTTCATTATCTATCTCATCGTAATCTCCACAAAGTTGCCCATCATCTATCATTGCTGACAAATAGAAGACAGGTTTGTATCCTTTCCTATTGTTAACCCCCATATTCCCTTTACACCAATTGAATACCATTGAAGCGATTCTATTCGTTTCCCTTCTACCAATATCCTTTATTAGTGTCTTAAGATAGATTTTCATCTTAGGTGGTTTTGTATAAATAGTTTCCGTAACTGCTTCCATAAACGATTTCTTTAGAAAATAAAAAAGGATGGCCTCCTCGTTGCCATCCTCACTATGTAGGGTACTTTTAGTTGTAATAAAAGAGTAAAAGAGAGATTGAGGATGTAACCCTACTCGTAACCTTTATTATATAAGCGATTACTTAGTTGCAGTAGTATCAGCTGCTACTGATGTAGCATCAGTTGTAGTTGCAGTTGAATCTACAGCTACTGCAGTTGAATCTGTAGTTGCTTCTGTTGATGTACCTTTACCACCACATGCAGTCAAAGCTGCGATTGCGAAAATTGCGATTACTTTTTTCATTTGTTTTTGTTTTTTGTTTTAATTAAATTTATTATTTTTGATTGTAAATTTTGTAGTAAAAGAAGGGGAAACCAAAGGTAACCCCTTCTTAGTAATAAAGTAAGAACCCTTAATGGATTAAGCCATTAATTCAGCTCTCACAGCTTTAGCCTTCTTTAAAGAACTAGCATACTGAGATAATACTTCACCATTAGAACCCACTCTTACTCTGTAGTTTACAGTTCCAGATGGAGTTGTAATCTTTTGGATGTTAGAAGATACTGTCTCGTACATTGTTGCTTTTGACTTCTTAGCCATAATAATTGTTTCAGTTTGATTATTCCTACTGATGGAGGTTTTTGTTTTAAGAGAACTTTATAATAGGGGTCTCTCTGGTTTGTTCCCTTTTTTACTTCGTAAAGATACGAAAATTATTTCAATCTACCAAGTCTTTTTTGTTTTATTTTTAAATTAATTGTAAAGCCTTACTGATAGTACTTTCTGAATAACCATACCCCTTAGCTTTTTCAATTGCCTTCTCCACCGATAACACTCCAAACACATACTCACCCGCGATTAAACCTTTGATGGTTTTGATTGCCGAAGGCCAACTTCCGTGAGGAGCTTTGTTCTCAACATGCAAATACTTTGTACCGAAATCCAACTTAGTACCATTATCCGATTTGCCAGGCTCACCATACTCATATGATTCACTCCAACCATCATAACGCCCACCACACATTTGTCTAATGAATGAATTGATTTCTTTCCACTCTTTAGATTCTATATCCATATCAGAACCATCGGGATTACATACATAAACACTAGCTGAATTACCATTAGCGAAAGTTTCAGATGAACCCCACACTAATAAATGTGGATACTTAGCTTTCATAAATTGTTTAGCTATTACGGGACACTCTTTACGTCCAATAGAGATATATGGGTTTTCTAATTTCTTTCCCCAATAATCGGTAGTTCTTAAACATTCAGCGGGTAGTTCAAAATTCATACCACACCATTCGAATTTCATTTTGTTTTTGTTAGCTTTCATATCTTTTATATTTTATTACATAGTAAATATACAAATAATTGCTGAGACCACCAAACTTTTTAGTGGTTATTTTCAATTATTTTTTAAAATAATGTTGGTAGATTGTCTTACCGAACACATACCCAATAATGGAAACCCCACTAAGGATGATAAACTCTAAAACTGAAATTGATTCGTTGTACATATCTTTATCTTTTGTTACATAGTAAAGATACGAAAAAGGCTGGAACTAGCAAGCTTTTATCCAATTATTTTTAAAAATTCTTGATTGAGTATCAACGAGTTACGTCACACAAAAAACCCATTGAAAATCAATGGGTTATGTATTATAATATTTTATATGTATTAATCTTCTATTTTAAGTTCGGCATCTCTATACAATCCACTAACTGCCATATCTAATTCCGATTGCAATTTATTTTTAATAGGATGTAGTTTCTTAAGATTATCAATGTGTTTCTTTTCTTGTGGTGTTCCTTTGGTTGCCTTATAAGAAGCGATTTCAGATTCTATCGCAACAACTGTCTTATCTAAATCATTTTGAATAGATTTAATTCCTCTACCTTCTCCTAACATCGCCTCACGAACAAAATTACCTTTCTCATCTGCTACATAGTAAGCAATTTGATTATATGAACCACCTCTTTGCTTTTCAATTTTCTCTAATTCTTTCTTAGCATCCTTATAGGTTGAAAACACATCTTTAAAAACTCCTGTCCCTTGCCCTCTTCCTTTGTTATACCCAATATAGTATTTACCTTCGTTTACTGATTCTTTCTTCAAACTTCTTTTTTGAAGAACTAATGTATTAATTTGAGAGAATAAATCAGCAATATCTTTATCTAATTTTTTCTCATCAGCACTCATTGGAGATTCGATATCAACATCCGAATAAAGTTTTTTCTTTTTAGCAACTAATACATCTACCTTCTTAAGTAAATCATTTTTTACTTTATCCAAATCCTTTATTATATCGGATGCGGTAGATTCGTTTAATATATTCTTTAATCTCATAGGTATAAATATTATTCTATTTTGGTTTCCCATATATTCTCTTTACAATTCGTTTATTAACCTTAGATAGTTTACGAGTATAATACCCATCTCCTATGAATTCGGGATTCTTATCACTTCCCAATATATCTATTATCTTCTTCTCATCCCTAACAACAGGCGCTCCTGATGATTTCATAATATCCTCCATCTTCAAACTAGCCTCAATGAACCATCCATTTGTATTACACAATTGGATAACCTTTTTAACTACATCTGATTTTGCACTCTTCTTATTGTTAGTACCTAATAGGGCAATCTTATTACCGAATCTAGTTGGTTTGTATATGATGAAAGCATCTGGCTTCTTATCACTATCCACATCTTTCAATGCAGTTGCTTTGTATTTAGATTGAAGTTCGGAAGCAGAATTAGCTGATAAATCCATACCTGCATTTAAGTAGGTTGTTTTATACATATCCCATATCTCCTCTATACCCTCATCATCTATAGTTTTTAAATCTAAGGTTACCCACTTATTAGGAGGTATTTCTAACTCATTTAATATTTCAGTTAATCTTATCATCGTGGTTTCCCAAACATCATTTTAGTGTGAATAGTTCCTGCAATTTTTCTATCATATGAACCATCACCATTCCATTTAAGTTCTTTACCCTTTAATGCTCTACGAACTGCATCCTCATCGTTAACGGGTACTAAACCCTTAGCCATAAATATATCTCTCATCTTACCGGAAACCTCTACATAATATCCACCCTTCTTTAGTTTATCCACCTGATGATTCACAGCTGCTGATTTACCTGCTGAAGAACCATCATGCCCTAATGCAACAAACTTTTTACCAGCGGTTTTATACTTAGCTATTGTAACTGCATCTATCTCATCATCACCATCTACATCTATCACATCAAAGAAATCACCCTCATTAGGAAGGTCTTCTTTATCTTTTACATTAGAATGACCACCTATTGGTGAATAAGCAGTTGCAATCAAATCAAATATTATTCTCTTAAAACGAGATAGCTCGGAACGTAGAATTGGAGTCCACGTATTTTGTGGTATCTCAAATCGTTTGTCTGTTTCCTTAAGTAAATCTCTTAATCGTATCACAATGTAATTTTTTTATCTATATCGTATTTTTCATAAAAGTTATTAAGAATGTTTACTAAATCATCTATCATTCTTTTGTGTTTCTTTTGAGAATCAATATCTCCATCTGCGAAATCCGTCTTTGTTAATATAGTAGATATTATCTCTCTCGCACGCATACCTTGTACTGAAAACTTTTCATTCATTTCTTTATTTTCTTTCCATAATAAATTAGAAAATTTTGAATACATATATTTCTCACTCAATCGGTTTTCTAATTTTTTAAACTTAGCTGTCTGGTCTCTCTTTCCCACATATCCATCTTTTTCAGTTTCCAATTTTATTTGATGTGTTAATTCATGTATAACCGCCTGTTCAGGGTCAGTCATTCTATTAACATTAAAAGAAATATAAAGAGCTTTCATTGTTTTAGAATTGAATGTTATTGCAGCTCCACCCTTACCAATATTATTAAATTTTACAGGCAACGGAGTTACCTTTTCGTTTTTACATAATGCTTCATAATACGCTTTTATATTAGCTGGATTATATGCACCTTCGTTTAATATATCTTTTAACTTAATCATATTACCATTTTTTACAACTCCAATATCTTGCCTTTGTACGAGGTCCTGGTGTATCACAATTGTGTCTTGCTCTAAATGCTTTTCTTCTATCGGGATTTGATTTTCGTATTCTCATTGTTTCCTCACCTGCCGCAGCCGCTGAAGTACCACCATGCCCAAAGTTTACCTTAATAACATTACCAGCAGGATTCTTTACATATACCTTAAACTTCTTAACATCACCTTGCATTGGTTTACCCAACTTCACTTCTCTACCCTGATATTCTGCTTCGTTTATCTCCGTAGTATATCCTTTTAAAAAATTAATAAAATCTTCTTCATCTTCATCCTCTACATCTAATTCATCGTAATCATCTGTATTATCGTGTCCACATTTATGACAAAGATATGGGTCTTTCCCACCATCAGCTAAATCCCATTCCCATCCACATTCTTCACACTCTACACTTTGATTAGCATCTTCGTTAACAGGAACGCAGTTAGGAACTTGTCTATCTCCTTTCTTTTTCATACCAACTTGCTTATATCCATCCCAACAAGCTTCGGTTAATATATCTTTTAATTTTATCATATTACAACTTTGCTATTAATGATTCGTAATCTAACTCAATTGTAAACTGATATGAACCCTGTTTATGTCTCGCATAGAAATCTAAACCGGTCTTCTTCTTTACATATTTGATAATCTCATCATATACTTCATTCACACTATACTTTTCTACCTTAGCCAAATCACCGATAGTAGCGGGTAATAATAATATTGTATCCGATTTAGGTGAAGTTACTATAAAGTTTGCTTTGAAGAACTCTAATTTCTTAGCTTCTGTAATTGGAGCAACTTTAGATGGGTGTGCATGGATAACTGGTATAGAAACCACACTCGATACAATATCTTTTAATCTCATAGTATTTTTCTTATATACATAAATATTAGTTTTTAAATAAAAAAGGGAGTATCAACTCCCTTTATATAATCTTATCTAATGTTTCTAAAAATTGTGGATTACCTATAGTATATAACTTACCCTCAACCTCATATATTATGTTTTTCCCATTACCTAACGCCCACCTCAATACCCAATTCAATACAACCGAATCCATTTTTTTACTATGTTCCATTACATCATAATAGGAAAGGGTATCATCAGTTGGGTGTTTCTTATGTGAAATTACAACATTTGATAGAGTTGGTTTCATCCAATCCGGTATCTCTTCATTCATTAACCATTCACAATTGTAGGAACGACAAGGATGTTCTGGTCTATTCTCATATATAGTACATCCACATTTAGTATCATAGTATGTACACTTAATACCATTACCCATAGGTACTCCTAAGATATCCGCTTTGAATCTGCCATCGCAACATTTACCACATTCACCACACTCTCTCATTATCTAAATCCTATTGTTGATTTGCCTTTCTCCTCACTCTTATATTCAGCCTCATTCACATTATAAATCTCTGTAAGTGTCATTGGTTTGGTTGCATCGTATGGAATCTTTAAGTGTTTCAATACTGCATTAGAATCTTCAATTGATAACTTACCAAACTCATGCTCCGCAATCAATCTACCCTTTCTCAATAACGCCTCATCAATCTTTCTCTTATCCATATTAAATGTTGCTACAATTTGAATGTTTAAGATATCGGAAAGGATACCATCTGTTAAGTTAAGGATGTTTGATACACCAACTGAACCACCTGTATTTCTATCTGTTATTACTCTCTCCGCATCTTCGATGAAAAGAATAGAGTTAGCATTTTGAATTAAGAAAGGTGTCATCTCTGGTGAAGTAATGAAATCAGCTAAGTGAGGTGGAATGAATAGGACTCTCTTACCTCTAATCTTAGAAGCCAAATACTTTAAGTAGTGGGTCTTTCCTGTTCCAGGAGTTCCATGCAATAGAACCAATCCTTTACCTTTCCTTTTGTTTAATGTAGTTAGAATCTTATCATGCACTTTAGTAAAATCTTTACCATAGTTCAATTCAATATTCATTTGTTGTTTAGGTAATTCAAACGATTGAGTATCATAACCATTTCTACTCGCAATAACCAACGAAACATTATTAGATTCTTCTCTTTGTTTCCTTGCTATTCTCTTTATCTTTTCAACTATTGTGGTGTACATCGATTCAATAACATTTGAATAGATACGAAGCGTTGCAATATCTCTACTATTACGGAGATGCTTTCCACTCAACGGCATATATGTAACATTCAACAATAGTACACTATTAGTATCTTTCATCTCATACCAACGTGATGCACTATGAGAACCATTAACATAGTATTCACGTGAGTGAATTTGATTTAAACTACACTCATCTAACAGATTAATGATATCGGAATTATTAAACCTATATTGGTCGGAAAGATTAAAGAAGTGAGTATAATGTTTACCTGTTACTTCTAATCCATATGAACCAATTGGGAAATCATCCGCATCTGCCGGTCTATATGGTATCAATGATGGCAGGGTTTCACCTCTATTAGATGTATCCGCCATCATCTCTTTAATCATAGCAACATCGGATTCGGTCATATCCTCCTTTGGTTGTAAAAGTTTATCTCTTAACTGATTCTTAAATTTCCTAATGTTATCGCTCATATTATTTTAATTTAGCTTTCTTTCTTTTTGCAATATCTCTTAAATGTTGTATATGTTTTCTTTGTACAAATACCATATAGTATAAGTTTAGTAATGTAGTAATTAATACTATAATGAATACTAAATAAAAAGGATGTTCCATATTTAGATAAGTTTTTTCTGTTTATGTTTTAATATATGGTGTAATTTATATTTCTCATTTGGACCAGATAAATGTTCTAATGATAATAATTTATAATAAGAGGTAGAAGTTATATTATTTATCATAGAATACATTGTAAAAAAATAAGTACATACACTCATCTCTACACATTCATCAACTCTATTAAAATAAACACCTTCTATATTTTCTTTATAGAACTGCTTTAGTTTATTATATTCGGAATAGAAATCTGTTACAAATCTATTATCGTTTATTGTTATTAATCCTAAGTTATAATATCCAAATTTAGATTGCCAATATGGTATTATCTTTTCAACGCCATTACTCTCCAATACTTTATTATACTTGTCGTAGAATATACCTCTGTGGTGTTTCGAAAATAATTCTACTCCTATATCCGTTTTAATCGTTGGTAATGCCTGATATAAAAACAAATCTCCATCTATTAAAGTAAATGGTTCTGTTTCATTCACCATCACATAGAACTTTATATCATCTAAAAAATAATATTCAAAATTATCAGGCAATACTACAACCTCATCTACTAATCTTTCAAAGAAATCTTTAGAACTCTTATCTGTGTACACACGAGTAAAATGATATTGTTTACCTAACTCTATTGAAGTTTTATATAAAGATAGGATATCCTCATCTTTAATTTGTTTACTCCTATTCAACTTAGATGAGTATGTCCAAATCAGTTTCATTTCTGTTTAGGAGTTTCTTTAATTACATTTACAGTATCTCTACCTAATGTTGTAGTACCTAATCTATGTTCTATTATTCGTGTTTGGATTTCAACTCCTACATCCCTTACCCTACGATACTTATCCCACTCATATACGATACCCATAAAGAATATAATTGTAGTATATCCTAATATAAATAATATCAATGCTATTGTTTCTATTTTGTTTGATATCCAATTTTTTATTTTATTCATACCATTTATTTTTTTGTTATTCGTATTGTTATTCCTGCTTTACCCGCTGATATATCGTAAACGTTTCTTCTATTATCATTTATGAATCCGTAATCTTTGAATCTAAAAATGATTACTTGTCTACCTTCGAAGATTGCATAGATTGCATTATCCCCATAATCAATAGATGGTTGTGTTATAAATCCCATCTTCCAACTTTCTATAAACCCCGATTCTAATTCATCCGGTAAAATGTTTATTATCATATTAGTTTTCGATTTCAGCTTCAGGAATGTGTCTACAGAACCATAGCCACTCTTGTTGTTTTAATGTAATATCACATTGCCAAAAATCTTTTAAGATGGTTGGTTCTTTAACTTGGTCTGCTTTTATCTTACGATACACCCAATAAAGTTCTCCATTAAATTCAACTAATTGTTTATTTAGTACCACCGTTCATTTGTTTTGTTACATTAGTGAATAAACTATTCCTTCTTCTCACATCTAATACCTCATCAACTAAAACTTCAAATATTTGTCGGAAAGAAGATACAGATGAAATCATATCTTTACTAACTTCTCTACGGGCACTAAACCTATTATCATCCCATAATAGTATATGAAATTTATCATCCGTAACCGCTTTCCATTTATGGCCAGGACCTAATACATTCAATTCCCATTTTGGTTTATGTGATTGGTTTAAATCTAATACGGTTGCCATATATTTTGTTTCATACGCATTGTGTATTGGATTAACAATTGAAAATCCTTTATAGGTAAATCCACTTATCTTTTCCCAACCTTTAATTTTGATATTCATTTTCTTAATTTATTATTGAAATACCAAAATGGAAATCCAATACCAAAATAAATTCCCACACCTAATGTCGCGAGTAACAAAATTGGGAGAAGAATTATAGATATCAGTATATCACCAATCCGTTTCATTAGATAGAATTATATATTCCTATTGCTCCTACTAATAACCAAAACATATTCAGTATGATATAAGGTTTGTTATCTCTTTCCCATGCACAATAAGTAAGTATCACAGCATCAATAGTATTCCATACCCACATCCAAAGAAATGGAGTATCCTTTCCCATTATGGATAACATACCAAACGCAAGGATTCTCATTACCACACCAACACCTTCCATAAGTTCTAATACTTTATCTGATTGGATTAACTTACTCTTTGTTTTTTGTTTCATTGCTTATTCTTTTTCCATTTTTAAAAACCCACAATTCATCTACCCCATCTTTAGTTACGATGATTGTAATTATTTCGTCTTTAACAAAGCGGGAGCGTATCCATTCCCATATTTTTTTTATTATTTCCATAAAATTTGAATTCCTAATATTGTTGCCGCTAATAATAAACAGATTAATGTTTTAGTAGTTAGTGGTTCTTTAAACATTAACATACTCAATGTTACAAATACAACTATACCAATCCCAAACCCAATCAATCGTGAAGGCCATAGTTGTCCATCGAAGTGATTAACAAACCCTTCAACCGATTTAATATAAAACCATCCGGCAGGAATAGAACTTAACAGAATTATAATTGGATATTTCTCATACCAACCAAATTTTACACTGCCCTGCAATTGTAGGAAAGAAAATATCTGACCTAACACTCCGAAGAAAAACCCTTTTAATAAATCCATAGTTCGTAAAGATACGAAAAAAAATTGATATTAACAAATCTAATTCAAGCAGATTTCGCCGAACTTAGATTCAAATCCAATCTTTGTTACCATCGCAGTTGTATGTTCCCATAGTGGTTCAACATCATCGAACTCTCCCATATTATATCTATGCATAGAATAGAATAGTGCAACTTTAAAGGCATCATCAGGGTCTAATCCTTTACTCATACACATCTTTACTACCTCATCTAATTCTTCCTGTAGTTGTTCGTTATCCATACCAATAAATATTATTTCTTTTTATCTTCTCTTACTCCTTTGATTGTCCAATATATAGAATAAGTGATTAACCCACTCAACACTATTAGTGCAATCGTTGATATTATTTTCATATAATTTATTTTAATATTCCTTTACCACCCAATTAGATGGATTAGCTAATCTAACTTCGTACTTACCTATATCATTCTTAATTAAATACCTTTTAGTGTTACGATTCTTATAAGGTATTAATAAGTTTTTCAAACAATAAGCGAAAGTATTAGAACCATTAAGGGATTTGTAATATTCTTGCATATCTTTATGAGTTACTGAACCTCTACTTCCTACATAATCTAAAACTGATTGAGCAGTACCTTCACCTCTAAAGTTAGGTTTGCTTGAATTCATTGCGTTATGCAATTGGATTAAGTTCAATAGATATCCAGCCCTATCGGCTATCTTATCTATCTCAACCTCTGTACGGTTGGCAATCCATCTATCACTATTAAACAATTCATTCAATCCGATTTCAACGGTCTTAAGTTGTTCTGGTGTTAAATCTAATTTCATATTTTATATTTTATTTATTAACAATTTCAATTTCTTCAACAAACGAACCATCTTCAAATCGATACATTCTACTTAACTCAATGATTTCGATTACACATCTACCTTCATCGGAATCTAAAATGTTATCACATTCATCCCAAACCCAAGGGATATCTTTACCATCTAACATACCACAAAATTCACTTGCGGTTAAAGAATGGGCTTCATACTCTAAAAATTCTAATAACTCTTTTACCTTACTCATATTGTTTATCTTTTGTTACATAGTAAAGATACGAAAAAGCGTGGAACTAGCAAGCATTTAACCAATTATTTTAAAAAAAGTTTATTGAGAATCAATGAGTTATAAGTCGTTGATAACTAACTACTTAAGAGTTAACATATCCCCAATCATTTGTACTATATGAGATGGACCTTTTTTCAACTCCCAAACATCCAATAACCTTCTAATTGGTATCCCACCTCCTAAGTCATCACTCCAAAACCATAATTCATAAAGAGCGGTATCACCTTCGCCGATTGGAGTTCGTTCTATATTAACCTGAATATTTTTCCTTCTATTATATTTGTACAATTGTATTAGGTAAGCGGTATTCAATGTTTCCACTTTACCAACTCTCCATTCACCCGCATCCATTTTGTAAAGTTTGGATATGTTCTTTATGGTTAACATTAGTATATTAGATTTTCAATGGCGGAACAAAATGAATCCATATCGGAAATTTGTGCTTTGTTTAATAGAACGTATGAAGAACCGTATTCTAATTTATACATCCCTACTTTGACACGATTGGGATAGCGGTGCAACTTTACATCTCTTTTATGAGAACCCAACATATCATTTATAAAGATACGATAGACGGCACGGTCGGTAACCATATTGGCGATAATGAAATCCAATCCGATTGTACGGCCGGAAAGCTTATCCATATTTTCTATTGTTAATAATCCATGCACTCTATTCATATATTCAGTTTTCTTTTATTATACTCCCACTGGTCCTAAAACCCGTCCACTAAGATTTTTTGATACCCTATACATCCCATACCTGTCTCCCATAGATACACACCAACTCACCAAATATCCTCATCTCTTCCATTTCGGAAAGCAAAATCTGCAAAGGTTGATGCTTTCCATTAGCATGAACGGGCTCTAACCTATACCAATTACCATCTATACTATCGGTATGAGTTTTCTTCCATAACATTAGAGCAAGAAAATCTTTGGTCTCACCACTCTCCTTCAACTCCATCATAAAGTGGTAACCGTCTTCCCTCTCCGTTACATCGTTGATATGGATATGAAACCCACCACTTTGTAGAGCAAAGCCAACAAGCTTTTTATAGTTTTGAATCCTTAACATTATACGATTGAGTCTTTATGAGTTTCCAATGTACTCTCAACTAATTCATAAAGGAGAACGGAATGGAGGATATCCTTTGGTTGTAACATATAAATACACTTCCAACTCGCACCCACTTGAAACACTTCACATTTATACACCTTACCCACTAACCCGTCCGATAACATCCTCTCTATTCGGCAAGTTACGGGTTGCTTATCCCCAATACGTTGTTCGAATACGAATACATAATAATCCGAACCTTCGAACGCCTTTGCCAAATCCCACCCCCATATAACGCCGGTAAGGAGGTCTTTATCGTATCGTTTAAGTGTTAACATATACTTTGTCTAATTGGCGGATAAGTGAAACAATAAACGTGGATGGAAAAAGAAAATCATTACGATGAAAATAAAAAGTGTTCTCCTTCATAGCAGGACCATAGAGATTCATCCTATAGTGGTCGTGTTGGTTATACATAGGTAGAGTATGTAGATAAGCAGAGTACTCTATTCCCCCATAGTTAAAACCAATACGATACTGAGGTTCTGATTCCTCTTCTAAGTAAGTATCTACCCATAGGAACTCAATGGTATTACTATATGGATGTGCACGAACACCTAAGTGATGTTCTCCCATTAGTTTATCCTTTAGATTCTTTATCTGTAATACCTTACCACTCTGTATATACTTCATACCCATAATATTGTTGATTTACCCGCAACTATTTTCTAATACCCATAACATCTTCCTTTCTACTACCCCCTTATCCCCTAACTCATCCTTAGTAAGTAGATTATAAGAAAACCCACCACCAATACCAGGTCCCTTTAACTTTTGAGATTGTATTCGGTATATCATCGGGTCTTCGCTTACTCTATCTCTACCTATAGCTACTTCGAATTGGGGATAGTTCCACCCGCCTATATTCTCAAATCGGAATGTGTACCAATCATCTATCTCTTCGGTATGTTTACATTGATATAGATTACCCTTAATAGAGAAAACAAAATCAATCCAATAGTCGTGATTCTTAATCGTTATCATTTATATGGCTTATATGATTCCATTATCTTAACACACTTCTCTATCCACTCCCAATGATACTCTAATACCAATCGATTCACTGTTCCGCTCCATATAGGTTGTGTTCCAGGTGTATGGGTAAACAACATCATAGGTAAATCCCCCCTCTCATTCTCAACCTCCCTACCTAAATGAATTAGGTATTGATGTACTCCACTCATTGATTTCTTCACCCCTAAATCCGTCCATAGGAAAATGTAACTCACATTCGTTTCCATTACCGAATTCAACTTCCATCCTAAGAATTCCGCACCCTCTCCTAATGTATAGTTCTTAATTGTTAGCATGGGTAATCACTTAGTATTCCTTCCATTTGAATTAACATATTATCTTTATCCGCAATCCAATCCTTTGTAACCTCATTGCTTATATCTCTACCATTATATAGTATCTCATAGGTTTGCCTTCCCTCATAAGAAGATATGGAATCCCTACGAAGACCTATTATACATGTCTTAGCCGTTATATTGTTTGATACGATGAAATCATAGAACCTATCATCTTCACTAACGTGTAATACGGAATAGTTAGGATGTAGTACCTTACCTATTAATTTTTGGTATCCCTTAATCCTTATCATTGGTATAAGTTTCGTTATAGTGTATCTCAATATCTTCTCTACCTATATGTTGTACGCACCCATAGGCAAAATCTATTGTCTGATTCTTCTCCATCTCTAAGTAGTTCTGTTTAAACATCTCCCAATGAATTGAATCGGTTTTTAAATCCTTCATCAACTCTATTCGTTGGAGGGCTAGTGTAAGTGCTGTTTTCATATTATAAATTAAATTTTTTAAATCTCCAATCTCCTGCCTCCCCATCAAAACCACCTCTATCCGCAATATCTAATATGTTCTCTAAGAATTGGGTAAAGTTATCCAATGAAATCAAATCTCTCGTAGTTACTCCCATAGGATATGATTTTTTGTTAGTCCAATCGTATAACCACATCTGATATCTATAACCTATATCCCTATGTTCGGTAGCCTCTCTTACGATATCCATTCGGTATTGGTTAGTGGATGTATTTAACTTTATCACATATAGTTTGGTTAAGGTATCCATACCATCAATTCTGAATCTATCTGATACCACTTTGGTAGCCATTGAATAAAATCCTTTTATCTCTAATTGTTTCATATCGTTTATAGTTTATCTTTGAAGTATCTTTTAATTACTGAGTATAATTGGTATCGGAACTCTTCAGCTCCTCTCTTTAAGTTACTATAACTGAGTGAATGTTGTACATAGTTACCATCTATCTTAATCTGTAGTGAACCATTTTGGTTAGGTTCTTTGATTAAGTGAACCTTTATAATTTCTGTACTCCACTTAACAACGTATTCGAATTCGTACGCCCCTTCCCAATTAATGGATGTTACACAATGTCCCAATACCTCACCATCGGATTTAACTATATCCCCCTTAATCTTATCGTGTCCGTCTATGTTAATTAGTTTCATGCTCAAAGATACAAAATTAGCCCCATATAACCAAATTTTTTTTAGTGAAATTTTACCCTTTGGGTATTAATATATATTTTTTCCCACGAGGGTAAAAGTCATCACAAATATGCTTGTGTACCCCTGCCACCTCTAAGTCACTTATAATCAACGAGTTACATAGAACCTAAAGGGATATGGTGGCCTCCTCTCACGCTAAAGTGCATAAAATGTGGATAACTTGTCTACAATTGTGAATCGGATTATGTATCATTATCAGGTGGTAGTGTTACATATGTGAACTTAACTCTTAATACCCCATAGGAGAATTTGTTCCATTGCTCTGTTCGTTGGTAGTGTGGGGATATAAGAGGATGATACACCTAGCGCTACAGCCCATTCATTAAAGGATACTTGCTCTGTGGGTACTACACTCTTACTTACTACTGCTCCATTAGGTAACTTATGTGCTACCTCATATAGTATCTCTATACTGTTACTATGGTTACTCTCTCTACTACTGTTAATGTTACTCATATAGTTTGTTTTAACTGAATTATTTTTTGTTTCCGCCAAGCACCTCTTTTATCCATAGGTAGTAGTAGCGGGGTATAGCAAAGGTTAGGGTTATATAGAGTAGTACCATCTCCCCAAAGTTTAACCTCTTCCCCATAGCCTTCAATTGTCTATGTGTGGACCGAATTGGGAAAAAAAGTAAAATCCACCATACCCATAGGGCGATTAAAAAGTTACTACTCATATCTTATTTATTGTTTACGAATGCTTTACAGCTATGGAACTTAGTATTCATCTTCTTCCATATGTTCCAATCAATCATCTTAGGGAACGCCCCATGCATATCACCTACTGTCAAACTCTCTAATAGGTTCATATCAATACTCATCCACTTACCATTCTTAGTAGTTAGGATGTGAAACCAATATGGCTTTCCACCAATCATTTTTTCCATCTCTACTACAGTGGTGTTCTTACCTAAGTAGTAGGGTAGGGCCTCCACCTTACACTCTACATCACATATCATAGGGAATCCAGCTTTCGCTTTAGCGGTGTATCGGAATCGATGTTCCTTACCCAACTCTGTTAAGTTACTTACGGTGATATGTGTACCATTGATATTGATAGTACCATAGAATACGTTGCCGGCTAATGTGTTTTGATTTAAGACAATTAAAGGATTGTTCATATTAAGATGGTTTGTTTACGATTTCAGTACGAGGTAGAGTTTGGATTTGGATAGCAGTAACCCTCATTCTACACTCTCTGTGGGTGTATATAAGGAAGGTAATAAGGGCTATCAAATGTATCTGTCTCAATCTCATATAGTAAAGGTAGGGCTTTCAGCCCATATATCCAAGCATTTGATGGATTATTTTTAAACTATTTTTAGTGTTCAATCATCTGAATCGGAACAGTGTATGATTCGAACCTACCTACTACACCTACGGTGGCCTTAGTTCGGTTAATCTTCTTAATCTCCAACTCCTTACCAGCTAATCGAGGGTGGTTTACTTTTACTAACATACCTACGGATAGGGTTGCCTTCTTAATGGTAGATTCCATATTACGTTTTAATTTAATCATATCTACCACAGCCCCATTAAGAGAACGAAGTTCTGATACGGAAAGGGAAGATAATTGTGAAATGGTTGTTTTAAGGTGTGAAAGGGTCATATTATATTGTTTTATAGTTTATAGTGTCCAAATGCCATCACTCATAAGGGAAAGAAACTTCTCCCTTACCATTACTCTCTCTACCCCATTAGGGAATAGAACCAATACCATCATACGGCCATTGGTAAGCCAGCTTGATTTAATGTGGGGATGTGTCATATCTATCTCTTTTAGTACATAGTAAAGATACGGTGTAGTACCCATATATCCAAGCATTTACTGAATTATTTTCTGTTTCCGTCAAAATAATCTGTCTGAGTATCAACGACTTATAAG
>Ga0181356_1000369_pt1 | contig 19109 bp, 32 predicted proteins | sample Fa13VDMM110SN_FD_130104 | JGI IMG/M metagenome (GOLD analysis project Ga0181356, IMG submission 130104) | Freshwater viral communities from Lake Michigan, USA - Fa13.VD.MM110.S.N | ecosystem: Environmental > Aquatic > Freshwater > Lake | place: USA: Michigan | collected 2013-09-24 | reverse complement strand
TCAAAATATGAACCAATCAACACAATTCCAAAGAAATGCCATGGATGATCATGAAAGCTTCTAGGGTCATCCCCAAAATGCCAGTGGTGAAGTCTAATTGAGAAAAGTTTGAAGTCTAATACCCATCTTGTTAGATAGGGACATTCCTTTTTTCCCAATTTTTGTGCTATTGTAATCACAGCTTAGTCTGAAAGACAATCTAAGTATTTATAGATGGCACTTTCTACTACACTCATAGCAAGATCATTCACACTATACACTATTCTTTTCTCCAAATCTGGATTTATGAGTCTTGTTTGAATAAGAACATCGTTTTTTCTGGGATATTCAGGATGTATTCCTACCCAGATTTTAGAATGATCATGAGTGCTTAATGCTCTCCCATATTCATAGAGTGTAATGGGTGCAACAGTCTCTTTACCAAACCAGAAAAGAATATTCTCACACACATTATTAATGTGATAGTGTTCCCAAGTGATTTGTTCTTCTTCTACACTAGGGTCTAAAGAATCATATTTCTCTCTTCTTGGATTAAAAGTGTGAAAATAATCGGAAATTGTAAGAAAATCAGTTCTTGAATCTCTACCACTCTTTTTTAGAGTGGGTGCATCAACAATACTACTCTGCCAGTCTCCAACCCCTGTGATGCTTCCTGCTAGGAATAGACAACGACTCTTGTCGAGCTTTGCTGTTTTAATACTAAATTCTGGTGCAGTAATTTTCATAAATCTAATTCTGTAATAATCTCAATTTCTTCTGGTTTACATCCTAAACAAGTTTTTAGTGCATCTATTTGAGATTCACATGCTTCAACAGAATCGAATTTTCGGGGATTGAAAGAACCTGAAAAACTCCTAACAATTTTCCAAACGTTTAAATGTTCTGATCCTGGTAAAACATAAGGATATTTGTATCGAATATAATATTCATCTTTCACAATAATTTTTCTTTTAAGTATCGAATTTCGTCTCTTAATTCTTGGATGAGAGTTTTGTGGTCACACCTTCCTGCATCTTGCCACAATTTCATACCCTCTTGTTTACTAACCAATTTAACAGTATGATCAATTTCACTTAAATCTCTCTTTTCCTTATCAGAGACATCTAAACTGATTGCATTAACCTTTCCACAGATATCGCAAGTTCGAATTAGTATGTTTTCAGATTTTTCAGTTGCCATAAAAAATTATGCTAGAATTTGTTTAACCTTTTTATCAACTTGCCTTTTTACCTCATCTTTGGTTAGTCTGTCCACCACAACATTAACTTGTTTTTCCACAGTTTCCATGATTGTGGGTAAAAGATTATCAACAATTCTTTTACTAATGATTCCCACTTGTGACATGGTTTCTGTTTCAATAAGGTTTCTGAGTTGTGCTTTTGTTTCATCTTTCAGTTGCACAACTTGTTTAGGAGTGGAATAGCTGTATGGACCTTTTTCTGTAACAATTCTTAAGCCATATTCCTCTTGAATTTTGGCTTTCATTTCCTTGTAAACAGTGTCTGTTAGAGCTTTGAAATGAGCCTCGTTGTAGACCATTGCAAGACCTTTAAGATGCCTGTTTGCAAATTCCTGTACAACACTGTTTCGAAGTTCAACCTCCAAATCAGAGTCTCCTCCAATAAGACGTTCTAGTGCTTCTTTACTATTAATTTGTAATTTTACGCTCATATTTTTATTTCATGTGTTCAGCACAAGGATAAACTTTAACCATTCCATGGTGCCCAAGAATAACCTTAGAATCTGTAGTGTAAACATTGGAAATTCCTGCATCAAAAAGTTTTTCTTTGCTTGCAACACCTTCCCAGTGAGACACTACCAGAATCACTCTTTTTGCACCCATTTCTTTCAATTTAACAGAGAGAGCACAGAATGTTCCACCATAGGAACAAATATCATCAATGATGACACAAGTCTTGCCAGCTAAACCTTGGGCATAAACAATAGTCTCAATGATTTTTCCATTAGAAACATCCCTAAGCTTATCAGCCCTAATAACAGGATATTTTCCACCAAGAGATTTTGCAACATTGTAAATTTTTTTATTGCTTCCTGCATCAGGAGAAATAAGAAAAATGTCATTTTGATTTTCAAATTGAATATCACCAATGCACATTGTGACAAAAGAAATATTATCATGAAGCACAGCATTATCCAATACTGCTCCCACAACATCACTATGTGGGTCAAAAACATGCACACTGTCAAAATTCATGTTGTTAATGAGTTCTGCATAAACCTTTACACTAAGGCTCTCTCCCTCATTACAAACACGGTCTTGACGAGCACCAGGAAAATAAGGAATGAACAAATCAATGCTCTCAAATCCAAGCCTACGAATTGCATCAGCATAGCTTGCCAGTGCAACAATATCACCATCTTGTTCAAAATTTAAGACAATTTTAATTTTAGAATTCCTATCTGTGGGCCATTCAATCATTTGAACATGCCTTTCACCACCTCCAAAAATGTGGTCTTTAGTTTCAAGAAGAAAGTTGTTAGCGTAGATTTTGATCATAATACAGTGTAGTCTGGTTTGTTTGTGTTGTCAAATTACTTTCCCTCACATAGCACATATTCTAGCAAGGAATTTAAAACCTTATAGGATTCTCCTAATCCAGCCCTATCATCAAGAAGAATATTGTAAAAGATTTTCTTGTGATTGCCATGAGGTAGAGGAATTGGATTCTCATTAATAGAATCAACAACAATTCCTTTGTTTTCTAGGAATTCTTTAATGAATGGGAATCTCTCAGGAGCACTAGCAGTAAAAACAACAACATAGAAGTTTGCTTTTTTACAGAGTTTAACAGTTTCTAAGATTTTGTCATGTGTTGAACCAACCCCATGATAGTCAAACACTGTATCATCAAAATCAACAGCAACAATCAGTCTGGGATGTGCATCATATTCCTTGAATAGCCTTTTTAGGGCAATGTCTGAAAAAAGATATGGATCAGTATTTCTAGTAATCATATTATTCTGGAACCTGCACAGTTGTCATGTTTCTGTGAGACTTTCCACTAGGAACAGTTCTGTTGATAGAAACAACATCTGCATCATTTTTGTTTTTGAAGAAATACACATAGTGGTCATGTGCACTATTCTTTTGAATAACAATTCTGTACAAAACCCTACCGTCACTAAAATCACAGACATGTGCTGGATGACTCACAGCATCAACTGCTGGTGCTGGTTTCCCATCATAATTTTCCCTACAAGATGAGAGTAAAAGGCAGAGACTGAACAATTTTAAGTATTTGGTATTCATTAGCTTAAGGGGTCTTCATCATCTTCAATTGGTGCTGATTGGGAACTCTCACCATCTTCTATAAGAGGCTGTTCACTCTCAACACTATCCTCTACTGTATCAGAGATTGGAAAGGTGTCAACTCCTAATTCCTTCAAATAGTGTGCTGCTTGCTGCTCTCTGCTCATTTCCTTATGGCGATGATTCATTCTGGATTTTCCAGTTAATTCCAAATACTTCTCCTCATTAAGTCCTATCTCTCCCTTTACAGATTGAACAACTCTAACATTTTCAAATTCTTGCATTGTTTTTAATTCACTCAGCACCTTTTGGAGAGTTTGGAGTTGGGGTAAATAATTACCTTCAAGATTAAAATTCAAATGTAAAATAACTTCCGGTTTCATATTCTTTTTTTCTATTGTTACCAAACAAATCCTTCTCTCTCTGCAAAACGTAGATATTTCTGTCCTTTTGGTGTGGTTTTATATCCACCTTTAATAGCTTCTAACAAACCTTTTTGAATAAGATATGCAGCACTCTCTGAAAAAACTCCTATCAAGCCTGTTAATGCACTACAGATTTGCATTCTATTAAATGCAGAATCCTTGCAAATATCCAACAGTCTCACCTCATCTGCCTTTAGTCCAGCAGGAAACATTTCTTTCATTCTAAGTGCTGTCATTGCTGCATCATTATCAATAACACTCAAACCCATTAGTTTAAAAACATTCTGTACGAGATTAACAATTGGTCTTGCTGTACCTCTACCACAAGTTGAAATTCTAGTTAGTGTTTGATCACAGTCACACTCTAGTTCATTTTTTTTCAAGATTCTTTTAGTAATCTCTTTCATCTCATTCATATTATAGACAGTGAGATTAATAACATCCATTCTGCTTTTAATAGCAGCATCAACTTTATCAGAGTGATTTGTGGCTAAAATGAAAACTTTTTTAGTTCTGTCAAAAGTAGTCTGACGATCTGCAATTTGAATAACCTTTTTATCATTTTGACGGTCTAGTGCTTTTCTCAAAAGAGCAATAAACTTGGCATGGCTAACCATTTTGGTATCAATTTCATGACACTCATCAATATAAACCACAAATTTATCATCTGAGATTAATCTATCCAAAAAAGGATCAAAATCTGTGATTAATCTGAAATCTTTTGGTGTTGCATATTCTATCATATTAACACCCAATTCTTGAGCAATAGCATTACCATATGCCCTTGCCATTTCTGTTTTTCCTAGTCCAGCCTCTCCTAAAAATAGGGGTTGAATCAATTCTCCGTCCATTTTGGATGAATTGATAGAAAGTGATAGCAGACTTTTTGCATTAGTCTGACCTACAACGTGTGAGAATGCTGGATGATGCATGTGATACCTTACCACCACTTTGATGTGGTGTAAACTATTAACTAATTGTTACTCCTCTATCACTTAGAATCTTCCTGATAATAGGAGGATAGATTGGTGTGATGCCTTTCTGTTTAAGAATTGCTTGTAAGTGTTCTGTTGAACAATCAATTAGCCTCACAAAGGTTAGTGATTGTGTTCCACATTTTCCATAAGTTCCCCACATTGCAGTTTTAACATAGTTCTCCCAAGAATAGGTTGGAACAATAGTTTCCTCCAATTCTTCCATTGCACACCTTTCCATGATTTCTTCTTTGTTATTAACAAACCATAGTATATCTTGACCAGCTTTACTACCACCATCTTCCGTATACAGTGGCTTTAGTGGTTTTTTCTTAGATAGAATTATAGGTGATGTTGATTCTGGATATGTTCTCATAAATTATTTTGCAACTTGAAAATGGCTTGACATTTATCCTTTAATTCTACATCAAGATAAACATTTGGATTATAAACAATTGGAAATGATTCTGGTGAGTCTCTGTGCTTTCTGGTGAGAATTCCATTCTCTACAATGCCTTCGCTGTAGTGGAACAATGGAGTATACTCTTTCCAAGAGTTGTATGCAAGCAAGAAAGCATCCTTTTCTGATAAACCATCGGGCAAGATGCTGTGGTGCAAATAGTCAAAGGTAATTGGAATATCGTAGGGTTCTGATATGTGTCTGATTAAATTTCTGATACTCCAATTTCCGTTCTTGTTGTCATTGTTCTCAAATACAAGTCTTTTTCTGATACCACTACACAACTTTTCATAGTTGCCCATGACTTTTTTTACAATACCAGAAATGTCACCCTCTTTTCTAATATGAATATTAAGAGGAGAATTGTAATCCTCTGGCAATCCAAGTAAATCAAATAACTCTGCATGTTGCTCCAAGTCTCTGATAGAATTATCCACAGTATTACTGTCTTCACTTGATAGGGTGATGTATTCACTTGGATGACTTGAAATTCTGATATGCTTTTGTAGCAGTGTCTGTTTGATCTTATCACACTCTGCTACAATATCAGAGTAGTTTGGCAAATCACTAATTTTCATTCTAACATCTGTGTGTGTTAGGATGGGAAAGAGATTGCTGCTTACTCTGTATGCACTGATGCCCCTCTGTTGGCAAAATTGGATGGTTCTGTGAGCAGTTTTGACGTTGTGAAGGATTCTAGTGCACAACTCCCTCAAAGCCTCTGTACGAGGCATTTTAGAGAAGTTGGTGTATGTCATGCTCTTGAAATTGACACCACTATCACTCAGGGTTTTGCTGATACAGCACAGGCTCCAATTGTTGAACATATTTGTTTTTGTTTTAAGAATTTAGTAAGATAGTCTTCCTGAGTTTGATAGTACTCTACCTTAGCATCTTCATTGTATGCTGTCAACCATCCATCAGAGTATTCGAAAATAGTGTAGTTTCCTGATAGGCTCTCATTCTCACAAGTGAGATATTCTTGTGAGACTTTATATTCTTCCTCTTCAAAGATATTCATATTTAAACTTCCTCCAAACTAAGACGAAACACCAGATATTTTGCTAGGGATGCTAAAATATCTGCATGAAATTGATAACGAGTTTTAATAGTGAAAACATCAGCATCTTCCTCATCAAAAAGAAGCCAATAATTGTTTCCAATAACATCTATACTCCAAAAATAGGAGTCGTGTTCATTGGGATTGTATGCTTTTAAGTCTTTTCTCTCAACAGAAATTATGTTTGCTAACCAATTTGCAAAACTCCTTCTTTTATCTTCCTCTTCAAACCTCTTACGAGAACCCGAATATTTAAGAGTAACCATTGTTGGTTTCTCATCATTCCCGTTTTCCTTTTTTTCTTCTTTCATACCAAGTAATTGATTTTTCATCTGTTCATCAAACACATTTCTAATCCATAGATTTGGATTGTCATAGTGCAAATACTCCTTTTCTTTGTAAGGAATCCCATCCTTCAAAACTTCTAGATAGGTTATCTTTTCATTTTGTAAAGATAAAGAGGTTAAATAAATGACTGGAAATTCTCCAGTTTTCTGAACTATTTGAAATCCTTTAGAAATTAAGAATTTCTTTATTTCCTCAGTTGAGAAAAAATCAGAAAGATTTTTCATTTTTCAATGAATTTAACTTTACCAGTGATAAGTCCGTACTTGCTGTCCTCTTGTAGAATGTGGGTTTCTGGAGTTTCACCAGCCCTGAATGGACGATACAAGTACCAAACTTCCTCATCCTTCCAAGTGGCATTAACAAGCTTATGGTTCTTGGGTAGTTCCACAGTCATGGTTCCTCCAAAACTTTTTGCTCTTTGGTTTTCTGTGCAAGATGACAAGAGAAACAGGATTGATGCTAACAGGATTGATGCTGTAATTTTCATAGGTTTTCGATTATTTTTGTTTGTGCATTTTTCAAGGCTTTTCCTAGCAAGTTTAAACCTTGCCAGTTTTTTGGGTCATAAGCAAGAGGATCACTCTCACTCAGGCCAATTCCCCAAATTTTATCCTCTGGACTTGCTTCAACAAATTCCCAATCAACTAGACTGATAATCCTGTGAAACAATTCAATGTTTTGTGTGAACTTAGTATAGTTGATTTCTGAAACAATGTCAAGACGTTTCTCTGCCCATAGGGAATCACTATATCCCTTAACCAGTCTACCCAATTCCTTTTGTTTTCTTGGATTGTTAGATGCTAGAATCTGCTCTGCAATGTCAGTGTCATTAAACAACATTGCTTTTTCATACATCATTGCTTGTTCAGCAGTTCCAAAATCCTGATTAGAATATCTGAAATTGCTCTTGTGCCACTGTGAAAAGATTCCACTCCAGAAAAATAATCTCTTGTTTGTAAAATCTAGTGTTCCATCTTTTCCCATTATATATTTCTTAATTTGCATAATTTAAAGTTTTTGATATTGCTCTCGGATGAGTTTAAAATTTGCTTGATATGCTGGAATCTTGTAGTAACCCTCTCCCAAACAACCATGATACAGTTCTGCCACCATTTTGGGTGAAATCGTTTTCAGAAAAAGAAAAATCTCATCCTTTTTCAATCCCAAGATAAACTTGATTGGTCTAACAATCAAGTTAAAATCATCTTCCCTAACTGCAACTTCAAGAAAGTCTTGAACATTTTTAATTCCAGCAAAATTAATCTCTGCTTCAATGTTTGGCCTTTCTCCATGATACATTGCATAGTATGCAAAAATACATTTGTTTTTAATACCATGAGCCTCCATCAATTCAACCAATTTAATTTCATGTGTTCCTGTGATTCTAACATCATCCACAAAGATAATGGTCTTATCCTTATAGAATTCTGGATTGAAATAAAAGTCATCACCATCAATCAATTTCTTTCTCTGTTCAGCAGGAAGAAAGCCATAATCACTAATATAAGAAACCTTTCTATGAATAGTGCTATAGTCACAGTGTTCACCACTGTTGCTAACTAGGTGATGGTTCAACCTGTCCACAAAGTGTCTGGTCATGATTGTAGCAGCATTAGCAACATGGTTGTAGGGTGATGGAATCACAACACTGCGACTAGAGATAAGATCACTGCTATGTGCCTCAAAAAGGTTGTCTGCTAGGCTTGTTGCAAACTTCCTTGCAACACTGTCTACACCAAATTTCAAAAGAGAATATTCCTTTGGGGAAAAACTAGTTGTTTCCAAACAGTCAAAATGATGAACAGCAAACTGAGAATGATCTTTTTTCATATTGTTTTATTAGGCTAGTAGGGTTTGGTTGATTTTTTGCACAGCATCACTTGGGTTTTCAACATACAGAGTTTGAATTCCACAATTTTTTGCACCAAGAATGTCACAAATTTCATTGTCTCCCACATGAAGTGTGTTGGATGGGAAAGTGTCCATTTGTCTAACAGTATGATTGAAGATTTCACTTGATGGTTTTGAATACAGGAATTCATCAGAAAAGGTCATAGAATCAAGTTCCATTCCTAAGTATCTCACCCAAACTGTTAGAGTTTTACCAGAAATGAAATTGGTGTTGCTTGTGATGCACAATCCATAACCCCTTTTTCTCAATTGAGAAATCATTGATTGTGTTTCTGTTGTGATAGTAGGTGGATATTTTAGTGCAAGCTCTTGCACTTCTCTCATAAGATTTCTAACAATTCTTTTAGTGTGTGAATGTGGGCGTGGACTATTATTATGAGGATTTAACAATTTATAAAGATTGGTGAAACACTCTAAACAGCTTAATGCTTTACCATATTTCTCTGACTGTGCATCCAATTCTGATTTATAAAACTTGAACAGTCTCTTGATTTTCTCAGGGTCCGATATGTTTGAATACCTTTTCAGAACTTCAATTCTATGAAAGGCATACATACTGTTTGGACTAGCCAAGGTATTCCAGAAGTCGAAACTTACAACTTCTACAGAAGATGATTGTATCATATTGGTATTAGTCTAGTGCTGAGAGAATTTCACCCAAGAATTCAAAAATAAATGCTCCGAAAAGGCGAATCATGAGTACTAATACTAAGATAGTCGCAACTACAAACATTGCAAGTTCAAAACCTGACAATGATTCAAACCAACTAACGATTTGTGAAAATGTGGAAACTTGTTCCTGTGGAGGCACTGAGTCCATATAATTTATTTTTTAGAAAGGGGATTCTTTCGAATCCCCTTTCTGTTTCCATAATACTACTTGCCCTTTGACAACCATGTGCAAAGTTCCTCTGGAAGCAATTGCTCATAAATGGTATCATCATCAATCTTGGACAAGTCCTTGATGTTGAGAAACCCAGTGTTATCGAACTTGTCACCCAACATTTCAATGAACTTGAAATTTGCATTTCCAATTCCAATAAAGTGGAAATACATTTGAGTTTTTGACTCTTGGCAAGCTTGCAGAATTGCCAGTGTTTCTTTCTGATCATAGTTTTCACCATCAGTGAAGAAATAAACAATGGATGGGAAACCACTGCTACTAGAACTTTCCAAAACAGTTTTAACAACGCTCTTCTTTTCAGTTTTAGCCTTTGAGAACCAACCATCCTTCTCCACCACAACATCTTTCTCAACACTTTTCTCTTTCAAGAATCCCATGGAACGAAGGTTTTCCCTGATAACATTAGCATAGTCTGTACCACCCCAGAGAGGAACTTTCTCGTTTCGAAGAATGTTAGTTTCGATATAACCCTCGTAGTTTTTCTCTGTTGCTGTTGGTTCAATGTGACAAATAGCATCCCCACTCTGGAAAGTGAACACATCAACCTCACCATTATCATCAAACAAGATACCAACAGGTAAAACACGTTGGAATGCCTCTTGAATCTGTCCACTCTTGAACAAGCCTTGTGCACTTCCACTAACATCAATGTTCATAAGAACTTGCGCTTTGACATCTGGCAAGTTTCGCTTTTGAACAACGAACTTGGCTTTTTCTACTGCTTTACTTAGATTGAATTTGCTCATATTATTTTACGGTTTTTAGTTTGTTAATGATGTTTTGTTTTTGCTGTTTGTCTGTACAATTACTCATCCAGTGCGGAATGTCTGTTAGAATAATTTGTGAGATTGTTTCTTTTAAGTTTACCAATGTGGTCTTGAAAAGAGCCACTTGGATTTTGTTTGAATTTAAACTGTTTACTGTTGTTAGAAGTCCTGTTAGTCTGGATATGAACAAGTCTTTTGGAAAATTGTCTTTCTCATATCCACAGAAAAACTCACACATGACTATAACTGGTGCTGCATCATCTTGCAAGCCTTTTATTTCAATTTCTAGTCTAGTGCAAATATCCAGTGCATCACTCAATGCACTCTGTGAAAGGTCTAAACATTTAGAAGTTTCTTCAATTTTGGCCAAATCTTCTTGAAATGTTTTTTCAGACTTGTCTTTTAGGAAACCAATTTTAGACAAGATGCCGTTTTGTTCTGATGGATGCTCAATTTCTTCAAGAAGTTCAAGCAATTCTCCAATCTTTGTTCTAACACTCTGCATGTTAGAGAGGTTGATAAAGTTAAAGCAACTCTCTGCTAGGGTTTTATGCCTCTCTTGAATGTCTTTTCCAATTGATAAGACGTATTCCAATTTAACTTTATCCACATCAGTTTGAAGAATCATTTTAAGTGCCTCTTTTTTAACAAAGGGGTCACTAGAGAATGAATCCAAATCATTTAAACTTACATCTAGTCTTTTTCTGGTTGTTGCTCCTATTAACAGAGAAACTTTTCCCTTTTCCACAGGCTTTCTAGCAATAACCGAACCAAACAAAGGTTGGGGTGGGTTTTTTTCAAAGATACTAGCTTTAGAATTTTCATTCTTGCTCTGTACATTGTCCCCAAAAATGGAATTCCATTTTTTCACTTTGTCTGGTCCGGTCATGAAACTATATTGTTGGATTTAGGAAAGTTTTCCTAAGATATCACCCAAATCTTCATCAGGGGTTCCTGCTCCAACAGCATTGAAACTCCAAACATCACCATTCCTAACCAAACTACCAATCTGAATAGTGATAGCACCATCAAACTCATTGCTAAGGCTGTAGTGGCACAATTCCTCTCCAGTGTCTTGATTGAACATGGTCATGAATGCATTCTCAACCAAACCAAAGTGCTGGTTACGAACTTTTGCCTCATGAATAGTGACAAAAATCATAACTTCTGCAATTTCTGCTGGAAGCTTGGAAAGATAGATCAAGATTTCTTCATCATCACCATCACCAGCCCCTGTACGATTGTCACCACTATGAGTGAGACTACCATCAAGTGTTGAGAATGACTTGTTAGCACCCTTTACCAAATCTGCATTTGCATAAGTGAGAGCATGTGAACCATCATTATAGAATGAAGGAACTCCAGATGAGGAATGAACACAACTAAATGCATGTACATCCACATCCACAGGCTTTTTAAGCTTTCCCTCATTCCAGCCAATTGCTAGACGAACATGTTGAATACCTTTTTCAACTGCGAATTTTCCACCTTTTGTTACTTTGAACGATGCCATAATTTTGTTTTTTTATTATTTTTTTGTTTTATCTGACCAACTGAACCTTACATTAAACCACTCTAATAGGGGTGTCAACTTTTATTTGGAAACCAACTGCTTAACTTCTAGCAACTGTGTACGTGCTTGCTCCCATCTTTGCTTGTTCTGATCACACTCTATCTTCATCTTAGTGTTGATATCTGTTAGCTGTTTGGCAGATTCAAGCAGATTAGTAGCATCTTCCAGCCTATTCAATCCTTGGCTCTGTGCTGCTTTGAGTGCAACCTCTCCCAATTGAGTGTTCGAATGTGCTTGGAGACTTGCTTTAAGCTTGCGTCTCTGTTCATTCAATCCTTGAACTGTTTGAATTTGATGAGTAACACTCATTTTAATCAAATCAGTTTTAATGTCGTTGAAATCTTCCAATGCACTATTTGCAGTTTCCCCAAGAGTGCTAAGACTTGCATTCAATCCAATTCGAATTGCTTCCAAGTTCACAGGAGCTTTCTGAACTGCTGTTTCAAGCACAACAATTCTATTCTCAAAAAGATTAATCTTATCTGCTAATTGTTTTGCCTCATCAATTTTCATAGAGTCTCCACTCTGGAGTGCAAGAGCCTCTTTATTTTGATGATCTTGTTTTGCAGATTCAAGAGCGATCTTACCAGAATCAACATATTTCTTAAATTCTACAATGTTATCTTGTAAACCTTGTGAGAGTTGATACAGCCTTTTGCTGTCATTGATAAGCTTAACAACTTCTGTGTTTGTAGTTTTTTGCATATCTTCACAGATTTGAAGCAAACCAGTACTCTTGCTTTTTAGCATGGTACCAATCTTCTCATCAATTTTACGCAATCTACCAGCAGCACTACTCAAACCAACCATTTGGGCTAATTTTCCAAGAATTCCAACTTGATTGCTCTCACGAATTTCTTTTTCAAGTTCTGCAATATTCACCTCTTCCACACCTTTACTCAACTTGTCCAACATTTCAAAAAGAACAGGATTTGTTCCTTTTGTTAATTCAACCAGAATTGCATCCAATTGAGCACCAAATTCTTTCTGCCTCTCTGAACCAAAAAGAACAATTTGTTCTCCAGGAATCTCTGCGAGGTCTGCAACTGGCTCTGCTCCAATTGTTGGAATTTGTGTTGCTTTAACCTCTACTGCTAAGGGTTTTGATTTCTCTTTTGGTGTTGAGAATAGGGATGCTGATGTTCTCACTTTAGTTTGTTTTGTTTCTGTTTTCATAAAATTGTATTAAATTTGGGGGAGTGAATGTATCACTCCCCCTTGTCTTTTATTCCTCCTCTGGATTCTTAACCATGAGAGAGTATGTTACACCTCCTGTTAGGATAACTGTAATGATAACCAGACTAATGCTGTTAGGAATGTGGTAGTGAAATGCACTTCCTGCTAGTTTAGCAGCAACAATCACAAGCAGTAGCATAATAGCCTTTGGAAGTGCCCAAAACTTGTTTTGTGCTGCAATGAGTAGAAAGTAGAGACTTCTCAATCCTGCTGCTGCCCACAAACTACTTGTAATCATCAAGTATGGGTCTTTCACAACAGCAATAATGGTTGGCATACTATCAAAGGCAAAAACCACATCACAAACTTCAATACACACTAGGCAAAGAAAAAGAGGAGTAACACCATGCAGGAAAAATTTACCAAATGAAATATCAGGATTCACCTTACTAAACCTTTCAACAAATCGAACACTCCAGTGTTTGGTATAGTCCACTTCTTCATCACTATTCTCACTCTGCCACATCTTGTACACTGTCCAAAGAATGATAAGAGAGAATACTACTAGAACATATGGTGAAAAGTTAACAATAGCAGCACCAGCACCCAAAAATAGAACCCTAAAAAGAATAGCACCTAAAATGCCCCAATATAGAATCTTATGTTGAAAATGTTGATTGGTTGCTGATGTTAGGCCAAAGCTTGCAAAGATTAGAAAGAATGCAAACAAGTTATCAATTGCCAGTGCCTTTTCTAGCAGATATCCTGACATGTATAGACTGGCTGATTCCAAGCCTCTCACTTGCCATACAAATGCTCCGAATGCAACAGCACAGAGAAACCATACAACACTCCACTTTGCAGCATCAGAGCCGCTAATAGAGTGTCCAGATTTATGCATCTTCAAGTCAATGGTGATTGCTGCTATGAACGGAACTAGAAATGCTAAAATCTCTAGTGCTGTGATTCCCATGAATGGGGTTAGGATGTCTTTCATTTTATTTTTTGTTTATTTGTTTGTTTTGTTTACTCAATGGATTGTATCCACAATACAACCTAACTCAATGCAAGCCATTGTCAAATAAAATCACTCATAATTCAAAAACTTGTCCCTTTTCTACAAATCCTGCAAATCCATCTTGTTCAAAAGAATCAATCTTTTGACCATAATGATACAGCCACATTTTCTTTTTAACATCCACTGGAAGAGTTAACAAGTCAACATAATTTGGATGAACATTGGACTTAAAAGGAGTTGTCTCACAGTCATGAAAAATCATACGGGAATTCTTATAAAATTCCATAAGTCCCATATCAAACTGAGTATCAGATGTAATGTAAACTTCTTCTGATTTTACTGTATAGGCATGTTTACCATTATCATAATGGATTTTATTGATAGCCAAACCATAAGAGTTCTTAATAATGTAACCACTTCTCACATGAACTGTTTGAATTGGAAAAAAGCGGTATCCCTCCCAGTCAAAACTCTTATTCTCATTAACTGGTTTACACTCAAAATAGTCTGTGAGAGTCATGATTTTACCTTGCAAGCTCTCCAATCCACCCTTTAAGGTGTTGTCCCACAACTCTTTCATAAGAGTTTTGATGCAATATAGCTTAGGCTTAACAAACATTCCGTTACCATCAAGCTTTGGCATAAAGTACCTTGAAAAGGCAAATAATTCCAATCCTCCAACATGGTCTGAATGTTGGTGAGTAATATAGACGGAATCAATTTCTTTAAAATCAATACCCATCTCATCTCTCATAATGTATGGTGCTGTTGTTCCAAAGTCTACAAGCATCATTTTACCAGATTCACTAGTTAAAATCATGTTGCTATTTCCTACTGATATGGGTGCAAATGCACCACCTCTTCCGATGAACGTAAGTTTCATAAAATTTTATTTTCGTTAAAGTCTCCAGCCATTCCACTTGATAGTTTAAGCCTATGTCTATTATATCCATTAATATAATCTACCAATGGGAAAAATTCAAAAGTTTGCTCCTCTTGAGGCTGATCTTTGATAATTTCAATTCCTTCCCTTTCAACATAGTCAAAAACCATTTTTACAATGTCTTCTTGTGGTGTTTTTAAAATGGTTTCATTAGTCATTTGAGACTTTACCCATTTCATAATTTTACCAATTGTTGGACCATCACTTGTTCCCAGCCAAAGCTTAACCAAATCTCCATTCAATTTTTCTTTACATGCAGAACTCACTTGATACTCAAATCTATAGTGATCAATTGCTTGTTTTAATTTGGGGAATTTTTTCTGAAACAAAAGAGAATGTACACCTTTTCCTAAAAATTTCTTTTTAGATGGAAATTCTTTATTTTGAACCTTTTCAAGGAATCTCATATACATTCCTCTTTTTTTATTTCTAACCCTGTTAATGTTGTTCAGGTTTTCCAAGGCATAGATTTTTGGATCGAAATATTCACTACTAATGATAAAATCTGCCACATCACTCTCAGAGTCAAAACCCTTTAACCACTTGTCATAGTCAAATCCACCAAGTTCGAAAATTTCTTTAGTGTTTGTAGAGACTACCATTTTATCATACACATGATCATTGTCACTCCATGCAACATTCTTATCAAACAAACCTTGTCTGATCCAAAAACTCAATCCATTATGACCATAGTGCAAACCCATCTTGTGGTAGATTCTGCCCATGAGATTTCCCAAGTCTCCCCAACTAGTGTAAGAGATTGTAGATTCATATTCATCAAAAGGAACAAGAGTAATGTCCACCTGAAAACCTTCCACTGGAAAACTATACACATTTGAATTTTTATAGGGTTTATAGCCAAATTCTCTCTCAAGATATGCTGAAAAGGAATCTATACCCTTCCAATCTGTGCTTGATAAGTATTTTATTCTTTGGAAAAAACTCTCCACAGCAGAAGAGTCTGCCATAATGATATCCAAATCACCATGATCACTCTTGTCTCTTACACATGGTGACACTCCCACCTTTAGAGAGTTTGGAATGGCTAAGTGAAAATCATTTTGTAATTTTGCAACAAGAGAGGATTTGAGTCTCTGATAGTCTTTATCAGGCAAACGCTTCTCTTTCAAATTCCAGTTTTTTAGTAAATTGCCACCCATATTGTTAGAAAACTTTATCTGTAAATTCTAGAGTATACTTGGAATTGAGAGTTTCAAAACCATTTTCTGTTACTTTTGTAACAGTGCTCGAAAGAAACGTACCATATGCCCTTACATCATTTCTAATGTAACGCTCCACTGCAAAAGAAGAGCCAACTTTTGGAAGTTCCTCACAGTAACCCTCTAGTGTATATCCTTTTGGAACAGACACATTCTCATTCAAACCACCATACTGATATGCCTCTGGTAGACCTGCTTTGTATAACGGATTGTCAGCTTGTTCTAGCTTTGTTAATTTGATGGCTTTTTTCATAAGACAGTATAAACCTTGCTTGTTTGAGTGTCAACCAGTTTATACATCAAATAGAATCTGATTCAAAACACTCTAATTCTTCTCTGTATTTCTGCAAAGATTTTAAAATAAGAGGCTTTGCACTTTGGAAAAAGTTTTCCCATGTTGTGAAAGGAACATAATTCATATCCCTTCCAAAGTGCAAGATGTAAAATTCTTGAGTCTTTGTAAGAGGTTTAACAGCAAAGTGATATTTAAATTGTCCTATACAAAATAAAACCTCCACACCACCTAGTGATGATTCCTTAATCTCCCAAGGGGAGGAGGGAGAGTTCTTATGTGGAAAGCTTTGTATGAGGGAATTTGTTTGTAACTTTTTATTATACTCCTTTTCATCAAGATACCCACTTAGATAAGAAGCCCTATCTACACTCAACACAAAAATATGTTCATCCACTCTGGTTTTTGTAAAATCCCTGTGCCATTTAGTCAACTTGAAGTCTTTTGCTAGTCTGTGCACCTCATCTTCACTATCATGATACATACCATATAGCTCTTGATCATCATCAAGATTTTCAAGCAATTGTATTAAATCCTTCTTTTTCATAAAATTATTCCAGTTCTTTAATTTCCACCAAAGAGAGTAACAACTCCTTGGCTTTTTTAATTTTTTCTCTTCTAACAACAAGGTTTTCTTTATAAAAATCCGGTCCAAGCATTTTATAGATTGGAAAATCTAGGGCATTCCAGAGTGCTGATTTAGCATCTCCCACTCTACTCCACACACTCTTTCCTGATGGCATGGTTAAAACTTGATTCTGATAAAGAATTCTAAATGCATTCTTTTTCTTTGAGGTTGTTGCAAGATTCTGTAAGTGTAAGGCAATTTTATCACTGGTTACTTCACCAACAGGTTCTGCTTTTTGAATGAGTGTTTTATACATAATTTTATTGTGGGTTGCAAACTCTTGAGAGTAGTGATTGAGTTTTGGGTGGAAGGGTTGATTCCTCTTTATGTGGCAGTGCTTGAAAGCCTCTTCCTAAAGAACTTTCATTTTCTGGAACAGGATCAACATAACCATAGGGTTGTTCATGTGCAGTTTTACAAAACAATTCCTCTGTTTCATCATCTTGGAATACTTCTGGAGTGAAACCCTCAGTTTCTCTCACAGTTCCTGCTGTATGATGAACACTACATGTGAATTTAAACATGCAGTGATTTGAGGTGCAGCACCCAAAAGAGTTAGATTCTATTTTTAGCATAACGTTGTTTATTCTTGTTACACTTTAAACTTATTTTCAAAGTTTGTCAATCTTCTTCTTCGCTATCATCATCATCACTATCTTGACACTCTTGAATTTTATCTATAGCCATTTTTGCCACTTCTTCTGCAAATTCTATAATAGAATCATCTTCCTTTTCATTTGGAAAAATATCCATTATATCCTCGTACAATTCATCAAATGTTATGTCAGATTCATATTTATATTCTAAAATTTTGTTTACTATTCTAGAAATCTTTCTATCTGAAACAGCCAATTCCAAATCTTCCACAATATTTTCTATACTAGATTTTATTTCATCTTTATCCATATTTGTTTTTATTTAGTCTATGTACGCAAAAAAAGGAATACCCGTTTCCAGGTATTCCTTTTTTCTATTGTTTTAGGCTGATACTGCCATTTCTGTTTCTTCAACCTGAGAGGATGCCTCAACCTCTTGCTCTTGAGAGGAGTCACCAACTTGCTCTGCTTTGATTGGCTGCTCTCCATCAAGTTGCTCTGCAACAGTGGTTTTGTCAGCCTTGGTAGCCCTAGGCTTCTTCTCTGGTTTTGGTTTGACTGTGCACTTGAGGTTATTGGCAACATTGATATGAATGCCATATTTCTCAACAGCTTGCTCTGGAGACAATCCTTGATCTGAGATTGTATGTCTTCCAGCCCTACTAACATAGGAATTGTCCAGTTCTTCTGGAGTGATTCCATAGCGTTTGGACAAATCTGCAAATTGCTTTGGATTTGTCTTAACTGTTTCACCAGTCACTTTACAAGTGAACTGGTACCTATTGTCTGATTTTGGTCTTGCCATATTTTTAGTTGTTGTTTGTTTATTATTTCTTGTTGTTATTCCTTAATGGAACACTAATGGACACAAACATAGATGTTAATATATCAATCTGCAAGAGAATATTTAACTTTTTTTTAAACAGAGGCAAAACAAAATAGTTGACAGAATAAAAATGACCCCTATCGTACTAGACTGCCTTTCGAAAATTTAAATTAAAAACAAAATTATATGTTAACAATAAAACATTATAAAAGTTCACAAGATGGAAAAGATATTAAAACTGCTGCAAATATTTGTATTCGTAAAAAATTATATGTTGATGGATGGTGTTTCTGGGGATGGTTAAACAATCCATCCATTTGTGAGCATATTTTCATAGCATTCAATAACAAGAATCCTGTTGGATGCTGTATCATTCTATTTGATAGTGTCAGACCCTTTAATTTTGGAATTTTTGTAAAGGAGAAATATAGAAGACTTGGCATTGGCTCAAGAATAATTGAGACTGCTTTAAGTGTATATCCTGTTCAAGATATCTGTCATGGTTATGGAGTTAATGGCAGTTATGAATTCTTTCAAAAAACAATGGGAAGTTTCTAAAATTTCGCCAGATGGATAATTTATTAAATTCTTTAAAGCAAGAGGTTCCTTTTACACACTATGTAAAATATCCAAGAACATACCACTTACCCTTTAGTGAGGGTGTGAACAGAGATGATAGGGTTTTAGAAGACTGTTCTATTTTTGTTGGTAAAGAGG
>Ga0181356_1000368_pt1 | contig 19129 bp, 15 predicted proteins | sample Fa13VDMM110SN_FD_130104 | JGI IMG/M metagenome (GOLD analysis project Ga0181356, IMG submission 130104) | Freshwater viral communities from Lake Michigan, USA - Fa13.VD.MM110.S.N | ecosystem: Environmental > Aquatic > Freshwater > Lake | place: USA: Michigan | collected 2013-09-24 | reverse complement strand
GATCTTATAAATAAAGTTCGAGACGCAACGCAAAAAATAAGTGCGGAAAACTTTAAAACATCTAAAGATGTAAAAGACGCAAATGCTGCATCTAAGGTTCGCGAATCAAACGCAAACAAGATCTACAGTGTAGAGCAGCAAATAAAGAAAACCGTAGAGGAACAGCTCAGACTAGAGGCTGCACGAGCAACAACCGCAGCAAAGTCTGGAACAGTTTATAAGGCAAAAACTGCCGCAGAACTAGAGGCTGATATTCGTGCACGGCCAGAAGTGGCTGCTGTTCTTTCATCACCGGGTAAAACCACGGGACTAGACAGAAGAAAGGCAGAAGATGCTGTTAAGGCCGAGGGTGTTGCCGCTAAGAAAGAATCAAAGGATCTACTAGATAAGCTTACAGCAAAAGAAAAAGAGCGATCAAAGGCACTACTTGATCAATTAAGATTTAGAGAATCGCTTCGTCCAATAATAGAAAAAGAAATAGCTCTTGAGCAAAAGCTGGTTGAGCTTGATAGGCTTAAAGGAAGAACAAGAGTTGCGAGAAGTAATTCAGATATTACTGCTAGTGTTGAGAATCAATTTGGTATTATTGCTCCAGGGGCTTCAGCAGCGTCAACTGCTGATATAATTAGGGCAAACTCTCAAAGAGCGGCTTTGTCTAGATCACAGTCTGACAATGAAAAAAATGTAAATAAAGAAATTGCGCAACGACAGGCCGTTCTTGACAATGAAGCAAAACAGCGTCAGAAAATACGTGATCGTGTTCGTGAAACATATGAGGCTCTTGTTAAGCTCAACAATGAGGTTGCTCGCAAGGCTGGTCCTGGATATACAAAGCTTAGCAATTCTGAGCTTGCAAAACAGGCGCTTGAAGTAAATAAACTTAGTGGCGTAAATATATCAAATCTAACTGGTGGATCACTTGATGCTACACTTGCAAGAACCACAAAAACATCCAAAGAAGCAAAGGCTGCTTTAAAAGAATTTAATCAAGCTCTTCGTGATGTAGAAGGTGGTCGCCAAAGCACAATTCAATTTATAGCAAGATTCGGAAATGGGTTTGAAAGACTTGGCGCTCAAGTAACTATAGCCACTCAAAGAATAGCCGCTTATACAATAGGTGCATCTGGAATTTATGGTGCTGTTACCTTCATTAAAGCATCAACTAGTGAGTTTTTCAAGCTTGAACAGCAGTTAACAAAAGTTCGTCAGGTACTTGGAGACACCGTAGAAAACAACAGCAAGATCAAGCAACTTTCTGAGTTCATAAAAAACTTAGGCACTTCTCTTAGTATTGCACCAAGTGATATTGCTAGCGGAGTTGCTTTACTAGCACAGGCTGGTTTTACTAACGTAACTGAGCTTCAGGGTGCAATAAGTGCTATATCTGAAGCTAGACTAGGCCCATCTTTTGGTTCGCAAGAACAAACGGTCGATGGATTGATTGCTGTATACAGACAGTTCAATCTTACCCTTACTGACACACGAAATATTCTTGATCTTGTAAATCAGTTTTCTAAAGATTACGCAGTAGAATCCCAAGATCTATTTGAAATTGTAAAGCGTGGTGGCTCTGCGTTTGCTGAACTTGGTGGAAATTTTCAAGAGTTCCTGCAGATATCTTCTGCACTGAGACAACAAACAAGAGAGTCAGCGTCGGTAATTGGTACTTCGCTTAAGACAATTACAACATCTCTATTTAAGCCTAAATTTGAACAGTTTATTGGTCGTATAGATCCAAAGATTTTACAAGAGCTTAATCCATCGCGAAGGCTTCAAGGTGTAGCAAAACTTTTTCAGACACAGTTTGGTACTGAAACAGAAAAAGTATCGGCTATAGCTCAATTTGTTGATGTCAGAAACGCCTCTCGTGTACTTGCTCTTTTTGAGGCGATAAGTTCACAAGCTGAAAATCTAGAAAACACAGTAAACAAAGCCTCAGGGTCTGTTCTTCGTGACGCAAAGACTCAGCTAGAAACAGTGGGAAAAGCATTAGAGAGGGCACAAGTTGCCCTTCAAGAGGCTGCGATTGGGCTTATTGACAATCCGTTCATAAAAGATATATTTAGATCTGGTGCTAATTTAGTAAGCGGTGCCATTGCTCCAGCTTTGAAAGCTACCGCACCAGTCGTAGGTCCAGCCGCTGCAGCAACAGCAATATTCGCCCTTACCAACATCATTAAGGCTTCGTTCACCACGTATAGAGCGCTAATTAACAATAATAACAGACTGATTACTGGCCTTGATACAGTAAACCGCACGATATCAATACTTAATAATAATATTGCTGGTAGTCTTGGTGGTTCTTCAATTTCGCCTGGCGGTGCCGCTGGTGGCGGCGCTGGTGGCGGCGCTGGTGGAGGAAAAGGTGGTCTTTTAAAGAGTACAATATTTTCTCCCCTAGGACAAGGAGCTGGTTTATTTCTTGCCTCCGCTGGTCTATCAAAAATATCTGAAGTACTAACTAATCTTGAAACTGCAAATGATCAACAAAGACTTGCGAACGAAACAGTTGGACGTGGAGTAAGTGTTGCTGGTGCTGGTCTTGGTGGTGCTGGATTGGCTAGACTTTTTGGTCTTGGGGTGCGTGGAACAGCTGCTGGAGCCATTGTTGGTGCTGGTCTTGAGATTTTTAATCAGGCCAATCAAAAAAACCAAGAAGAAAGATTAAAGCGAGAGCAAAAACTCCAAGAGCAACAGTCTGCTAGACAAAATCTAACAGCTGAATTTATATCCACAGGAAAGATAGCTCAAGGTGGAACACCTACCTTTGGGCCAAACATAGAACGGTTTTTCCTTGATAAAAACGCCCTACCACAAAGAATAGACGCGTTAATATCCCTAATAATTAAGAGAGAAGGAAATCTAACTGGCTCGCTTGAGAATTTGGTTAGAAAGTCTGATCCAAATCTAACATCAGAAAAATTAGCAGAAACAGTCAAGGATTTGGCTAGTCCTGAAGGTGGTGGCGCTCAAGCCCTTGAATTGCTTCGCCAGTCATTAAAAAATGCTTTTGTAAGAGCGAGAAATCTTGGGTTAACAGGTGCTAAAGCAGACGAGTTTGTTAAAAAAGAACTGCAGACATTACTTTCAAGACCATCAGAAGGTGTAATAGTACAAGGCGCTGAAATAGAAAAAGTATTTGGTGCTCTTGTTAAACAATTTGGCAGAGTAGGAAGGGCCTCACAAAATCTAGATGAGGTGCTTGATACGTACTCACAAAGTCTAGAGCTTTCTTCTGCAAAGATTTTTGCTTCTCTTGGACAGGTTAATAAATCCTCACAGCTTCGTCAAAATATAAGAGGTAGAGATGTTCTTGGGTCAGATGCTCTATCTTCTATATTTGGAACTAGCTCATTTACTCCAAGAGCAGCGGAGATTTCCCCATTTACATCTGACGCTTCGATGCTTCAGCGTTTTGGTCTGCCATCACTTTTAACGCCACAAATAGATGCTAGTGGTAATGTTCTTGAGCTTCAAAAATCAATCGATAAAATAAATACCTTGGCAGAGCAATTTAGATCTGATAAGTTTGCTGGGGGCGCACCACCACTTTTCATCGCCCAACAAGCAGCATTGACTGCATCACAGGCTGGTGATGAAACTACACAAGATCTTCGTGGTAGAGAATCTGAACTGCAAAAGCGTTTTGAGCAATTAGCTAAGTCTGGCGAGGCAAATGTTGGAGAAGCTTTACTGGGTATTGATAAATTAAGAGAGGCAAGAATAAGTTCTATTAATGAGCTTATTAAAGAGCAAAACGAATATTTAAAAGATGCCGTAGCTCTTTCTGATCTAGCAAATCAAAAAAGATTCCAACAGCTTGATGCACAAAAGCAAATAGTTGCCACACAAGACTCAATAAAAAGACAATTGCTTGAGATAGATCGTGCGAGTGGAAATATTAACGACAAGCAATTCCAAGCTGGTGTTCGTGCTATTAAACCACAGCTTCCTGGTGTTGCTACAGGGCTGTTGACTGGTGGACCTGGTGGATTTGCAGGACTTGGTGGTGTTCTTGCAGATGTTCAAAGGTCCTTTGCTAACTTTTCCGATAATATCTCTAGAGGTAATTTTGCCCCTGGAAACAGGACTGGATCCGCAAGCTCACCAGGTGCTTTTGGTTCTTTTATTAACAATATAATACAGTCAAATAAATTAGCTGTTAGTCCAGTAAATGTAGCAGAAACAGACCCCAATAAGCTCATATCAGATGTCACAAGAGCCTTTAATGAAACTAAAGCTCTCATACCAAGACTTTTCGATGAGTTTGGAAACTATCTAGATGCTTCTAGACAAGGCGTGCTTGAGCAAATTCAAATAGTTCAAGGTCAATTGCAGGCTAGTCTTGGTTTTAGTAAGGATATTGTAAGCAAGGCATTTGGTGGAACACCAGATGATCAAGCCCTTGCGCGACAAGAAATTGAAAAAAACCGAGATAACCTTAGAAGGCTGGCTTCTGAATTGCAAGGTGCTGGTTTTAAACCAGAAGATCTTACCCCAGAAAAAATAGTAAATAATCCAGCCCTTCAGGCAATTGCAGAAGATTTTGCTCGCAGGATTAGCGCAACTGGAGATTTCCTTGGAACTACTGGTTTAGCTCAAAGTGCTGGTGGCGCTAAATTACAAGGCTTTAGTTTTACAGGCAATCAACTTAGTGATGTAGCACTGCTTGGTCAAAATGTCGTTTCAAGCTTAACAGGGTTTAATACTGGAATTAAAGACAGCTTTAATGAAATAACGAAATTAAAAGCAGAGCTTACAAGTATTGGCCAATCTCAAATAGATCTTCAAAAAGAATCAATTAAAGTTATACAAGAACAAACTTCGCTAGTTCAGAAAACCGCAGATACTCTTGCAAAAGCACTAGAGGGTGTTCCAGACACAATAACCTTTAAGTTTGAAGGCTTAAGCGATATTAATCTTAAATTTAACCTATCTAGTGCCGAACAGGATATCCAAAATATCAAAAATGTTGTTGCTGTACAAGTAAGTGAGTATATCAAAAACGCACTTAATACGGCTGGCTTTAATATATCTTCATTTACCTTCCCCCCACCAACAAATTAAAATGGCAACACAGAGCACAACAATCGCCAACCTGATTACCTATGGCGCTTACGGTGTCTCTAGTGGTACTGCAACTATATTTGCTTCTGGTGCTCCTGGTTTAAGCATAGGCGCCATGCCTATGTACATTGGCACTGTTGAAACACCAGCAACGGGCACCGCCACACTTTTTCTTTCCGCAATGGATCAGTGTGGCATTTGGAATGGCGGACTGAGACAGCAGTGGGAAACATACAATAGCTCAGTACTAGAGCAATGGCAAGTAATACCTTCTAGCTGCACTCAGGGTGCGTATATAACAAAGTCCACATCTGTTTTTATGTCTGGCACAAGTACAGGAAATTACAATGTACAAATGCCGTTGTTCTTGTACGCTAGTGGAGATGGCATTATCACTAGTGAAACTACTGCTTTTATGTACGCGCCAGCCTTTGAAAGCGCTACGGGAACTATATTTATTGGAGGATATGGTGTTGCTACTGGAGTGACAACAATAGCAATTTCAGGCGCATATGCTACCTCTACAGGTATAGCAACTGCATTTATAGGTGGTCTTGATGTGTCAACTTTTGAGGTAAAACTTTATATTTCTGGTATAGAATGAGGTGTATAAAATAATATGGGAACTTCATTTTTAGGACAAACTCCAAGTCAAACATTTAAAGATATACTCCAGATATCTAATTCTAATAACGGCATGCCCACAACACTGCGCGCCGTTTCCGCTGGTAATGGAACCGACTCAGCTCTTCAAATATGCACTACCGGAGTTGATGTAAATGGGATTTTTTCAATTAGCGGCACCCGTTTAACAGCAACAGCAACACAATTAAATAAAATTAATCGCAACGGATCAGATGGTGATGTTGAATCTAACAAAGCCATTGTTGCAGGCTCTAATCGCGATGTTACTTTTAACGGCGGAATTATAAGTATGGCTGGATCTGGATTGTACCAAAACGGAACAATCAGAAATTTAGCCATTGAAAGTTTTTCATTTGCTGGGTATCAAGTAAGCTCTACTGGATCTACTGCCACAGGATCTTTTGTTATTTATCCAGCAAGCGGTAGCACACAAAAAGTAATCCTTAATCAGCCACTAACCCAAGTATCAATTGCCAAATCACCTTTTCAAGATCAAGACGCAAGCGGAACCACCGGTCTTCCGTTAACGTATATGCGTGATTATAGGGTAACTTTATTCACCGTTCAGGATGTGGCTGGTAATAGAGAGGTTGATTTTAATGCGTCTATTATTTGGCCAAGAGAGCAATGGGCTAGCGGATACTCAAAACCTCGAATTAATTACCCAGTGACAGCAACAGGAACACAGATTGATGGATTTGAGTTTTATAGTTTTGATTATGGCCTTACATGGTATGGAAATAAAATAATTTCTGCCATGGCAGGATCAAGTGCAGGACCATTAGACTCTATAATTGATGGTGGGACATATTAAGGTAGGAACCAATGGCAATAGTACTATATAACGGTAAATATATTACCCCAGCACCGCTTTACAGCCTTTCCGAAAGCTTTACACGAACCTCGGATGGTACTGTACTATCATCACAATTTGAAATAACATTAAATGGCACTCTTTTGCCAGACAGAGGTTCACCTGGTCCTACGGGTGGATTTTTCACAACTTTTGCCACCGCAAATGCTGTTGATACATCCATAAACACAGACGATAAAAGATTTGGATCACTTGTAAAGAAGCAAAGGGCCTTAAGAGATCTTTTTACTATAAGTCCAGGAGAACCGGAGACTGGAAAAACAGGAACGCCGAACGCAATAGAATATCTTCTTGAAATAAAAACTAATGACGGAACAACAACAGTATTAAAATGTAAACCTCAAATAGCGAGCGTTTCTTTTGCCGATTCAATACATGTAATTAAGACTGATTATACGATAAATATCGTAACAAATGAAATTTTAATAGATGGATTTACTCCAGCAAATCCAACATTTTCCCAATTTGGCGGATATAACCTCAAATCAGCATCAGACTCAATAAGTGTTTCTTCTGATAACGATTTTGAAAATTCTTATACTGTAAATAGAAATGTATCTGCACAGTCATATAAGGCATTTGCTACAGAAAATGCGGCAACAGGAAATTATGCTCCATTTATACAAGCTAAGCGATGGGTGAAAGACAGAGTTGCTGAGACTGGTCTTGTTAACGAAATAACCCTATATAGTTTGTATGCGCCATCGACTGGATATGAATACGCTGGCCACCAAACATCTGAACAAATGGACCAGATTGGTGGTTCATATTCAATACAGCAGTCTTGGAGATTTATAAAGACAAGTACAAGTGGCGTTCAAGATGACTTTAATATAACAATGACATCTAGAGCTAGTTCACCAACCTACATAGGCACAGCTAATGGATACGATAAAGTATTTAGAGTTGCTGGTGCCATAAAGGGCATTGCCCCTGGCGCAGCTGGGTATGCAAAATCAAAAGCTTATTTTGAAAACATTATTGCCGCAGATAATTTTGCCATTCTAAAGACCCGTATCACCGAAACAGGGTCATTAACTAATCCGTATATAACAGGATCAAGTTATATTTATGGCCCTTATGGGATGACGATTTCAGAGAATCGTCGTTCTGGAACTGTTAATTACGAAGCAGAGTTCAAAGAAAAAACAGTTTCTCTTACGAACACTCCTTTTATTGATTTTGATGTGAATGTAAGTCAAAATACAAAAGAAAATTTTGTTGCAGAAATACCGGTTCCAGGAAGAACTGCTGGTCCTGTGATACAAGATATAAAAACCACAAATACAACCAAGAGAAACATCTCTGCTAGTTTTGTTGTTGGTACAGGAACAAAAGCAGATTTTGAGGATGTAGAAGAATATAGAAACTCAGCAAAGACATTGCTTACGACATTAAATGTCTACCCTAGCACTACACAAGGTGAGAGTTTCTGGGTAACATCATTTAATGAATCTCTTGATATTTTTAAAGGAACATATTCTTTTAATGCGACAATTCTCACACCAGGTGTTGGGGGTAATTTATAATGCCCGCAGATTCAACTATAGGATCATCAATAAAATTTCTTGGTTGTTCAGTTGTTAGCTTTAGTTGCAGTCTAGGATTTAATGGATCGCCTTCTACACTTGATGTACAATTGGTAGAAGACAATGGTGAAAGTTTTACTGGACATGGAACTCTTAATTATGGAAGCACAGAATCAGATCTAATTAAGTCAATTAAAGGTGGCTCTGAATTTCTGTCAGGTAATCCAGGTAGCTATCATCTTTTTCAAAATGGAAATTTTAATTTTGGTGGCATAGTAACTTCTTGGAGAAGAACGCACTCACCGTCAGGAAGATTAATAAATGTACAACTTACTGATCCAAGATCCATACTTAAAGACATTCCAGTAATAACCGATCACTGTCCAGCTTTTAATAGTGGGCCAACCCAATGGGATGGGTACAATGTAGTAACACCACTTAATACATTTGCTAATGCTGTTGCTGCAAACTGGACTACTGACGGAATGATTTGGCGCACTATTTTGGATGCAAGACTTCAGAATGCAAAATATAATTTTTATGGTAAAGAATATCAGATAATTTTTGAAAGTTCATTCACTGCTAGAATTCCAGCAAATTACAGAGTTCAAATACAAAATGCAAGCGTAGAAGATTTTATCAATCGTGTTGCTAAAGATAATAATATTGATTGGTATGCCGTTTGTGTTTCTCTAGAAACAGATTCAACGAAATTAATATATATTCGTGGAATAAGCAGAGTAAACCAATACGCTCTGACAAATGATTCAATAAACAAATTTATAAGTTCCCTTTCAGATAAGCTTTCATCGTATGAAGTTGGTAGAGAGTTAAGATCAGATCCAACTAAGGCAATATTTATTGGAGATAATAAGCGAACTCTTCAAATCAATACAGATTTAAGTCAGGTTTATCACATTGGTGGTGATGGCTACATATGCGATCAGCCATTTATTGATCTTTCATCAATACATTCAGAATCTTCATCTTTGATTGCTGATTTACCAACTGTAACACTAGGAGCAATAAGATCCACAAAAACAAATGGTGCTGTTACTAGTTCCACAGTTGGAAATCCAACAACTACCAAAACAAAATCAATATTAACAAAAAAGGGTTATATTGCTACGGAAAGAATACTTCGCGCCGCTTTGCACAGCAAAGAATCTTGGGCCACAGCGATTTGGTACGCTTTTAGATATATATATACTAATGGAATTACATATACAACTTATAGCAGCTTCCACAAAAACAAATTTATAGCTGGTACACACGGAGGTGTTGAACAAACAATACCATTTGATACTTTAAATTCAATACCTCTTAAAATGGGTATTTACTCACCACCATTCAATAGAGATGCGCCGTCATTCTCCGATGTACCCACTACGTTTGTAACTGGCTATACTCCAAGCCCACAAACAGAAGCACTAAAAGAAGCTTGCTACCAAGCAACCCTTAGGGTCGCTCAAGAATATTATGGAAAGGTTTTTGTTGGATTTATAGGTGACGATCCAGCTTTTACATCTATAACTGGTTCTGATACGGGGGGCGATCAAGGATCATATACATATTCTGGAAAAAAAATACCCCTTACATATGAAATTTGCGATGCCGCTCCAGACCTAAGTGATCCACAAAACGATTCACTTGTTCAAAGTTTATACGGCCTGCATCTTAATACAGACTCTGGTGCATTCAAAAATGAACAGGGTTTATTTAGACAATATTGCGAAATAGATTTTGCTACTTTATCCGCACTTAGACCTGGAACAAAACTAGAGAACTTAGATCCAGCTTCGTATTTAAAAATAAATAAAGCAAACACCTCAGTTCCTGCAGAAACATCCAATTGTTACTTATTAAGATCTGACGTTTCTATTGAGCAATATAAATTTGACCCTAGATATTTTATTGCAACAATAAATGAGCCATTTCACGTAGGATTTGATGCATTTCGAGTTTGTTCTTTTACAGTGTACTCCTACCTTAATGATCAAACAACCATAGAGGGAAATCCAGGACTCCTAGGCACCACTAAGACTGTTGACGCAGTATTTTCGACGCTACCATCGTTGACAACAAAAAAAGACAAAAGTATAGGCACCCAAGAATTTTTAGCCTGGATATACAGTGATTACACTATTAGTGCCATTACAGATGATATAATACCTTCCACTAAGGTAATTTCAGCCAAAAAATATATGGAGATGATTAATAGTTCATCTAAAATTTGGCAAGAAAAAATAGGTTTAGCCGAAAGACGATACACTCCTGCAATGGGTGCTGAATTTAAAGTTGCTATTCCATTAAAATGGAGATTTTTAAAGTATGGACCATTTGTTGGTACTAACACCAATATAAACTACAATTTACGACCAACACAGGTTATTGAAGATACTAGTCTTTCCCCATGGACTTATGGAAACATTGGCAATATGAATTCTGCTGGAAATATTCTTGCTGATAATTCATCTGGGCAAGTTTCTACTGTTGGATATGCCTCTATGACAGTAGCTGGATTACCAGAGTATTCAATTGGTCATGCAATATTCGCTACTCCCGGTGTTGTTGTTTCTAATCTAGCTGATATATCGCTATCATATGGCAGCAGCGGATTTACCACAACATATAGATTTAAAACTTTCTTTGGCCCAACTGGCTTCAGAAGAAAGCAAGAAATAGATTCTGAAAGATCCAATACTTTTAGGCTCGCTGATGCAAAGAAAGAGTTCATAAAGCTAGATTCAATAGTTAAAGATTATCAACCAGATTCAGGTAAAAAGTTTATCTATATAGATAGATCAAAATCGACACCAGCAACAGTGATAACTACAGGTCAGGATAAAAATACTTCAGTCGATACAAGCTATCTAATGTGCAGTACATCGCCAGGAGCAGAAAAGCCCAATGTTTCTCTCATCTCAGGTGGTGCAATCAAAGAAATGGTAAACGCTGATGTTAATGGCACATACATTGCATCTGCTTACGCTGGATTAAGTGAGATTTTTACACCAGTTGGTGGTGCATATCCCGAAACACTAAGGGCTTCTGCAACTATAATACCGAGTATACATGGTATACCGATTGGTGGCGGTGTAGCATTTACATCAACAGCCGCACCAGCATCAGTGGAATCTAAATATATACCAGTGTTTGAGGCTAAGGAATTTGAGGGAGAGGTATCTCTACCAAAGGAATAAAATGGAAATACCAAAAGATACACACGGATTAGTACCTGGCGATACTTCTGATTTGGTATCAAATCTAAGAAATAGGCCCGTTCCACAGGGAAATGCGCCTGGAACAATTAATCCATTTACAGCTAGATTTATTGGTTTAAGTGGGCCAGTAGCTATTGCTGGATGGGGATATGATATTTTTGGTCGTCCAGCCCCTGGTGCTGTTAACCTAGCCGAATTAAATGGAAGAGATGGTCAGCCTAAAGACTACAGTCAAACAAGATTCATAACTAAAGATGCTGCTGGAGCAAAATTCCCTCTTGGTGGAGAATCACTTCCCACACACCATGTCGGAGGTATGTTGGATGTAAGATACGATCCGCGACATGGCTTGTGGCGAACTAATCATTTTTTCCTAGCTGAAATTACCGGAGTTGTTTCTACCGGAGATAGTATATTCTGTAATCGTTATGGTTGGCGAGAAATAGAAATTCACGAAATTAATCGCCCAGATCCAACAACAAAAAATTTTCCAACTAACACGTTTGACTTTCCATACCCGGCAAGATCATACGATGTCACTAATGGAATACAAAACTATGCAGTAAACCTAGCCGAAGCATCTGCAAATCAATACGACCGTATTTATCACAAAATACCGTCTGGCACGATTGTACAGATGCGATCAATAAATGTTTTAAAAGTTAATAATAATGATGATCCTGTTTTTAATGATTATCAACCGTTGTATGTATTTGAACAAGCTGGATATAATAGTGTTTTCATAAAAATACTTGGATACGATGGTACTTATCCCGGACCACTTTCTGAGGGTGACGCGTCTCCAATTGGTGATATAAACAATTACAATCAGGCGGCAATGCCGACTAGATGGATTTATCAAGGAGTTATAGTTCAGTTTAGCGGTGCTAGAAACTCTTCGCCAGGAAGATTCTCAACCCCTTTTGGTTCTTTTGTTGAAGACGAAACCATACCAAGTCAATACAGAAAAGTCCAGTGTGTAAATCTTATCGAGATTGGAAATCCCCCAGGAAGAAGAGGCTTAGTATGCCCAGGAATTGTTACTGCTACTGGAAACACAATAACAGCAGCAAACGTTTGGCCAGATGGTGTTCCTGGTGGAATAGTATTAACCGGTACAAAGTCCGCATATCCTAAAGGTTTTGCCGTTCAACCAGTTTGCAGTGGAACAATTGTGGAGGCTCGTAGACTTCCAAATCCAAACGGTGTTGCAAATTACGGACCAATATATTATTTTCAAGTAGAAAACGCTCACGATGGTGGATGCGCAAGCGGAGTGTGGCCATTTTACGGTCATACAACCCAAGCCCCAATGGAATATAGTTCTGCAAACGTTGTAAGACCTGGTGTATAATACAATATGGCAACAGTTACTTTTTACGCAAACGAAAGCATAGGCGGCGCAATCAACAGCGGAAGCCAAAACTTAAATGGCTCAGGAATTGGTTTTTTTGGTAATGGCGGCGCTTTTGCTAGTGTGCGCATTGGAGAATACCAAGACAGAACATTTGTTTGTGACGCCAATGGCACAGCGGTTGGTGCGGAAATAGATAACGTAAAATATGTTAATGCAACTGGCGCCCTTATTAGCCGTGGCGGATCAACTGATGCGGCTTTACCACTAGTTAATATTCCAAACTATAAATCCACACTTAATATAAGATTTGACCACGGTTCTGCTGTTAGAACGCAGAACGCCAAAGTTCAAATTTACGATAGATCTAACGTTAATAACGGGCCAGTTGGAGTAATTTGTCAGGCAGCAGAAATAGTTCACCCTGAGGTATCTCAAGCTGTTGTAGGCTCTGGCGATACTAATTGGATTGCTTGTAATGGATCTAGTCCATATGTTGATTTGATTGCAAGCCCAGGAATTAGCGGTATTCGTGTTTCTGGATCTAATACAACGCAAATACAACACGACTGGTATGTCTGCATATCCGCTTCGCCTACTGGTATTGGATCACATACTAACTTTGGTATTTTTTTTACGACAGAGTATCTATAATGCCCACATTTGCCCTATTTGGTCAGTTTGGCAATAATAAAATCCAACAAATAGGAAGCGCAACCAAATACGGATCTTCTTTTAAAAGCGCACTTGGTATGGGTGTACTTTCAGGAGATGGCAGAATTATCTATCAGAGAATCGGCAATTATCAAGAAGTCACATTTATATCATCCGATGATTATGTATCGATTAAAGATAAAATTAATGATGTAAGGTATAAAACCTCTAGCACCGCAGATGCTGTAAGTCCGAACATTGGCCCGTATAAAGATATAGAGGTTATATATATACCAAACAGGGCGGCTACACTTAACTTAAGGGTTTCAGATTTAACGCCAATTCGCGTTTCTTCTTGCAGGATGTATTTTCATGAAGGTTCTTCTACAGGTACGGCTAATTCTTTTTATAATACTGAATGGTATGAGTGCATACACACGAGTACAGATGAAACGCTTCCTGGATCAGGGGCCTCTACTTGGTCATCAATGCCAGCTAGCTCCACAGGATCTATAGTACTCAGAAGCAGCCCTGGTCCCACTGGATCAAACCCAACTGGAAGCACTGCCTTTGCAACAAGGCACGATTGGTATTTATGCCTGAGCGTAACTCCAGCTAAATCATTTCCTCAATCCTTCATCAACATTTCGTGTATGATAGACTATGTGTGAGGTGTAATAATGGAAGATAGTGGATGGCCAGAATATCGTAAATTAGTGCTCAGCGAGCTGCAAAGATCAAATGATCGCCTTTCTCGTATAGAGAACGATATTGGGGAAATTAAAGAAAAACTTGCAATACTGCAAACAAAAGTATACTTTACATCTAGCTCGCTTGCTTTTATGATTTCAACAATGGTGGCTTTTTTCACTACGTCCATAAAGGGCTAAAATGCAAGAAAATAAATCAATAGCTAAATTAACAAAACTTTTAGTCTAGCAAAAACTCATAGCAAATGATGCTCAACTAGGCGTAGTTATGCCACAGGCATATGATGTACCACCAATTACTACTCCAGAAATGGCGCCACTGTTTCCAGGAGTAAAGCCATGCGGATCTACCGAGCAAAATGATTCGTGCGCTGCCTGTGATGAGCTTGCTAGAATAACCGCTCGTATCGAAAGGATACAAGATCCTATTGTAATAGGAAGGCTAATAAAAGCAAAAAACGCAATTGGAGATATGTGCGCTCTTATTCAGGGGTGTTCAACACAGCAAAGCGGAAATATAGCACCATATCAAGACGGTACAGTGTGTTTGTGTTCTGCATTTATGCAATTAATTACATCCTTTATAGGCACCGTTAATGCCGCTTTAGTTCAAACTCAATGGAGTGACAAATCAAGAAAGGCATTGACAAAAACGCTTAACTCTCAAAAAGATACATTCCGCAGGACTATAACTGAATGCTATAGACGTTATAGAATCTCAGATAATAAAACATCTCAAAATGAGATTTTAAAAATAATTAATACATATTCATGAGTATTGAGAAAAAAGATTTAGTCTCCACATCCAGCAAATGTGCTTGAGATTATATTTTTGCAAATTGTCTCAATAACAAATGCCTCAGCCACAGTTATTCGATGACCAGCCCAAAAACGCTGGTCTCCTTTTTTTGAGCTTACCTCAAAAGCAAATCCTTCGTCAAGCTTATAAAGCTTCAATATAACATTACCGCTTTTATTTTGATGAAAAAATCCCTTACCCTTTGCAGACTCATCTGCCGCTCCAAGAAATGCCTTTCTTCCTGAAAGCACACACGCAATTTCAGCAGCCTCCTCTATATCAAGCTTTACTGTTTCTGAATCATCCTTCCAAGAAAAACGATTGTTGCCATCACCGTCTTTTTGGGATTCTTGCTTCGCTATAGTCAGAAAAAAGTTGCATGTCTTATGATTCCATTCCCAGCAAGACGCACACCCCTTTGTGTGATCTTTCATGTTTGGCTTGTATATACGATAAGAAGAGTTGTATTGCATTAGAAGATTACCTCACCTTTAATTTGATCTGGAACTGTCTGGCCACCGTTTTCTGGTCCGCGACTAAAACCATTCAGCACATTAATAACTTCGTGCGATTGCTTATACGTCAGTGCGTGAATGCTTTCAGCCTCAAGCCCACAGAATTTAATCAGCTTATTCTGATCAATCCCCATTCTGTTGCACATCGTATTAATAGCAATTTTTGCACTATCAGAGATCGGCTTGTTATCATCAATCATCATCGGATCCATTTCGTCCTTTGATGCGCTTTGATTTACCTCTTCGAGTGTGTAAACCTTCACAAGACCAATTGCCTTTCGAAGAGCGCGAGCTTCCGCCTTTGTAGCAGCTGTTGCCACAGCAGCATTGCAGTATGGAAATGGTGTATTGTCTGGGTTTACATCAAAAACATCGCTGACATATTCTGGACTAAATCCAGAAACCCCATGTCTACGGAATGTAATAGAGCAACGAACAGTTGCAGTTCTATCTGAAATTGTTGGTGACTTTAACACATCAATATCAACCGATGTAATCTTACCCACTAGCTTCTTAAAAATTCTGCGAAGACCATCGCATGTTGGCATGCCATCCTTGCATTCTTTGTCAGTTAGCTGAGACATTACAAAATCTGACCATTTTGGATCAGTGTCATCAAGCACACCAGTATCTGTTTTAACCGCATCGGGAACCTTTGTAGGCTCAGCATCTACCATCATCGCCTCGAGATCAGCCATTGGAAGATCCGAAATCAAGGCTTCATTCTTACCAAGTTCAACGAGTTTATTAATTAGTGCTTTTTTGTTCTTTCGTGGCATATTGTAATATCCTTATATAGTCCTCTGCTGATTGTGGGAGTATGATCGCCGCTTTTCTATACGTACCAGAGTATCTTGAATCAAATACTTGCTTTATGTATTCGTTTGGAAATATTACAAGATCAGCTGATGAAAAAATATTTTCACTTGTAATATGCTCAATTTTCCAATCCTCAATGTCAGTTACCATTAGAATCAATGGCTTGGCTAAATTTATATTTGATTTAACAGCATTAAATGCATTATAAGAATAACACAGGGTTGGTCCATATATCGCACATAAATACGAGGCCGAAAAAACTGGAAATGATGGTACTGATATTGTTGCAGTATCACTTAGTGTGAACAGATTAAATGATATTTTCTTAGATGTGGCCTCTGATGCAAACTTATTTATTTCATAGTATTTTTGAGTCATACAACCATCTAAAACAAAATTTAGATTGGCTCTCTTGTAAAGAGATCCTAGGAAAAATGTCTCATCAATACAATTTTCATTCATTACTGCTGTCATTTTATCTCCTGAGCATTGCATGCTCTTTGTTTATGTCTTCTGAGCGAGAAACAACTGTTTTGTTTTGTCCATGTAAATAATAAGTAAAAAGCGGCATTGGTATTCTAAGACACATATAGTTTGCCGCAGATATTCGCATCCAGTAATCGTAGTCCTCAATGATTTTGATTGCTTCATTAAAGTAGCCAACTGTGTTTATAATGTCTCGTTTGATAAACGAATTTGTTGACACAATACAGTGCTGTTTAAGAACAGAAGGATCAAAATCCCTCTTTGCAGTATAAAACATTTTCTGCTCATTCACCTCGATATAATCGGAATAGACCAATCCAACCTCTGAACCAAACTCTAAGTATTTTATGCTAAGCTCCGCTTTTTGTGGAGCATATTCATCATCAGCATCAAGAAAACCTATGTATTTTCCAGATGAATTTACCATGCCAGCGTTTCTTGCGCTTGCAGTTCCTCCATTAGGTTTTTTGACAAGCTTGATATCGTGAGTCTTGTTTTGAGAGATTATATTCTGAGCTATAAGAAGCGAGTTGTCTTTACTACCATCATCAACAATTATAATTTCATACTCTGATGGATTAAGAGTTTGCCTCATAGCACTGCTAACAGACCGCTCAAGAAAATGACCCTGGTTATAATTTGGTATGATTATAGAGCATTTCATATTACTGCAACACGCTCCGTTTCACGATTGAAAAGCTCTTCCTCGCTCATATCTTCGTATCTATAAATATTAAACGCTCCGTATTGCGAGAATCCAGGATCTGCAGATCTATGAAGTATTGGCTTTTTATTTGTACACAATGCTGAGATCAAATCATTAATTTTGTGAGCATATCTTTCGTTTGACCATACGCAATGATCAAATCCAGCCTTTTTGTAAGGCATCTTTTGACTTTTCAAGTAATCATTCCAGATAAGGAATATTGCTGATTCAACGCGCTCCATTGTTGATGTCATATTTGTATCTTTAAAGAAAGTCTCTGAAATTTTTACAAATCTGACGTTTTTATAGTCGTTGTATTTGGATCGCTTACAATCAAGCTCATCACCAGCGATTCCAATATCAATAAAAATATACTCGTACTCTGGATTTATCTCAATTGTTTTTTTGCACTCAGCATTTGTTCCAAAGTACATTGGTCCATTTCTGTTCTCTGTCAGAAAAATACAAATTACTGGTTTCATGTCTTCTTTGCCTCCACGTTTAAAACCCATTGGTGCGGACCATACCATGTTTTTGTGGGTTTAAACCCTGCGACTGACAGTGCTTCTACAAAAGACTGCTTATCAAAGAAAACCAAATACCCGCTTAATATTGAATTAAAAGTGTCTCTATCTATTGTCCCAGCAGATAGCGCATTTGACATGGCCTCAATATCAATGCATTTTGCCTTTATTAAGCATTCGCTAGATGAAAAGGAAGACCATGATTTAAGTACCTCTTGGTATCCAGCTTGACTTTTTTCTAGCGCCCCTGGGTGACAAATAATTTCATATATTTTGTCTTCGCCACTTACACTATTAATAACGTAATCGTTAACAACGTGGTCTGTTTTGAAAGAACTATTCTTTTCAAGATTTATGTATCCGTCTAGATAGTTTTCGCTGTGGTTTATGTTCAGTTTCATATTACTCTTCCAATTCTAATTTCGTGTGCCAAGTCAAATATTTTATTCCATGAGTTGACAAAGTCACCTATATTATAGTTTTTTACTATTTGATTACGACAATGCGAGCCAATTTTAACCGCATATTCTTTATCGTTGCAAATTTTCACAATTTGAGCGGCCATTTGATCAAGATCATTAGTGCAAACATCATCGTTTTGCATTATTTTTGGGATTTCTTGTTTTGCACTTGAAACACATGGCGCGCCGCAAGACATTGCTTCCATAAGAGACATGGGCACAGGCGAAAGCCGTGATGTGTTTATGTAGCAAGCACACTTATTTATTGATGCCACAAGCATTTTTTCATTTGAGATGGGTTGACTTACGCCAGGATTTTCCCCAATTAAAGCAAACTTGATAGATGGATCAATTGCATCAACCTTTTCTTTTACAGCAGACCATTCTGTAAATCCACAGAACTGATCCCTTGACTCTAGACCATTAACTATATATAGAACATATTTCACATCCCCTTCAGCTGGGCCAGTCCAGCCGTTGAAGTCATCTGTTCTGATCCCATGCTTTACAACAATAGAATCATTAATGCCCCAAGACTTTTGATTATGCTCAGTGATAAATACATTTATATCAGCTTTAAACGACCTCATATGGTCAAATTGTTCTTGTGGCCAGTTGTTTAGCTGCGGCTCTATATGCTCAAGATGAATGATTGGTACGCGAAGACTTTTTGAAATTTCCTGCGCAAATTGTATTTGACCAAATCTCTCTTGAGATAAAACAAAATCTATATCATATTCAGTATCTGTAATGGCATTAAAT
>Ga0181356_1000367_pt1 | contig 19148 bp, 8 predicted proteins | sample Fa13VDMM110SN_FD_130104 | JGI IMG/M metagenome (GOLD analysis project Ga0181356, IMG submission 130104) | Freshwater viral communities from Lake Michigan, USA - Fa13.VD.MM110.S.N | ecosystem: Environmental > Aquatic > Freshwater > Lake | place: USA: Michigan | collected 2013-09-24 | reverse complement strand
TTTGCATTAAAGAATGTTACTGCAGCCGATGGTGATGCTATTGTTTCATCTTTATTGGCGGCAGGATTTGACATTAATCTTCCGGTAATATTAAATGATTTAACAAAATTATTAGTTGCTAATAATGAATTGTTCCATGTTGTTGCCCATAATCCTTGAACATTTGGAGAAGAGAAATCTGATGAAACATGGAATGAACTATAGAAGTTTTCCAACATTTCTGGATTACTAATACCAGCAGACATGAAGACATATAACAACTCTTCTTTAGTTGGTGGTTTAATTAGTGGTTCATTTGGATCATTTGGATCATAATTAATATTCATGAACATTGATGAACTTGGTTCATAAGAATGATAACTCATTATGTCTGTTATGATGCTCAATCCTCTTCTCAAGAGTAGAGGGAATAAAACATAAATTGTGAATCTTCTATCTCTCAACCAAGTCCATGAAAGACCAGATAGATTGTTTGAAGATGAGTTTACATAAGAATCAGCATACCAATACTTTCTATCAGTATTCGGTCCTTCACTTACCCAGTAACGAATATCTCCCTTGATTTGATCAATAGGTGCTATGTTAAAATCGCCACCAGGAACTGTACTATTAGAAGATATCCAATTAAAGAATTTAGTCATTACTAAATCTGATCCATTTACTTTCTTCCAAACAACCTTATTCAATGTTGTATTATTTTCTGTAAATGTATTATTGAATTGTGGGAAGTATGTTGGGTTTAATAATGAAGGATTGTTTAAACTTGCACAAGCAAATATCTCACCAATCATATGGTTACCGCTTGTTCCCTTAATTGCACTCTTTGCATCTGGCAATGTCGAGTAACTACTATATAAACCAGTTACACCATACTGATCTCTTGATTTAAATCCCTTAGTAGAAATATGAGGATCTAAAATTATTGATCTTGGTAAAGTTCCTTCTGGTTTAGTTGCAAGAACTGCATCATGGTCAAATCCTAATCGATTTGTTGCTGTGGGTTGATTTCTCCAAACAGCATCAGTTGCTAAATCATCAAAAATATTATTATTGGTGCTGGTTGGGTTACCAGTGCTGTCAATACCAAGAGCAATATTATTTAAATTATTTAATTTAGATCTCAATGCATTTGGGAATGTTTCCAATGCATCATATGGAGATACGAATAAATCTGGAGAATAGTCTGAATCATTGAACAAACTAAATGCCCAGTGAGTAGTTCTATCTGCCCATGCTTTACCTGTAAATGTCTTACCAGTTATCAAGCCATATTTGTATAATTTATTTGGTCCAAATTCTGTTTGTCTTGTACCTCTACCATCAGGTTTGATGATATATCGTCTATATGACCAAGAACCAACATCTATTCCAATAGGAACACATGTACTAGCATAATCAGCACAAAACTGTATATCTGAAAGATTGGCGAGATATGCTGCAGTATAAGTTTTAGGTGAACCAGACCAGTTTCTACCAGATACAGAATCTCTCCAACCACTTGGATGAGACGATGAATTTAAACCACACTTATCCAATGCTTGTTCAAATGCTTCTTGTGACAGATTTGAATTTGTTCTTCTTCTTGAATGACCAACCGATTGATCAGGTGTAATGTCAGAATCAAATATTGTTGATTGTGCAAGTTCAAGACCAATCTTGAAGTTTCTTACTTCATTGTTCCATATTGATTTCTCTGGATCAAAATAAATTGCACCATATGGACTTTCTTTGGTATGTAAGCCATGATCAGCAAATATTGTCATGTTTGCACCCAAATACCATAGCAGGAAGTTATTTAAATGTCCCGTGTTTCTATAGAAATAACGATAATCATAATCAGAAGTATCTTGCCATACACCATCAATAATATTATAGGTTGGTGCTTTTATCATTGAATCTGGTGCAAATTCACAGTAGAATGTGGGATAAGATGCAGCAGAGTCAAATACCATTCTTGCTATTCCATCAACTGGTGATTTGAAATTATCCACCCAATGCTTTGTAGCATCATTTAACATCTTGATATAAATTTCTTTGTTTTCTGCTGATCTTGGATCAGAGTGATATGCCAGAGGCATCTTGAGTCTTGTTTCACCTTCAAACATGTCACCAAACGGAACATTACCCATGTACGATACAAATTCAGGTTTTAATGTAGATGACAGATATTTTGTATTTACATTGTTTGCAAATGTAGTCATACCATCTTTAATATTGGTTTCTAGATATTCAATATCAAGTGGCTGACTTGGGAATGGTTTTGTGTCTATGATGCTAGAATTTGATACTTGTTCAGAGTTATTAAAGAATCCTGAAGTTGGCACAGTTCCTGCTGGATAATTTTTACCAACATATGTTAAATTATAAATTGGATCTCTATCATCATCTGTTTTATATTCTGCTGCTTGTGCTGCTGACAAATAATCATATGGTATGGTATTTCTATCAACAAGTAGATTGTTTATGATACTAATATTACCCCACATCCAAGCAGTTCTATTATCACTTGCAGAACCACCAATACTGTGAGTATTGGTTCTAATTGTTCTACCATATGGCAAGTAAATGAAATTTCTTCTCAAACCTATCGATAGCAAAGAATCAATATCTAAAAATTCATGTTGTTCAAATTCATCATTACCATCTTTTTGATCTACCAATGCCCAGTCAAATGCACCATAATTCTTAAACTTCAAATACTTATAGGAAAATACAGATCTATTTGTTCTATCGTCATGAAGAAGAACTGTGTCTTTTCTGAATCTAGATGGTGCAAAGAAATGTGACCATGTTAATAGTCTATCAGAACAATTAAATGGTATCTTTGAGAAATTATATTGAGTGATTGGTGGGTAGTTGTATGCTGTTTTTACTTGACCTGTAGGATACTTATTATTAAAAATTTGATCCTGTATAGTTGTTGGTATAACATAAGTTGTCGGATCATTCAAAAGCAGTCTAAAATCATACCAATAATGCCATGATGGTATTGAATAATTGTTATTTGTTCCACCATTCACAGGATTAATTGGTTGTGTTGCATTGATATAGTTTCCTATATCAGAATCCCAGTATTTTGGTTTCAAATAAGTATTAAAACAATTAATTAATCTTGTTTTCTTTGTTGCGTTGTCTGTATCTCTTGTATCACCATATCTTCTATAATCAGAAGTCTTTGTTATTGTTTCGTTTGGTGTAAAGAAATATCTTGTATATTCTGTTGGATTTGGATCTACCCAATAATCAAGAGGTGTTTCCTTGAAGCAATGGGTATACAGCATATGCCAATACTTACCATAATAATACATTGCATTTTGACCAGTTGCAGATGGACCAAAAAATGACACATTGTTTCCCGGATCTCGTTTATAACCTTGTAAATCTCCTGCTCTTCCTCCATATATTGCATCATTTGTGTCTCTGAATACTGGTGAAAGTTCTCCGTTTTTCGACATAGCATAATCATAATCACCATCATATGCATATGTTTGCAATTCACTATTACTGAGTATCAATTGATAAACACCACCAACTGTTCCCCAATAAGAATTATCAAGACTCCTTAAGTCAGAGCCACTCGGGAAATTTTCAACATACATTGATTCAAATTTTAATTTCCACATCTTCGGTGATTGAGGTGGTATGTGACCTCTTTTACCACCACCACCAGAAGCAGACCAGTGTGCATATCCTGTTATATAACTTCCAGGTCTATTTACTTCTTGTTTGATCTTGTCGAATATCCATTTTTTCCATGTCTTTGGATGTATTCTTCTACTGTAATAACGATTTACATCAGTTGGTTTTGTACCATTTTGTCTACTAGCAACATTCATTGAAAAGTAGTAATTTGGTTCATAACAGTCTGCAACATACAAGAATGATGGTTTAGTTATACCATAATTTGCTTGCAACCATTCATTTGTTTCGTTTAAACCAGAAATACAACCATCTAACAGATATTGGATGTATCTTGCACCCGAAACAGAATCATTGAAGTCTCCTACACCATTTCTACCATAATCATATAGTGGATTATCCTCTGGGTCTTCTGTTAGATAATATGAAGTCTGTAACCAATCTTGTGCTGCAATAATTTGACCCCGAGATAGATTGTGTAAAAGTGTATTTACAGAACTATCTGGATTATTTTCAGATACTCTAAATTCTAACGGTAATCCTCTACCTTGTATAGAACCGGACAAAATATCCGCATCATTATCTGGTACATATCTTCCTTGTGCATCTTTCTTATTAGATTTTGTAGACCATATTGAAACACCACCATCTAACCATAAATCATAAACAGTTTTACCTGTCAACTGTGGTCCATTTAACTTTCTATAAAGATCAACACCAAAACAACATGTTGGGCTATTTCCTTCTGCACCACCCATACGATAGAACGACCATTTTATTTTAGGATATCTTGCTTTTACAGCACTCAATATTTGAAGGTGCTGATTTATAATATTTTGTCTTCTATTTGTATGCCATTCTGAAAAATCTTGAGGAGTCATCCAAGGAGTTATTCCGGCATTCACTAAATCTTGAGAACAGAGATCTTTTAGTTTAATACTATTTGAATATTCTTTGTAATTTATTAATTCCCAGTTTGTGAATTTGTTCTCGCCATATTCTCCAGAAAGATATTTGTTATAGACATAATCACTATTACCAATAAAACTTTTTTTCAAGTCTGAAGCCCAAATAATTTTACTTTCAAGATTTATAGAACTAGAACCGGCTCCAACAACATTTGATGTACCTCCAAATGTTCCCAGATTCATAAATCTACTAGAAAGTAATATTCTATATTTTTTATTAAATGGATTTGTAGATGGAAGACCCCAGGTTGAAGTTGGATTGAATTGTCTATGTCCTGTTGGTATAGATGGAAATGGCACATAAATATTTTCATAATCATATGGTGTGTTTGGTGCTCTTGTTAGTGGTGCTAATCCAGTTCCATATGTTGATCCATTTGGATACACTCCTGGGAAATAACTTAATTCTCTATGCCAAAATTCAAAATTCAACCATCCATATTTTGGATAATTATTACCAACTGATGAATTATAACCAGAATTTAAATTTCTGTTGTCTAATTTTGTATCAATATCATAATACATATTTTTCAATGTCCAACCAGTATCTATAAATTGTGGTATCACAAAGTTTATACCATAGTTTGGTATTTGTGATAAATCCGTATTAACAGCATAAACAGGAGTTGTACCATCATCCAGTTTTAGATCTTCAGCATATTTAAAATTTTTCAGCCATACTAATTTACTGACACCATTTATTATTTTTTCTTCATAAAGACCAAACAAACTGTCACCATATAAACCATATTCTGATTGACTGTTATTTGTTTTATAGTTGCCATCCATTGTGTTGGGTGCGACTATTCTCTGTGGAACTAATCTGTTATATGATACTTCTATTGATCTGTTTTGATTGCATCTAAGTCCTTCAGAAGATCCTCTTTCTTTATACATGCAATATCCCTCATATGCACCAACGGAATTTTGAATGCCATATTCATCTTTCATTCGTTCTAACCAGTATCCATCTCCATTTCCATCTTCCAAAACCACTTCAATTGTTTTTACTGGAATAGAAAGATAACCAGACGCAATATTACTTCTAGAACTTTCCCCATTGTTATCATTACTTGTTACATAATAGTAAAATGTTAATGCACTAGTTGCTGTTGTATCTTCATATGAAACTTGTTGTTGTTGTGCGTCTGGTGTAAAGGTTTGAGAGGGTAAAAGACCTAAAATATTGACACCTTCATCACCAGAACCAGTGCTTCCATCACCACCACCTCCATCAGTTAGTGGATTTGCAGCAGTAATTTGATTTATAAGAGTAAATGTTGTAGAGTCTGTTCCTCTATAAATTTTATATGATGTTGCACAAGAAACATTATCCCAATTTAAAGTAACTTTAGTTTTATTATTATTTGATGCTGTTAAATTTGTTGGTGCAACAGGTTTTAAATATCCCTGATCGGTATTTGATGTTCTTGTACCAGATACATTTATGGCTTCAACATAATATGTGTATTTTTCTCTACACTCAGCAGTTTTATCCTGATAAGTTGTTGATAATTTATAATTGTTCTGTGTTGAAACTAATGGAGTTGCTACTGTTCCTCTCTCAAGTTGAGCACCAAAGAAATAAACTGTATCGTTAACAGGTGCTCCCGTAATATCAACTGCATTTTCTATTGAAACATATGATTGTGGTATCAAAGATTGTAAGAAGAATGTCCATGTAAATCTTTGAATCGTTGGTCCTGCTTCAAATGTTGGTGAAAATTGTTGTGGTTTTCCACCGAATGGTGTATATGAAAGTCTAAACTTTCCTGTATTTTTTGGAGGTGGTTGACTTAAATCTGAATGCAATTCTTCTTTTACTCTTGCATATATTGAGAAAGTATATTCAATTGGAGAATCTAGTAAGGTTGCGGGTAATGGTGATATTATTTGATATAAACCACTAGAACCAGAAGAACCAAATGTTATTTTTCTTCCTGCTATAGAATCGGTTTCCTCTGATACAGGAAATCCTAATTCTGTATTATTAACGGCAACTAAAGAACCAAAACTCTTCCAAAATGTTGTATTATTTAAACTTTCACTATATCTTAAATAATTTGATGGAGCAATTCCATGTTCAACATTATTTCTATAAACTTTATAAGTTGTTACATATACTGATGGTGTCCATGTCAGTTCAACATAACTGGATTTTATTCCCTTATCAGCAAACAGAGTAAATGAAGTTGGGATTGGTATTTTTAAATAACCAGAATCAGTTGAACTAAAATCACTATCTATTACAGAAGAAGATGCCTTTACTGCATACTTATAAACAACATCATATGTTAAATCCGTATATAAGTCATCATATTCTGTATCTGATACAGTTGCTATTAATGTCATAGTTAAAACGGTTGAATCATCACCAATTCCTCTATAAATCTTATAAGAAGTTGCACCATTAACAGAATCCCATGTTAACTTAATAGATTGTTCATATTCATTGTTAGATGCAACAAGATTCTGTGGAGCGAGTAGTGAAGCATAGCCAGTTACAATTGGAGAATCCAATCCTGGTCCAGAATCAACATTAAATCCGGCAACACTAAAAGAATAAGATACACCCGGAAGTATTATGGAAGAATCGAATTCTATACTAGTATTCGGTGTAGTTGTAAATTGTGTTAGTGATCCTGATGGATTTGTTATATTTGTTTTGACAAAGTACTCTTCTGCATTTGCAACTGGATCCCAAGACAAAACAATCTTATCACTGAAAGAGCCAGAAGTTGCTGTTATTTTACTTACAGTTGCTGGAAGTGGTTTTTTGATTCTACCAGTAACTAATATTTCACTTTCACTTTCTGTTATAGAAGTATTAGATGTTACTTTGTAATAATAATTTACACCAAAACTAACAGATGTGTCATTATAAGTTGTACTGGTTGTTGTTGCTATTAATGACAATGATGTGGGTGTTATACCCCTGTATATTTTATAACTCGTAGCACCTAATGCAGAATTCCACTGAAGGGTTATTTTATCTGATAAATTACCAGTAGCGGTTAAAGATGTTGGAGATAATAGTTTCTTAAATCCATTATTGGAAGATGAAAATACCCCATTACCAGATGAATTATATGCTAGTATTTTATATGAATAATTTTTACCGGGTAAAACTTCTGATGATGTATCTTGATAAAAATTGTGTGTAGTTACTGCTATAATATTATCATCTCTATACACTTTATAACCACTGATTGGTGTGTTTATTACCAAATCCCAATTTAACAGCACCATATAATCGAAAGAACCATCTGAAGCAGTTAAATTTGTTGGTGCATTTGGCAATGCTGGAGCAACATCATCAGTAACAACATCTGTTGTAGATGGTGTAAATAATCTACCCGAATCTATATTACTTAAAGCACTATCCAATATTCCATTTGTATTATACACATCAGATGCAGCAACAACTGCATAGTAATAAATTGTTCCAACCACAAGATCTGTATTTGTATCGATATAATTTGTAGATACAACTTCACCAAGTAAAGTCGAACTTGACATGTTAGAATTTAAAGATCTAAACACCTTATATGAGGTTGCACCCTGAACTTTTGTCCAATAAACTTCAATATAATTGTTGAATGCACTATCAGATGCATTTACATTTGTTGGTGCAGATAATTTCTTCCAACCAGATGCAGAGTTACTAGATGTTGAGGTTTCATATAATCCAACTGCTTTAACAGTATAGACACTTTGTATTCCAGCCAAAATATCAAAATCAGTATATGTTGAATCTATAGTTGTTGCAAGTTGTAAACCATCTGCATATACAATATAACTATTTGCATTTACGACATTGTTCCAATCTAAAACTACTTTATCCTCATGAACTCCAGAAGTTGCTGTTAACCCTGTTGGAACAGAAACTGTTGGTGTTTTGAGAGAACCAATTTTTGTCGGAGTAAAACTACTATCACCAAGAGAACAACTTGCTGCTACTCTATAACTATAAAATATATCATATAATAAATCTGTGTTGTTATCATCATAACTATTACTTGTAGTTGTTGCTATTAAAGTTGATTCTGAAAGAGGGGTTATGTCACCATCTACAGAATAATAAAAAGCACTTCTATAAACTTTATATGATGTTGCACCAACAACAGCACCCCAAGAAACTGAAATTTTATCTATGTTTGTGCCATTACTTACTACAAGATTAGCAGGTGCTGATAGTTTTTTCCAACCAGTATTAATCGAATCTGTTGCATATTCACCAAGACCTCTTTGGTTTTTACCAAGAATTGAATATTCATAAAGAGTTCCAGCAACAGCAGTTCTATCATCATAATACAATGAGAATATTTCATCGCTTTGCGTTATTGGTTCATTTTCAATAGGTGTTATATTACCTAATTGATTTTGATTGTATTGATTTTTTATTATTCCTTTTGTGGTTACAAGTCTTACTCCATTTCTATAAATTTCATATTGACTTGCATAATCTGCTTTGCTCCACTCAATTCTTACTTTATCTGTGTATGAGCCATCACTAGCAGAAACATCTCTAACTGCGTCTGGTAGTATTACCTTTAAACTACCAGTTTCAATAGAACTAAAATCACTATCACCCACTGATGATGATGATTTTATTGTATAGTAATATTTTTTACTACTGTAATAGTCCATACCAAGTGTTGAATCAGAATCAACATATGAAGTATTCAATTCTGAATTTGTATTTTCATTTACTGTTGCATTGGTATCATTAAATGCAATTGTTGCAATTAACTGCATTGAACTTGTGTTAAATTCTGTGGATCTAAAAATCTTATATGCTGTTGCACCAAAGGAAGAAGACCATGTTAAGTTAATTTGTGATTCATATAATGCATCTGTTGCATTTAAATTTTTTGGAGCTTCTAATTTTCTCCAACCGATTTGATTATAGTCATTATTAGTACTAAACCCTACAGTATTTTTTGCTTTTACATTATAATAATATGGTGTTCCTGGTATTGCAGTTGTATCATCAAACGATGTTGCTCTTGTTGTACCTAATAGCAATCCACTTCTGTAGATGTAATATTCAACATTTGGTTGGATTGCAACCCAAGTTACTAATACTTTATCTGTAAATTCACCGTTTGTAGCAATTACATTTAATGGTGCTTTTGCTGGTTGTTGAATGATTTTACCAACTACATAATCACTACTATCACTTGTGCTTATGTCAGACTTTGCAACTACAACATAAAAATATTCTTGATTTGATTGTAATGAAGATTTATCTTCGTATGAATTGAATGCTGTTGTTACTATTTCTGTTAATAGATTGATGTCTATTTCTGTTGTTAAATCTTCAATTTTTCCTCTGTAAACAGTATAAGAAGTTGCACCAACAACATAGTACCAGCCCAACAAAATTCTATCATCAAAAGTTCCATTTGTTGCTGTCAAATTTGTTGGAGGTTGTAATTTTAACCAACCCAGATCTACATTACTTTTATCACTTACAACAACACCATTAAATGATTTTACAAAATATGAATATGACGAGAGAGAAGTAACAGCAGTATCTTCATAAAAAATAGTAGTAGTTTCTGCTATTAATTGTTCGTTTCTATAAATTTGATATAGTACAGCATCTTCAACCCCACCCCAGGTTAAAGTGATTTTATCAGTATAGAGTCCATTACTTGCGACTAATGATTCTGGATTGCCTTTTGGCTTGGTGTTGAAAACCACATTGTTTACAGATTCTCCTGAATTGTATACACCGCTGGATACATCTGGACTGTTTTTGTTAAATTCAGGATTAGTCATTTTTAAATCTCCGTAAAGTATTTTAATTATATATCAATAATTTTCTTCTTCAATTTCTGTCAATATATCATATAGGTCTGAGGGATTTACATGGCTTGGTTGAACTATGATTATTTTTTTGCCCTCTGCATCCAAAACATAATCACCGTTTGTGTCGGTATCATAAACAACTGGTCTTACCCGTATCGATGCATATTTTTTAAACATTATTCAACACTTTCATTAATATCAAAAATGTTTATATTAATATCCTTGATGATACTTGGTGCATTTTCTACAGGACCATATAAGTATGTCTTGGTGGTAAATTGCAAATCATAAGTTAAAACTCTAGTGTTTTCCGAAAAAGATCCATCATATATTTCGCCCGGTGTGATTTGATTTAAAATAATAGGAATATCTACCTTTTCGATGCTTGTATTCAATATTTTTGGTTTGATTGTGACTGTAAACTCTGGAGTAAAGAATGGTAATATTTGTTCAATTATTTGTAATCCATCATCTGTATTTCTTGTGTAAATATACAATTCAAAATCAATGTCGTACGGGACATCTTCATAGCGATACTGAAAAATCATATTATCGTTTGTGTCTATGTCTTGTCTCCATCTTTTATTAATTGAATTTTTCTTTCTTTCAACATCATATGACATGCTGGTAATACTGAATCCCATTCTTGGTAGTATTGTTTGTACCGCAGTTTTATCTACATCTAAATTTAATCTATGGACGAACTTTTCCTTTGGAGAATATACAAGAGGGACTTTAATTTTTTTAGTTACACCACTGTCTGTTCTAGTTACATAAATGTTATTAAATAAAGTACCAAAAGCGGTAACTAATTTTCTAATTGAACCATGATAGAAATGTGTAAACATTAATAATTACCTTCTGAGAACGGATCCTTCTCTGTAAAATCAATGATATCTGCTGCTTCTGTTTGCAATTGAGAATTATCATTTATTTCCTTCTTATCCATTATATGATCGGTTATGCCATCATTATTATCATCAAATTCTTGTACCAGTTCACTCTTAATATTATCGATCTTACTGAATCCTGTTGATATATCTTCCATAGAGTACTTATACAATTCACAATCAAGTCTAAATGTATAATAATCACCTTGTTGATAAAGAACATCTTCATTTTCAACAAACTTAATTTCATATAAATTGTCAGATGTCGGTGATAGTGGTAGATAAATTAAATCACCTTCTATTGGTCTATTCATCGGGTATAATCTGCCACTAAATTGTGATAATTTGAAAGCTTCTTCTCTGAATCGTTTCTTCGAAACAACTAAGGTAACATTATCCTTTATTTCCATTCCAAATTTGTTGACAATATCTCTTTCACCTTCAAACCCTCTAGCATTCTTCAAATACATTTCAATACTGAATGAATTTTTTAATTTGCCATGTTGATTATCACCAAACAATTGATCAACTTTATCTGTAGTTTTAACAATATAGACAACATCTATACCATTTATTTTTATAGATTCTTCCGACAACTCTTCAAATAAATTTTGAGTTGGTTTATAACCTTGATGTTTAAAATAAGGATTTGTTGTCATATTATCCTACAAAGAATGAAGGTGGTAGTTCGTACTTGCTTTGAATGTCGTTTTCGATTCTTTCAATTTCAGTTGTTGCTTCATTGAACATTTCTTGACCATTTAAAGTAATACCACCTGGGAGTTCAACACCAATAAACTTCATCATGTTAAGACCCCATTGCTGTTTAATCATTGCAGCGCAATATTTCTTTAAAATTCTATCATTATAGATGTCGGTATATACTTCTGGGTTCAATACTTTATATGCTTCAAACATTAGATATTGACCGAGATATGCTTGTTGAGTCCAGTCCATGTTCACAAAAATTCTATTTGTAACTCTACTATACTCAAGGGTTTTCTCTGGAGTTAATAGGTCTTGTAACATCTGCATGTGACTTCTGGTGAATGAGTATGTTATCATTGACTGACTGTATGTGTTAGTTCTAAGACCGTATAAGTCATTTAGAGCGATCTGGTAGCGAGCGTCAAACATACCAGTACCACCAAGGGTATCATACAATTGAAACACCTTAACAACAGAAATAATACTTTGACCGTCTGGATCGAGAGCATCTGCTGCTACGATTGGTGGGTTTGTCGTTTCATTTGCTAGTGTTGGTTCTGTTAAATCAACATAACCACGGTCTATATCTATTTGTGTAATTTGCTTACGCATATAGACCTTTTCAACACCGTCAAAATGATATTCAGCAAAAAACTGTAGAGCATCATCAATGCGATCCTCTATCTGGGCATCGTCAACATTTATTTGAACAACTGGATACCCTAGTTTTCTGAGACAATAATCTTTAAGTGCTTCTCTGCTGGCGGGTCTTGCCATAAAAAAATCTCCCCTTTATTTGTTATTTATAAGGGGGAGATTTCTTAAATTTTTATATTTTAACTTATTCTGCAAATAAGAACTGTACTCTTGTCATCTCATTTACACTAAGTTGTAAAGCATCGAATTTTGATGCTGATAGGGGTTGCCATGTAACCTCTACCTCCGTATTGAGCAGATCTGAGAATTCTTGTAAGAACTCTTGTTTCTTTTCCTCAGAAACCATAGTTTCACCATTATTATTGGTTGAACCATGCTTTTCAACCAACTTGACTCTTTGCTCTTCAATTGCCTTCATTTCATCATTTAAAGTCTTTAACAACTTACTTAATTGAAATGAAATTGAGGCGGGCAGGGGAGTTTCCAAAATTTTGTTCATTACGGGAACAGAATTATAAATATCAACTAATTTAACTTTCACTTGTATCTCCTTTATGTTATAGAAACAAACAATTCAACTTTACCAAACCAATTAATCGTTTCAGATGAAGATTTTAGCGACTTAGCCATAATTGTCAATACTAAATCTCCATTACTATTTATAGAGGCAATCATTATGGGATAGTCCTTTGTATTATAAACACTACTTCTTAGTGGGTTATCTATGGTTGCAAAATTGGGTTGTAGAACTAAAACATTATTTGCATATTCATTTTCACTGTCAACTCTTGATTCTTTATAAGAAATAACATCATCATAATATTGGTTTTTATTTTCTGAACCAAACAGAACCATAGTGTTATTGTTTTTATTTGAATAGAGTAGAGAGAATGAACCTGGCATGTGTTTAAAATCATAAATGTATGAACCTGGGTCATCCGACCATTTATTAAACCAAGGTGGATTTGACCCATTTATTCCCAATTCATTTGAACTTAAAATTGGTGGTAGAGTTGTAGTAGTGGTTGTTGTCGTTGTAGTGGTAGTAGAGGGTGTTGTTGGAACAGCAGTTGTTGCGGTTGTGGTTGTGGTTGTGGTTGTTGGTGATGGTGTCGTTGGAGTAGCAGTTGTTGTGGTTGTGCTTGTGGTTGTTGGTGCTGGTGTAGTTGTAGTGGTTGTTGTAGTGGTTGTTGTTGGAAGAGAAGTAGTTGTTGTAGTGGTTGTTGTAGTGGTTGTTGTAGTTGTTGTAGTGGTTGTTGGTGTTGGACTACAAGAATGTTTTGTTGATCCATCCGCATTCTTACAATCAGAACATTCTGTATTGTTACCAAAAACAGATCCATCAGGTGCTAACACTGTTCCGCAGCAAAATCCCTCAGATCCGATTTCATCCAAATAACTACCAGTTGAATCTGATGCTCTTGAACCGTTATTACCACAACATAGTCTTATCCACTTTCCACCTTCAAATAGCCATTGCTGTTGTCCACCTGCACAACCTTGTAGCACTTGTTGCTGATCCACCAGTGATGTTAGTTTTACTACCGACTGTCTACTAATTATATTGTAACCAGTTGTAAAATTGTAGTAATTATAATCTGTTTCGGTTGAGTGACCAGAATGACCATATAGATCTATGTTTATATCAATGTATAGTTTCTTTATATCATCAAAATTTGTTGATGTTCCCTGTGTCAAAGATATAACAAATGTCTTTAATTCTTGAAATGTATCGTTGTTTGTATTTTGTGTAAAAATTGATTTGTGATAATACGACTTACCATTTGTTATTACTAAGTCTCTTTGTATTGGTAATGTAACAGATGGTATTGGTTGTGAATCTAGTCTATATTTTCCCTCAGCATCATGTTTTAAAACCAACACTCTGTCTGTAGCAGTGGTGACACCAGTTACAGTTATGTTTTTTAGTTCTCCTAAATCAAAATAGGATCTAGAATTAAATGGTTTTTTATCTGTCATGATGCTGTTAAAATTATTTCGAAGTTACCGAACCATTCTATATTAGTTGTGGAATCTCTTAAAGGATTACACTTTATATTTATATTGTAAACATCATCGGATGTTTCTTCTATTTCAATGTAAGGTAGTTTGGAAGTTTCTATCGTTATTCCTTCATTTCCTATTGTTGAAAATATTGGTTCTAGATATTTTTTGTCACCTATTCTATTTAAATAAGCATATTCTTTATAAGTTTCAGAACCCACTTGTCTAAATTCTCTATCATTGAAAAGATATAATAATTTATCATAAACATGTCTGTTCAGAGTTGTGTTTGATGTCAAATGCTTGTAGGACATATTTCTACCAGTTGTGAATACATAATTATTAAATAATTTGTTTGTGTCTGTTTCTTTTGCAAATAATTTTCCTTGTATACTCAACATCCCAATTGATTTATTTTTAAAATTTAAAGTAAATGTAAATAAAGTCTTTTCCTCTAATTGAGAATTACTAAGAAACACATATGACTTGCTATAATTTGTTTCATCATCTTTTAATGTCAATGTATTGTCATTTACACCATATTGAATACCTATATCTTGTGGTTCTAAAAAGTATTCGCCACTATTAGGATTTTGTCTTAAAATTAAAACTTTATCTAATAGTGCTTTATTACCAGAGACAGATATTGTTTCAATCGAACCTAAATCTATACCATATCTAGAATTAAATTTTATATTACTCATAATGCTTTTACTCCTCTTTCAACAGCAATTGCTATTCCCTCTGAGACTGCTGTACGACCACCTCCACTCGGACCCGTAATTACTGTATTAGGATCACTAGAAATTGCTCCCGGACGTTTTCCAATAAATTTTGGTGGATTTATAGCAGGAGCACCTCTGCTTACTTCTGTGCTTGTGTATTGTGTTGGATCATCACCGAACTCTGTGTGTTTTACATAACACATCCATTTTGTTGTAGCAACATGATTATACCAATCTGTTGATTTTGAACAAACTTTCTTCAAACTTTTCTCTACTGGTGTTTCTTGGGAACCAGCAAGTAATTTTGTTACTGGATAGTGAACCAATGAATGGTAATATGGGAATGCACCTGCAAGGATCTGTATGTAGAACTTACCATCTGTTTTTCTAATATAACGAATAATTGGATGGTCATTTGAATGTGAATCTATATATTCTGAACCCCTTAATGGAACTTCCTTTATAACTTCCATATTACCAGTTTTAATTTGCATACTTGAGTAATCTGGTGTGGAGAATCTAGACGATTTCGTATCGAATAAATCAGTTTCTAATGACTGTTCTGACTGTTCCATAGTAGAATATGTAAATGATGGAACATCACCAGTAGTTAAAGCATGTGTTGCAACATTAGAATCTGTATTGCTTGAATAACCTTTAAAATAAGTTGATACCTTACTCATCAATGCAAATTGTGTATTTAATGTAACACCATCCAATAAATCTGGATTTTTTACAAATATTACAAGTCCCTCACTTCTTAACTCGTATCTTGAAAGTAATAAATGTGGTTCATGTATTTCAGTTACTTTATTCAATGTTATTTTACCAGCACCTGCTGAACTAAAAGAATAAAGAGTCAGTGTCACAGGAATATCATATTCTGTTATCATATAATCATATATGTCTTTTAGTAAAACATGACCCCTATCTTTAGATAAAGTACTAGAAGTTATGTCATTGAATTCATTGAATTCATTGACAACATTTTTAAGAGTATTTGATTCTACTAGTATTACTCTTTGATTGTCTATTATTTTTACTCTGCAAATAAATTTATAATTTGCATAAGTTGTATCTTCTGATTTTGCAAGTCCAACAGATGTTGTTACAAAGTGAAATGGTGTTTTTGTAGAATTGTTTATAAAGTAACTGTTAAAGGTTGAATCGGTGACATCACCAATATATGTTGACTCTTCAAATACTGATGTAGTTGGTGTTACGAAATCAAGATACAAAGTTTTACCTTCTAATGTTTCATCCTTTAGAATAAATGATTTTCTATGGTGAAACGATGAGTTTATTTTCTCATTCGTTAATGGGAAATATGTCATGTTACCATTGCTAAGTGAAACCGCTACACCATCAGGTATGAAAACATTTTCAGGTTCAAATAGTTCAGGACATACACCACCACCGCAGTTATTGATATTCAAAGTCCCTAATTGAAATATAGATTCATATTTTTTAGTAGTGCTATTATATTTTATAGTTGGAACTAGTGATGAAATTGTAATTTGTGGTAGTCTGTGCAGATTTTTCACAGATGCAAATGCATCGTTTATAAAAAACATAGAGGGAGCATAATAATAAATTTGTGGGTATTCTGAATTATTATATAAATTTAGCATGGTAAATGATTCATCAACATAAAATTCTGGAACATAGTCCATTCTTGTTGATGTATCATTTGATTTGATATCATATTTGACAGAGGTAGAAAAATGTATGGTTCCTAGTTCATCATACACATATTTTCTATAAGTATTATCTGCATAAAAATATCCACCATTTAGCCAGTGCATTTGTCTGGATGTAATCTGTGACAATTCTCCATTATTTACAGTTTCGCTGTTTAATGCTTCTATCTTCCTGTTCCAATATGAACTACACAACTGAGTATCATTTGTATATGGGGTTGTGTTAAATGGTATTTCGTATTGTTCACAAAATGCATCGTCAGAAATAATTTGATAGTTATTGTCTGCTGTTGCTGTATTATCAGAACATGTTTGTGGTATGTATCTATCTTTACTTTTGTGTAAAACAGATGAAGGTGTTTGTGGTGTCTCATCACCAGTTTGGGATTGTGTATTGGATTGATTATTGTTAAAAACATCAAAAGAATGGTTAATTATATCAGTCATTTTATCTCCTACTTACAATCCTTGGCAGAACACCACATGGTGCTTGATTTGGTATTATGCATCTGTTTAAGCACTCTTCATATGTAGCAAAGCCACCGGGTTCTGTTGCTTTTACACAGTTGTTGCCCTTACATGCCCAGCCATAATCTGTCGTACAGAAAGTCTGACACTCTTCATAAGTTTGGAACATACCAGGATTAGAACCAACAAATTGAGTTCCCTCATCTGTTTGAACAGAAGCACATGAAGACTCACATACATTTATCTTTGGATTTGTTCTACTTGGAACACAGTTCCAACCACAGGTTGGTGCTGCAGCACAGCCAATCTTACATTCTTCGTATGTTCTGAATTGACCATTACCGCAATAATCTGGAACACATTCACCCTGAGCACCCGGCGAAGATCTTATACAATTATAACCACTTGGTATTTTGCAAAATGTTTCACATTCTGATTGTGAGCAGAAATTGCCACAATTCTCACCACCAGATATAGGATCCTCATCATCTGTAATATCATCACCAAATAATTCAGTTGGTACACAGATTGAACCAGTGCATGTGTGTGGTATCAGGTCGTTATTTTGTCTAAACAATTCACAATTTACTATAAAATCAAATTCATTTTCACACTTCTCGCAATTGAATCCTCCATCATCACAACCAGTGCATGGACCACCATTTTCTTTTCTCTTTGCTTCACCACAGACATATTGACAATCTGAGCATCCTCTTGGTCCACCTGTCATGTTCAAGTAAACTATACAACCACAAGTTAAAGCACATTGTTCTCTTGAAGCAAATACACCACCCTCCTCACGGACACAGTTGTTATTTATGCAACTAAATCCACCACAAACTTGTTGACACTCTTCTAGAGTGTGGTATACACCATCACCATCACAAGGATCTATATGTTGACATTTCCCACTATTACATATCCATCTTGGTCCAAAGTCCTCATTTTCACAACCAGCAGTTCTACACTGTTCGATTGAATTATATGCACCACCACTACAGACTGGTGTGCAAGAACCACCTATTATTCTTCCACTTGGACATGTTCTAGAACCAGCGCAATTATATCTTAAATCTTCACCACAAACAGTATCATCATTACATTCTTGTTTTGTATCATAACCGATGTCTGTATTTGGAATGAATGAACAGTCCACACAAGTGCTTGTTGTACTTAAACATTGATATTTACCACAACCATCAGTAACAGCATTTATTATACAATCATTTTCACTGGGATAACGACCAGAGCAACCAAAAACTTTTGTACATTTTCCATCTACACAATCATAAGTAGAGCCACATGCTGAATCTTTATCAGCATTTAAGCAATCGTTTAGTGTGTCAAAAAGAGGTCTACCACATTCTGTTGGTATATCTATGCTCCATTGTCTACAAGCATGTGATTGACCGGGCACAGTTGCAACTTTGGGATCACATACCCATTTAGAACAATTACAACAATCTTCTTGTACTAAACATGTACTGGTATCGTCTTGTTCACATACATCACCAACACAAGACCAACCCGGTTGAGGTGGCGGTGTTGTTGGTGTTGTTGGTGTTGTTGGTG
>Ga0181356_1000365_pt1 | contig 19161 bp, 14 predicted proteins | sample Fa13VDMM110SN_FD_130104 | JGI IMG/M metagenome (GOLD analysis project Ga0181356, IMG submission 130104) | Freshwater viral communities from Lake Michigan, USA - Fa13.VD.MM110.S.N | ecosystem: Environmental > Aquatic > Freshwater > Lake | place: USA: Michigan | collected 2013-09-24 | reverse complement strand
GTAGCAGTTCCTGTAAAGTTTAGTACACCACCTACATTTATATTAATTGCTGAAGAACCAAAACCAGTTGCGGAACCAGTTGCATTCCCAACAAAGTTAACCGTACCTGATGAATTAATTCCAGACTGATTATTTACAGAACTACCAGCAACAACATTACCTGTTACATTTAAAATAGAACCCGCATTAGTAAAACTTATACCATGTATCACATTGTTACTACCAGCATTAATGTTACCAATAACGGTTACAATTATACCACTCGTTGATGTTAAACAACTTGTGGTTCCCGCATTAATGTTGGCTGTTATATTACAATTAGTACTCACAGAAAAAGTACCCCCAGCCGCAGCGGGTGCTAATGCAACAGTCGCTATCTGTAACACGTCTATATCAACATCTATTGTGACAGTAAAACCATTCGCTCTTACATCGTCACCAAGTACTGGTACAGTACCACCATTCCAATTTGCGGCAGTAGACCAGTTACCATTTGCTAAAGGATATTTTAAAGCCATTTGTCAACGAATATTTTTTGTTCAATAAATGTCTCTTCAAGACTAATTTGTGTTTTTGTTTCAGATTGTTGGTCAATTCGGTTACCCTCATTATCTAATTTCCAACTTGAACATACTAAAGCGTAATTGTCAGCGTCTGTGCAGTTAATTACAAAACTAAATTTTCTTTCCATTTTATTTTATTTTTTATGAATATGTTAATGTATATCTATTATCCCAAGCACCAATAGCTGAAAGTGTTATTGGTGAACCTGGTGTTGTAAAATCAACTCTTTTTATTATCCAGTTATTTGATGATATTAAGGAACCTAACGGTGCTGTACCTGAATAATGATACGGATAAACATAATTACTTTGTCTTTCATATGTAAATCCAGTTATTTGTATATTATTACCATCATTTCTATTTAATGTTAATGTGTCACCAGTAAAATTATATGTACCTCCCGTTACAAAAACATCTAGTGGTAAATTCTGATATGTTGTTGCTGAAATTGTTGTGGTTGATATAGAATTACTATAAACATAAGTTAACCCACTCAATACACTACTCCAATTTGCTTTACCGTCCAATGATTTTGAAACTAACACTTTATTAATACCTTCAGTACCATCTAATAATTGAACTGAATAATTCAACTCACCATCACCAACCGCTTCAAATTTCCCACCAATCCATATTTGACCAATATATGATTCAGAAGCAGTTTGTGCACGACCATAAACTCCAATACCAACCCCAGCTCCATCAGCTGAATTTAACCCATACAACCCAGCATAACCAAGTTCAGATTTACCCAAAACACCATGATTACCAAAACCAATACCATTAACACCAGATTCACCATTTGATGTACCAACCGATAGTAATCTAGAGTTAAAAACACTAGGGTTTTCAAAACCAATACCAACAAAACCATTATTATCAATAACAAATGGTGTGTTATCTGGATTGTTTGAATCTTTAACAACAAAAGCGTTACCAGTACCTAATTGTGTTATTTTAACCAGGTCTGACGATGTGTTACCAGTTACACTTAAAGCACCATTAATTGTTAAACCAGTTAAAATATCTAATTTAGTTGAATAATCTTGTCCAGCATTATCTGAAATAGTAAATACATTATTATTGTTTGTAAATCCTGTGACAAATTTATCAGTTGGTATATCATCAATTGTTGCAATGGTATAACTACCAGTTTGTTTATTAGGAAATTCTAATTGTACTACATTAGGGGAAGGTACAAGGGTCGAAGTTAAAACACCAGTTCCACCACCACCTATAGAAACCAAACTCAAAGAGCCATTACCACTTAATTGAGCAGAATAGGTTAATAAATACGATGAACCGATAGAACTTTGTGTAATATAACTCACATAATTACCACCAGCATCAACTATAATATCATTAGTAGTAGTATTACCACTATCTGTTACTTCTTGTAAATTTGGTATAATATATGTAGAACCAGTATACAACCCACTTAATGTATAATTATTTCCATCATTACGTGTAAATGTTGCTACACCAGTTAAATCATCATAAGTTGCACCAGTTGTATATATGTCAGTAAATCCAGTTAAAAAACCAGTTACATCAAATGTACCACCACTATTATTTGTAAATGTAGCAGTACCTGTGTTTGAATCAAAAGTACCACCAGTAATTGTCATATCACTAGACAAGATACTTAAATCTACCGTAAAGTTATTATTATTATTTTGCCCCAACCCTAATTCATAATTTGAAGTATTAAATGTGAATCCAGTTACTTCAGTTGCATTTATTCCAGTTAAATTTGAACCATCACCATAATATGTTGTCGCTGATACTGACCCATTAAAAGTCATACCACTCATTTCATTTATTGATGTATTAAATATTGAACCATCATTTAATGTTATTTCTAAAGTATTGGTGGTATTTTGATATGTAAATCCAGTTAAAAAAGTATCAGTATATGCACTTAAAGGTGTATAACCTAATGCGTCAACTATTTTAGTATCCGTTAATGTATACCCAGTACTATAACCAGATATCGTAAATGTACCACCAGTATTATTTTTAAAAGTTGTAGTACCACTATAATAAGTACCTCCTGTTAAAAAAGTATCAAAACCCTTAATATCGGAAATATTTGCCAATGAAAATCCAGATGTTGTACCAGATAAAAATTTACCAGATAAATCATTCATTTCACCATACGATACTATTTTATTTCTAATTTTTAAATTATATAAATTAGAACCAACTTCAAAAAAATTAGCATCGCTAGATGGTACCCAATTATTAGTAGATTGTGTAACACCTGAAAAAAACACAATACCTTGAGCAGTATTTACTATTGCCTCACCAGCTAATAATGAGCTCGGTAAAGGCCTATCAACTATTGAACTATTTTTTGTGATTAATCTAACTTCTCTATTTGCCATTTTTTATTTTATTTAATAAATACCACCAATTAAAATATCACCAGATATTATAGAATTATTTGCATCTATAACCCTTTCATTATTAATAGTATCATAACCAAGGTTAATTTCTGGTGTAATAACTTGAATAGTTGAAGTCCAAATTGTTGAAGTACCACTAACAGTGTTTACATTTCTAAACCTTTTAGATGCATTACCAATATCTAAAGTATTATCAACATTAGGTATAATACTTTTGTATGGTGTTATTGTATTACCACTAAATGTAAAAGTATTTGAACCATCACAACTAAACATGATATTAGTTGTAACTGCACTACATGGTAATACTGGAACAACTGGTGTACTACTAATTATAAATGTTTTATTTATATTTATATTTCCTTGTGAACAACTATCCATTTATTGAATTTCCGTTTAAACTAAATGTACTATTACCTGAATTATCAGTTCTAGTTATTATTATGGTCACATTGTCCCATTTATTAATTATAAATTTTTCTACTATTTGAGTACCATTAAATATAATGACATTGTTAACTTTAATTTGAATGTTTGAAATATTAATTAAATTATCTATTTCACAAAACTCAGAATCAAAATCAGATGTAAATGTAAAATTATTAACATTTTGACTTGAATTTGAACCTCTTTGAAATACAAAATTATAAGTTACACTATCATCAGCTGCACTTGGTAAAACTTTAAATCTAACCTTACTTATTTGACCTTCAACCTCAGTAGCAACAAATGCTCTATTAACTGTTGGTATTACTTCAAAATCATCTTCATCTAATATATATCCATATAAAACCATCTGAAAAGGTTGTACATAAAATCTTCTGTTTTCAAAATCATCGATATTGCTTTCATCACCAATATCTTCTAAATGAACTGGCATTGGGTGACCATTTACCCTAATGTAATATTGTCTTGATTGAAAAGTTTTTTGAACTAGTTGATTTAATTTATTTAAATCTTTCATTCTATTACAAAATAATCTGACTTCATAAGTCAAATCTACTGAAGTTGGTTGCGGTATTTTATAAACATCAACACCAGTTCTACCACCTTCAAAAGTTGGTATTTTCATGTAAGTGTAAGTTCTTCTACCAGGTATATTAAACAACCCAGCTTGGTTTCTACCAACTTGTGGGTTTGGTTGTCTTACAATCGTTATGAATGGCATTTTAATGTCTTTATACTTATCAGCAAATTGCCAAGATTGACTAAATTCTGACCACCTTTGAAGTGTTAAGAATAATATTGGGACCTTATCACCTTCAATAGTTATTGATAAATCTTTTTCAATAAATTCAATAAAAGTTGAATCCATATCCTCATACATAACACCTCTAGGTAGGAACGTACCTTTCCTAGATATATCATCTAATATATCTTGCCTTTGACCAAAACCAATCGGTTGTGGTGTAATTCTTATATCTTTTCTAAATCCCTTAGGTACCATAATTTTATTAATTTATTTTTTATATTCCACGGAATTCGTTATAATCAATTGGAGCACAAAGTACAGTTCTAAATGCACCTTTATATCCTAAAATTGTATGTTTGTTATCATAGTTCTTTCTACCATCATTAACAACGTTAAAATATCTTATTTCACTTTCATTCACAGCATAACCAACATAATCACCAAAACTTAATTCAATATCCATTTCAGCAAGTTGGGCATCATATATACCAAATGTTAATTGTCCATCTTGTAAATATCTTAATGAACCAGAACCACTATTATAAGTTTTATTTTCTGGCTCAGCCATAATTGGTACAACACGTAATTCAATTGGTGGTAAAAATCTAATACCATCAATTCCAGATTCACCATAAACATCATCAGATGATGTTAAAGTTCTATCAACACGATAAAGTATAACAGTAAAATTACCATCATCTTCAATAGCCTCTCTACCAAAAGAAATCTCAAGGTCAAAATCTTCTTTACTAAAGAATTTTTGGTTTCTATTTATCGGTATTATCCTAGGTCTTCCCATATGTTTTTTAGATAAATATTTACAATAATATAAATGGTTGATTTAATCTTGATTTTTATTTAAAAATCATTATATTTAGTAGTATTTCTTTAATACAAATAACAATTAAATTAAAGAACATGAAAATTGATAAATTTAGAAGACATAGGTGGTTATTCCGCAATATCTCGATTAAGGGATTATGAAGGTAAAAATCCATATATAAAAAAAATGAAAAACAAACTTTTGAACGATGGTAAAGTAACACTTACTGAAGCTCAAAGTAAATACATATTAGATAATTATGACCTAGAACCAATGTTGGTTAATAAAGTTGTTAATATAAGTGAATTCCTTGGTGAATCATTACAACAACAAGAAAAATTACCATTCAAACCAGAACGAATATTAATTGAGTTTATGTTGGCCGATTCTGAAAAAACATACCATGTGTATGGTAAATTAACTAGAAAACAAGAAAAATCTGGAATGTATTTTTTACCTAAAACTCAAGTTATGGATGACCCTTATTTCATAGAAAACGATGTTGAAGTTGATTTTGAAAAATATGAAAAACTAGACCAATTCGTTGACTCAGAAGGTAAGGTTGGTAGAAAAATATTAGAGCACCAAAAATCTGGGGTTAAATTTTTATTAAGTAGAAATGGTGCGATATTAGCTGATGACATGGGTCTTGGTAAATCATTGCAATCTGTAATTTCAGCTATTGAATGTGGTGCAAAAAAAATATTAATAGTATGTCCTTCATCAGCTAAAATAAATTGGCAAAGGGAAATTAATTTTTACCAAGAAGAAGATATTACAATAATTAGTGGCTCAAGATGGTCACATGCTAAATTTACCATAATTAATTTTGATATTCTAAAGAATTTTCATACATTAAAAGACGATGAGAATGACGGCATGCCACCTATTAGGGATTTGGTTAATGCTAAATTTGATTTATGTATTATTGATGAGGCACATAATTTAAGAAACCATAAAAGTATTCGTGGTGCTATAATGACTGAAATATGTGTTGACTATGGAATTGAAAGAGTTTGGTTATTATCAGGTACACCAGTAGCTAATAGACCTATGGATTTTTATAATTTATTGAAATTAATTAAATCACCACTAGTTGATAACTGGAAATTTTATGTACAAAGATATTGTGAGGGTAGACAAATTACACAAACACTTAAAAATAAAAAGAAAAGGAAAATTTGGTTAACAAATGGTGCGTCAAATCTAGATGAATTATCAATAAAAACTAGAAATCTATTATTACGTAGAATGAAAGATGAGGTTCTGGATATGCCAGATAAAATCAGAGTACCAAACTATTTTAAAATGTCAAATAAACAACAATTAGAATATGATTCACTTTGGGAAGATTATTTAATTGAAAGAAAAAAACAAAAGAAAAAGGGTAGTATTCAAAGAGATTTAGTTGAACTTGGTTTACTAAGAAAATATATCGCTATGGAAACAATTGCAGAAACTATTAATTTAGTTGATGAAGTAATTGAACAAGGGCACAAGGTGGTTATATTCACTTGTTTTACTGATGAATTAAAAGCTTTAGCTGAACATTACGGTAATAATTGTGTTATTCATTATGGTGAAATGAATGAAAAAGAAAAACAAAAATCTGTTGATAAATTTCAATTGGAAGGTGGACCAATGGTGTTCATTGGAAATATCATATCGGCTGGGGTTGCAATTACTTTAACTAGGTCAACATATGTTGTGTTTAATTCATTTGATTGGGTTCCAGGTAACTCAGAACAAGCTGAGGATAGAAGTTACCGTATAGGTCAAAAAAACAACGTTACTGTTTACTATAATTTATTTGAAGATACAATTGTTAGTAAAATGTGGCACACATTAAATAGAAAAAAGAGCATAATCAATCAGATTATGTCAAGAAATGATAATAATTCTACAGCAGTTGATGAAATAGTAGATTATATAATAGAAGATAAAAATGAGTAAAATGGTAAAATTATACGGATATGATGATTGCCCTTATTGTCAAGAATTAAAGGGTATGTATGATGAAAATAGTATCGAATATATTTATGTTGACGTTACTTTAGATGAAAATGAAAAAGAAATAAATAAAGTATTTGAATTAACTGGTGATGAATCAGTCCCAGTAGTACTGGTAAACAAAACATTATTAGCACCAGATTCATCATTTAAAACAATTGGTCAAGCATATGAATTAACTTTAAAATTTTTAAACGCTTAATTGACTGATTAACGAATTATTTGATATTTATTATTAAATAATATTTTATGTCATTAATTGAAGAAGATAAATTAAAGATATTTGAACAATTTCGAGTATCTATGGGTTGGCCTAATCGTAAAGTTGAACTTGACGATGACCAACTTTGTGTTTTACTTGAAATATCTATTGAGGATTATGCGCAATATACCCAAGAGTGGTTAATTGAACACCAATGGTCTTCTTTTTTAGGGAAAGATGTTGACACAATTGACATGGCTTTTGCATTAAGTGTTAGAACTTTAGATTTCTCAACACAATACACATATGCATATTCAAAACAAGTTGGTTTACAAACTAGAGGCCCCTGGGAACTTAAAAAAGATTATATAAATATTGAACCAGGTAGACAAGTTTATCAAATACCAGCTGGTAGAGAAGTAAACGAAGTACTATGGGTAACCCCACCAACAACAGATAGAGCATTATTTGCTAACTATGGTGGTCTTAACTATGGTTTGGGTGGTGGATTCGCTCAAATGGGTTCTGGTGGTGGTGGAATGGGTGCTGGTATGGGTGGCGCTGGTATGGGTGGTTATTTTATCGCACCAGCATATGATATCCTATTGACCGCATCTGATATGAATTTAAAAAATAGAATTCTTAGAAGTGAATTAGTTTATAAAATAACTAAAGGTCCAGATGGAACTAGGTTATTACATTTATTAAGCACACCAGGTTCAAAATTTAGTTTTGGTGGTGCTGTTGGTAATCAAGGTGTTGGTGGTGGAATCAACTTAACTGGTTGTCAAGTTTGGTATTATTATTATGATACTGATAACCCAGAAGAATGTAGATTAGCAAACCCAGACATTATCACATCACCAAACGATGTTCCTTTAGCTAAATTAGATTATACTAAATTCAACGAACCAACAAAAACATTAATACGTCAATTATTTGTTGCTGAAGCAAAAAGAGCATTAGGTAGAACTAGAGGTAAATTTGGTGGTCTTGTAGGACCCCCAGAAGCTGAAAGAACAATGGATTATGATTCATTACTATCTGAAGGTAATGAAGAAAAGAAAGCAGTCCTAGAAAGGTTAGACGAAAGACTAAAAAGATTATCAAGTACAAGTCAATTAGAAAGAGCCGCAAATGAAGCTGAATATTTAAACAGAGCTTTAAAATTCAGACCAATGGGATTCTATATGAAATAAAAAAAGGGACTTAATAGTCCCTTTTTTGTTTTTAGAAGTTCCAATCATTACCATCGTCATCAATCGAAATTTTATCTTCACTAGGTGGAAATTCTTCATTCATATATTCCTCATGCTCTTTATACACTTCTTCATTATATATGGTTGACCCCAAATCCCTAAGTTCTTTTTCCATTGTTTCACCAGACATACCCTCAATTTCAGCTTTATAATCTAACCACATATCATACGTGTTATCAGCACCATTTTCAACTGAAGTATACCATAATGCTCTTTCATTTGCATCATCTTCATAATCAAATATGGTTATTGATGGATACAATGGTTCTTCCCATTTTTTAGACATTATGTATTCATTTGTTACATAAATTAAAGAATCTAACTTTATTGGTAATTTATTATAATTTTTCATTCGTTTATAATCATTCACCTCAAGTCGTTTAAGTAAATCAAGAACTTCTTTCTTTTCTGATTCAATACCTTCTTCTTTTGCAATTCTCATTCGCTCAACATAATCTTCAGTCATTTCTAACCACTTATCTTCTTCAATAAAATTTGGTAATTTATTTACAGACATCCAGAATTTTATTTCACGGTCTTCCATTTTCATTAAATCTTCTTCGTAATCATCTTGGTCACTTGGGTCCAATGGTTTACCAGAAACTAATTTACATTCAAGTTCGGTGAATACACTTCTTTGTTGTAGTTTATTTACCTTTGTCTTTTTATCCTTTTCTAAGCCAATTAAAATCCTATCCCTAATATCGGTATCAAAACAAACTAAAAGTGATTCTATTCGCTTATTTAGTGCCTCTAAATACTTAGCAACATTATAATCTTCAACTAATAAATCTGGATTACTTTCAATTTGTTCTTGAGGTATTAATTGACAATTAAACCCAACCTCAATAGCACCAGTTTCTTTATTTTTAACAGCTTTAATATCACTATGTGATTTAGCTGTACCAGTATTAATATAATAAATTACATCACCAATATCAACTTTCAAGTCTTCTTTCATTGCTAACTCCATATGGGCTTGCCTTGATTTAGAATTACCATTTTTATTTTTACCATTACAATATACATTTTTGTAATCATTCAATAACATTTTAACTTTAGATTTAGATGCAATTTTAATTGCTGGTATTTGATAGTTATAGATTTTATTTACTGTATTGTAATACAATTCAATAAATTCGTAACCCTTACCATCTAATAATAATTCAACACCTTCATTAATAAACTCTTCAATATAAGTAGGCATTGATTTTGATTTGATACTATTACCAACTAGTTTAACTTTACCCTCAATTTTGTTAGCATAGTTTTTTCTTTTGAAATTAATTGATGCATCATAAATATCATCAATATCAAGACCCATTCTACCTTCCATGTATGTTTCATTGAATTCGGCCAATGCTGCATCTAAACCGATTAGTTCAGTTCCAGCTGTATATTTTTCAGTTTTCCAATGACTAGCTTTAACAATATATTTAATATCATTAATATTTTCTGGAATGATAAAATTACAACCATCGGTATCTAATACTAAAGGTTCAAAATTATATTTACCTTTAAAAAACCTAACCATTAATCTTAAAGATTGTCTACCACGACAAGTTGTTTCTTCAGCACAATCTGTATCACCCCATGGGAATAAATAAGGTGCACCATAGGAACCAAACCATGAGTTAGCTAGAATTTTAAGTGGTAACTGTTTTTTATCGTAATCAGAACTTAATTTAGCTTCAGAATTAATCATTTCATTAGCCTTAGTAATTCTATCTGGTGTTAATCTATCACTATTTTTTTCTAATAATTCTTTTAACCTTTTTGTTTCATCTTTATGTTCACCAGTTAAGAATTTAAACTCATCACGTTTATCAACAACATATGTTAACAAACCTTCCATTACACCAGTTATATCTAAACTAGGGAATATTTTCCAAGTTAATTGGGCCTTTGGATATAGTGCGGCAAAGTCAAACTTAACAACACCATTTTTACCAGCATAACCTACCTTTAATAACCTAGATAAACCACCAGTAAATTCTCTTTTTGGTTCTAATCTAGGAATACCCAACCCATTTTCATATGACCAAGCACACATAATAAGTTTCCACTGACCAGCAGTACCCATTGTTGAACTTCGCATGTATGAGGTTGGTAAAATCTTAGCTAATAAGAATGATGCCTGATTATAAATGTAATCAATTTGTTCAGTTTCCCAAAGGTCATCTAATAAATATCGCTGAACAATAAAATCACCTTTAACCACTGTAATAGAATCAGACTGATTAAGTTCATCTCGACTAACACTTAATAAACCCCATTCACCATTTTCATCATTAAACCAATAATCACGAGTATCAGCCCATGTTGAATTAATCTTATCACCTGGAACATACACACGATTCTTTTTAGCTACCTTAGAAAATTTAGTGATATACTTTAAACTCCATTGTTTAATATCTGAATTAATTGCTTGAGCTCTACGAACAGCATGTGATATATCCAAAACATTATAACCCCACATATAAGTTTGTTGGTAGTTAATCGTTTCTTGACCTAATTTTAACTGAGATTCTTTTCTTTTAACTTTAGCACCAGGATTTAATGTTTTAACAACCTTATCGAAATCAATTGAAAGTCTTTCACATCTTCGTTCAAAGAATGGCCAGTCAAAGTTTTCTGAGTTATATGCAGTAATTAAATCTGGGTGTAACTCATTAATTATTTTAAAGAATGTAATTATGTTATCTTTTTCAGATTCTCTCCTATCTTTTGGTGTATCACCTTTTGTTTCTAAAATAAGTTCAAAACCACGATTATCTTTAACACCAATTTGAAATATCTCATGTCTGCTAGGGTCTAACCCAGCAGTTTCCAAGTCAAATTGCAATCTATGCAAACCATTATAATCATCGATACCTTTAAAAAGTCTTTTACCAGTTTGGATTAAGAATTGTTCAGATGGTGATAATGTTAAAAATAAAGGTCGATAATGTTCATCCCAAATATCAATACCACCTTCTTTGAAGAATAATATTAAACTCATAAACCCTTCCGTTGTTTCAGCAAGGAATTTATATCCATTATCCATTCTTTCTGGAATAAAACCATCATCACTTGATATTATAAGTGGTTTAATTTTTACACCAAAACGTTTTGCATTTTCTCTGGTCTTAGCTTTATTACCACCATAGATAATATTAGCAACATCTTGTTTAATCCAAATAAATGGTTTGAAATGATGTCTTTCAATTCGTTTACTAGTTTCTGGGTCATTAATTACCAAATCAACAAAATTATCATTATAGCTAGATTCTATAGCTACTATATATTTTTGAGGGTCTCTACCCTCCAAGAATGATTCGATTACATCAAAACTTACATTACTCATAAAATACTTTTTTTACAAAGTTAGGTATTAAAATGAATTAATGCAACAAATCTGTTAGATTTTATTTTTAACCGTTTTCCAAACGGTTAACAAAGTTACGGAATTTTTATGACAAGTGCAACAAAAAATGATTATTTTTTTATACTACCATCTAAAATGTGTATGTATAATTCTTCCCTAATTGGCATAATCAATGTACCATAACCATCTAAAAATTCAATAGTAAATTGACCAACATAAGTACCTGGTTTTTTTGTTTCTTTTTCTGAGAATTTATATCCTATATAATATTCATCATAACCACAGTCAGATGGTTTTGGTAAACACAATGCTGGTTTTTTACCAATAACTTTAACACCAGTTTCTAAATTCGACATTGAGAAATATATGTTTGAATTTTGAATTAATTCATATATTTGTTTTACATCATACCTCCCATCTTGAACAACATCAAGCTTCATTATTGGTAACGTAGAGTTTTTATTTATCATGAAGTCCATAAACTTTTTTATAATAAATATCTTTAACTTTTACTTTCTAAGTATTTTTTTATCGATTCTATCACAGTTTCTGGTTTGGTAACATTTGGTGCATTATAATTCACATTAATTAAATCTGGATTTGCTGATATTCTAGTTACATTTGATTGGAATTCATGATTCGTTTGAGTAACATCACTAATTAAAAATGTATGAGTATCAACACCCCAGGACAACCAAGATAACCCAGAACTAACACCCATAAAAAATTCAGCATTCATTAATGTTTGTGCACGATTTATTATTGGTGAATTACCAGTTAAATTAATTACATTTTTTAATTCAGTAGGTTCCCTAGAAATAACAACAACATCATAATCTATTGAATTTAAATAATCAACCACTTGTTGCCAACCACCATCGTATTTCCATTGTTTTTTTTCATGACTTGCAAATTCAGAAATACAAACATATTTTTTATCGTATTTTATATTTTGCAATTGATTCTCTAATTCTGGTCTTACTTCAACCAATGGTAGATATAAAATTGAAGATGCAACTTGCTGTAAAGGTACATCATCAACCTTTACTGGTGAATACTTTTGATTACCATCATTAGACGCACCAATATAATATTGAGTATAGATATTATCAATATTTGTGTTAGGTGCAACAAATAAAATATTTGGGTAAATATTTTTAAATAAATCGTTATAAAATGTTGAACAAATTACAGTACAGTTATGTTGTTTCCTAAATTCATCAATATAAGGTACCCATGCAATATTATCACCTAAAGCATGACCATCTAATTTTATAAAAACTATTTTATTTTCTGGATTAAAAACATTTTCAGCGATTAATTCACCATTATGGTGAACTGTTATATACCAGTTAGTATACCATTGCGCAAGATTTGCATATACGGTTTCACCAGTTTTACATTTAACTGATTTTATTTTTTGTAAACCTTCTGGTTTTACAATATTGAAAGTAACATCGAATTCAAAAAGTAAATCCCCACCAATTGTTACTGATGGGGCATTTGCTTCTCTAGGTAATGTTGTTTTATAATTAAATTTAATGTATATCATATCCTTATTATATTAAAGATATAATAAAAATAAATAGTATTAACTAATTACTTTCCTAGGTTTAACCCATTCAAATCTTCTCTAATGATTGGTTGAGGTATTACCACTGGTTCATACTTTTCAACCTCTAATAATGCAGCGTGTGTTTTAGTTAAAAGAGTTGTATTATCATCTGATTCAGAACCTTCAAATTCTACTCTGTAGATATAGTTAGTTTCATCAGAAACTAATATCACCCATTTAGAATTTTCAAATGTTGCTCTGATTACTTTTGTTGCTTCGATTTCTTGTACTGTTAATTTTGCCATAACGTTTTTTTTAATAATAAATATTTTTATATTTTATAAAAAATTCAATTTTTATTATTATTTTTTTAGAATACATAATCTAATGCAATTCTACCCCAACCAGTTGCTGTTTTAACATAAAAATATGAATTATCCCATGTTATTGAACCAAGTTCACCAACCGTTGATGATGTTGTTGTTGGTACTGCCGCTGATTTCTTAATTACAAAGTCAGGTACATATACAGTATTATTTGCATTTCCAGTTATTCCAACACCACCTAATACAACACTTCTAGCACCAGTCACTGTTGAACCTGATGAATGTATAAATGAAGCTAAACCAGATGCCACTGATGATACCCCACCAGCATGTGAATAAGTACCAACAGCTGTTGTTATATAACCTTCAGCGTGTGAGTAATCACCATTTGCTGTTGTTAAATACCCTTCAGTGTGTGATGCTTGACCAGTTGCTGTTGTTAATACACCTTCAGCGTGTGATGCATCACCAATTGCAGTTCCACCAGATATTGTTGTTGATGATGTATTAAATCCACCTTCAGCATGTGAGCCAATACCAATTGCTCTTGTAGCAACACCTTCAGCATGTGAAGCATTACCAATTGCTGTACCACCTTTATGTTGATTACCAGATACAATATATAAACCACCTTCAGCATGAGAACCACTACCACTAGCCGTTGTTTTATAACCTTCTGCATGCGATGCATAATAACCATTTGCAGTTGTATACCAACCTTCAGCATGTGCGTTATTATTACCAGCAGTTGTTTGTTGACCTTCAGCATGTGAACCAATATTAATTGTTACTGTTAAATAACCTTCAGCATGTGAGTAACTATCAGCAGTTGTTTGATAACCTTCAGCATGTGAACCAGAACCACTCGCTTTTGTATATTCACCTTCAGCGTGTGAATAAGCACCTAATGCTGTTGTTAAATACCCTTCAGTGTGTGATGAATTACCAACAGCGGTCGTAGTACTACCTTCAGCATGTGAATAAGTACCACTAGCTGTTGTTAATAATCCTTCAGCATGTGAACCTATACCAAGCGCATAACCACCTTTACCATTTGTTGAACTTAATGTGCTATTTCCACCTTCAGCATGTGATGAATTACCTTGTGCTGTTGAATAATAACCCTCAGAATGTGATGCAGCACCTTGTGCTACTGTATTATTACCTTCAGCATGTGATGAATTACCTGACGCTGTTGAGTAATACCCCTCAGCGTGTGAACCTTGAACACCACTTGAAGTTGTAGCAAAACCTTCCGAATGTGAATAACTACCACTTGAAATTGTATTACTACCTTCAGCATGTGAAGCTTCACCAGAAGCCCTTGTTACACTACCTTCAGTATGTGAATAATTACCAGTTGCAGTTGTATAATTACCCTCAGCATGTGAAAAATCACCAATTGCTGTTGTATAATTACCCTCAGAATGAGATGCAGTACCAATTGCTTTTGTATATTCACCTTCAGCATGTGATGATGTACCACTCGCTGTTGTTGAACCACCTTCAGCGTGTGATGCATTACCAATCGCCTTTGTAAAAGCACCTTCAGCATGTGATGCAGTACCACTAGCAATTGTACCGTTACCTTCAGCATGTGACCCAAAATTACCAATTGCAGTTGTACTCTTACCTTCAGCATGTGATGATAGACCAATTGCTGTTGTACTTTCACCTTCAGCATGTGAATATGAACCAAAAGCTGATGTTAAATACCCTTCAGAATGTGAATTACCACCAATTGCTTTTGTATATTCACCTTCAGCATGTGATGATGTACCACTAGCTATTGTTAAATAACCTTCAGCATGTGAATAATCACCAATTGCTGTCGTTTGAACACCTTCAGCATGTGATTGATGACCACTCGCAATTGTATATAAACCTTCAGCATGTGAATTTTGACCACTCGCTGTTGTATTATTACCTTCAGCATGTGATGTACTACCACTTGCCCTAGTTGAAACACCTTCAGCGTGTGAATAATCTCCACTTGCGGTTGTATTAATACCTTCAGCATGTGATGATAGACCAATTGCTGTTGTACTTTCACCTTCAGCATGTGATGTAGTACCACTTGCAATTGTACTTTCACCTTCAGCATGTGACTGATTACCAATTGCTGTTGTACTTTCACCTTCAGCATGTGACTGATTACCATTTGCTGTTGTACTTTGGCCTTCAGCATGTGAACTATCACCAATAGCTTTTGTACTTTGACCTTCAGCATGTGATGTTTGACCACTTGCAATTGTACTAACACCCTCAGCATGTGAATTACCACCAATTGCTGTTGTATTACCACCTTCAGCATGTGAACCATTACCAAATGCTGTTGTACCACCACCTTCAGCATGTGATGTACTACCAAATGCTGTTGTTGAATTACCTTCAGCATGTGAATCAGCACCAACTGCTATTGTACCATACCCTTCAGTATGTGACTGATTACCTTGTGCCGTTGTACTACTACCTTCAGCATGTGATGTAGTACCACTTGCAATTGTACTAATACCTTCAGCATGTGATTGATGACCACTCGCAATTGTATATAAACCTTCAGCATGTGACTGATTACCTTGCGCTGTTGTTGAACCACCTTCAGCATGTGACTGATTACCATTTGCTGTTGTACCTTGGCCTTCAGCATGTGAACTATCACCACTAGCTATTGTACTTTGACCTTCAGCATGTGAATAATCACCACTAGCTATTGTACTATTACCTTCAGCATGTGAACCACCACCAATTGCTATTGTAAAAAACCCTTCAGCATGTGAACTATAACCACTCGATGTTGCACCTTGACCCTCAGCATGTGAATAAGTACCACTAGCAATTGTAACATAACCTTCAGCATGTGAAGCTTCACCAGAAGCCCTTGTTACACTACCCTCAGCATGTGAAAAATCACCAATAGCGGTTGTATTACCACCTTCAGCATGTGATGTACTACCACTTGCTGTTGTATTACCACCTTCAGCATGTGATGTATCACCAATAGCTTTTGTATCTTCACCTTCAGCATGTGACCAATCACCACTAGCAACAGTATATTGACCTTCAGCATGTGATGTAAAACCAATTGCTGTTGTATATTCACCTTCAGCATGTGAGTATAAACCAATAGCTGTTGTATCTTCACCTTCAGCATGTGAACCATTACCAATCGCCTTTGTACTAATACCTTCAGCGTGTGATGTTTGACCACTAGCTGTTGCACCTTGACCCTCAGCATGTGAAAAATCACCAATTGCTATTGTAAAAAACCCTTCAGCATGTGAACTATAACCACCAGCCGTTGTTTTATAACCTTCAGCGTGTGATGATTCACCAATTGCAGTTGTACTAATACCTTCAGCATGTGATGATGTACCAGTCGCAATTACACTATCACCAAATGCGAATGATGTATCATTTGAAACAGTTGATGAAATATGTTGTATTGAATTATGTATTGTTATTGGTGAACACCCATGTATATTAGAAACCCATAATTCAGTTATACAAGATGCTGACGTATTACCAGTAAATTGACCACCAAATCCAGTTACATTAAATGTTCCACCACTATTATTTGTAAAAGTAGCAACACCAGTTAATGAATCATAAGTACCACCAGTAATTGTTGTATCAAATTCTGGTAATTCAACTAATAGTGTGGTACCATTACCACTTATTGAACCACCACTCATTATGATATCTCCATTTAATACTACTAATTGAGCACCATCATTTAATTTAAGTAACCCTTCAATATATAAATCACCATAAATAAAACTTTGATAATCTTGATTTACTTCAACTGTGGTTCCGTATGGAATATGCCATCTATTACCTTCACCACCTAATTCAGTTAAATTAACTGTTAAATCGTTACCATTTATTTTTTTTAGTATTAAATCTGAACCAGATGTTAATGCTGAATAAATTAATTCACCCTTCAGATAAATAAAGTTATTATCAACATCACCCCAAGACAAAACACTACCAGTTGTGATATCATTAAATGGTGTTACCCATGGACTATTTATACTACGTAATATTAATTTATTATTTGGCATTTTTTTTAAAATATTAATTTATTTAGTTAATCGGTAATCCAGCCATATAACCAACAGTTATATCACTCCAACCAATACCATATTCATATTTCTTAACTTTATCAACAACAACATATGATTCAAATTGTGTTGTACCCGTACTAACATCACTATTGATAAAAATACCACTTAAAAAATATACATCATTTGAGGTGTTACCAGTTGTTGCTGCTGGTAAATTTGCAATGATATAATCATGCGCTGAATCCCTAATAGTTTCTGTTGCAAATATCATTTGTTTATTATAAATTTCTTCACCAGTTCCTGTAAATCCACTTAAAGTTGATTTAAATGGCCATAAAATATCTGTTAATTTCCAAAAAGAATAATTTTCATTATTAAAAGGTGCATTATTTTGGTCTGGAGCTGAAGTTAATACATTTACAACTTGGTCAATTGCCCCCGCAACAGCACCACAAGTATTATCAGTTATACTATCAACCTTACCTCTACGTAACATTCTACCTGAACGACCATCTTCAGTTACACCAATGTGTGGCATACTTGTCACAAACAAGGTTCCAGTTCCTGTAACGTGACTCGCAAATGCACCGTAACCAACACTACCGACAAACGGATATCCAGCTAACCCACCAGACATAAATGGACCTAAAAATGAATTAATACTTACTGGCCATCCACCAATATTTCCAGGTAAGTATGCTGCGTCAACGTCATCAGAACAAATACCTTCAGCTAAAACAATATTAGTTGACGGTATTCCTTCATTTGTAATATATTCAGTTGTGTACGTTCCCCATACTTCAGATAATACCGCACCTGAGAATGGTTGGTATCCTCCGTCAACAGTAACAGTTCTTACTGTTTGGGTATATGCACTCTGACCTGTTAACGGTGCTGGTACAATTATTTCATATGTTCTATCATATGAAGGTACCTCTAATTCGTATGTTCCGTAAGGATAATCCGAAATATTGTTAAATGGTATTACTTCAGTACCTAAATTAAACGTTCCACCAGTTGTGGGTAAAAAAGTAACATTTGCTGTAAGTCCTGACAAATTTGTACTTGTTATTCTAATTCCTTGTATCATTTTTTTTTGTTTTTTTTATTTTATTTATTATAATATTAAACCAAAGTTTAAGTCATTTTCTGGTATATCCAAAGCATTTAATCCACCTAAACAAGGGGCTTCTGTTAATGTTTCTATTGTTAAAACATCTAATTCATCATAATATGATAATCTATCATCACCATTTTTATTTTTGAATACATTAACTGTTGTGATATCATATAACATACCTGTACTTAAACAAGTACCATTAATTTCGGCATTAACAATATTCCATTGAAATGAATCATCTATTTGATTACTACGGAAATTATCATCT
>Ga0181356_1000364_pt1 | contig 19163 bp, 32 predicted proteins | sample Fa13VDMM110SN_FD_130104 | JGI IMG/M metagenome (GOLD analysis project Ga0181356, IMG submission 130104) | Freshwater viral communities from Lake Michigan, USA - Fa13.VD.MM110.S.N | ecosystem: Environmental > Aquatic > Freshwater > Lake | place: USA: Michigan | collected 2013-09-24 | reverse complement strand
CCGACCAGGGACGGGCGCCGCAGGCTATGCCCGGACCCAACCCCCAACCCGCCAAGACTTTCAACCGCATCAACTCCTAGAATACCTCGACCACTGCAACGACATCACTCATTGGATACCATACGACAAAATTCCACACCCATTAAACAATGACTGACAAAACCCCGCTACAACAACTTACCGAGTGGCAAGAGCTTTCTGATTACTACCTGTCCCTATACACAAAAGACTTAGTCGCACCGGAAAATTCCCTGTCTGTGGCTGTAGACCATTGGCACAACACCTCAGTTATCATCAATAACTGCACACTGCGGGCGAGGTGGAAATTAAACGGAAAAGAAACTACTCGTGATGTTACTTTTTCCACATCTGAGGTTCAAGCAAATAATGGAGCTTCGGCAGTTGAAGCCGTAAAGAAACTTGCAGCGTTTATTGCTGAGGATGTAACTAAGGGTTTAGAAGAGGAAATGTTACGTTTCCTGATCCAGAATGACCACTACAATACTGTCCGCCCATTGATTATGTCTGAACTTTACAGGCAATGATTACAACATTTTCTCCGGGTATACACGGGCATTGTCGGTGCTACCGAACCCAACACCCCACCCATCTAAACCCCTAAGGCAATGAGCAAAAGTTGCGGATCCTGCGTTTACTTCGTAAAGTACAAAAACCAAAATTCAACGGGACTGTGCGAAAAGTTAGACTGGTCTACTAAGTCAGATTGGGGACGTACCTGCCCCCACTGGGCCCGCAAACGCTACGACCGGGTGCAATCCAAGCAGTTAGCCAGCAACGAAATAAACAACGAAGTCAAAACAAATGGCCCCGAAACGACCTGAATACATCCGCTGCATACAGCACACTCACGAGGCTCTCTCAAAGCAGTCATGGTGCGGCCATCCCTTGAGTAACTTTGACCTTCCTTTCGTGGACATTGACCACGCTGCTTATACTGTCAGGAACGAAGGTCTCCTTGTTCCCTGCCCAGACTGCATCAATGTGATTGCCTCGCTATTTAACCCAAAAGCAAAATGATCGAACTTAACAAAATCAAAGATCGCCCAGAGCATAACGCTAATTATATCTACCCGAATGGTGATGGTAAAACCCTTGAGTTGTATGGTTGTTTCACTAGGGAGCAACTTTTAGAGCTGGCATGTGCCATGGAGGGCCATGGTGCCGATCAACTAAGAGGTGAAATTCAATTGGACGGAACCTTCACAAAAGAGCAACTTTTGAAGCTGATTCATGTCATGGAAACCCCCGATGGAGATCCCGTGGTTTACACCGAAAAAATGGCAGCACAGGACGATGAGTTACTGGCAAATGTACCTGTTCCTACGGAACCTTGGAGGGATTTTATGTTCACTCTTCAAGGGTCAAACAAAGTGGTAACCGCCTCACGTTGTGCCAAAGTGAAGAAGTTAACTAGGAGAACAATCGACAAAATCTCCGACTTAGCCTCAAACGATCACGGGGAGAAAATGATAGTTGTTGGCATTTACGAACTTGACATTTTGGACGAATCATGAGCAATAACCGCCTAATGGTTAAACTTATTATTTATTTACAATCCTAGAAACAATGACTGACACAGAAAGAACCTTAAAATTGCTTCAATTGCTTGAATCAACGGACCCGTCCACAGACTGGGCATCCGTACCTGGGTTCACCCCGGAGCAAACGCAACTTGTGACAGCGCTAATCAAGCAACAAGTTTTGGAGGCTATGGATGAGGGGATGTCCCTTGCGGTTGAAATGATCCGTTTGAGCCCTCCACATCTTACCAAAGATGAAATTGCTAACCTAATTGTTAGTAGTATGCACGACCCCCAATGATTGAATCTGAACCTCGCGAAATTCTGTTGGCCATCCGAACTGGGGGGGCTATTATTTTCTGAAACCGTTAAAATTCCCGAAGCGCTAATGACTGAACCATACACAAAAGAAGAAATGCGCCAGATGTTTCTGGATCAACTGCAATCGATAGCGTCCTATTGGTCCCAACTAGGGGACATAACCCCGAGAGAAATGTGTGGCGGTGTCGTATTTTCCATCTTGAGCGCCATCGATGGTTGCTCTGGTGGATTTCCTTGTGCTATCGACCTAGTAATGAAACCACATCTGGAAGACAAAGACTACCACACCTCAAATGGTGAAAACTGGGTAGAACCGGGCCAAGTGATTAATGATGATGTAATGCTTCACGAGCTATTTGTTAAACCTTTAGGAAAATGAACAAACCAACCCCCAAACCAACGGACAACCTCTCCCTTGCCTCGCAGGCGGTTTTGCAAGAGTTTTGGAATGCGCCAGTCTCCCCCGCGAGGAACGTTCAAATTGCCGCCGCTATCCGCGCCCTGGCAGACTTGGTGGTGCTTGATATTGATCTACGTATTTCAGTTGCAAACGACTGCTTACCTCGTGATATAGGTGCCGCAAAGTGGTCGGCCAGGTACGAAACTCGACGCGAACTCCTTGCCATTGCCACCGAGTTGGAGGGCTCCATTTAATGTCACCTTGTTCATCCTGCATTCACTACCGGGTGGCCATAGGAACTCCTATGGGAGGGAGCATTCCAGGCCGAATGATTTTATGTTGACGCTACCGGCGAATTTAATCTGACAGAAATAGCGCAAAGTCTCCAGCGTCATACCACACGAAGTAAACTCATGGACATCGCAACAGAACTTGATTCCAACCTCTGACTACACCCCACCCTTCTCACCCCAAACCCACAATGACAGAACTTACAAAAGCAGACACTTTTCAACAGCGAATGTTTGAACGCATCCGTGAATCAATGGGGGAATTTCTCTCAGAAGACGACTTGAAAGAACTCCTAGAAAGAACCATTGAAAAGTCATTTTTCGAAGAACGAATTGTCCTATCTTCGAGTTATTATGATCGCGATAAAAAGAAACCATCTTTATTCCAGGAACTTGTAACTGAACAAGTACAACCCATGGTGGAAAAAGCGATCACTGCTTGGCTTCAGGATAATTCCGAGCAGGTAACCACTACAATCGATGCTGTATTGAAAGATGGCCTACTGAGCGCTTTGTCAAAAGCCATCGAGCAAAAAATGCAAATTCCTATCTTAAACCTCGGGACGGAAATTTCAAACAAGCTCCTTTCTTAACCTTACACCCACACTGTACAACATAAAATGGGAACACGAGCAGACTTTTACGTTAGAAACGGAGACCATGGGGAATGGCTTGGATCAATTGCATGGGATGGTTATGAGTGGGAAGAAGGGAATTTTCCACTAACTGAAGCCGAAACTCCCGAAGACTTCCGAGCAGCCGTTCAAGACATTGCGAATGACCGCCAAGACTTCACCGACCCGAGCGAAGGGTGGCCTTGGCCATGGGATGACAGCCTAACTACTGACTACAGCTACGTCTTCAATGAAGGGCTGGTAGAGGTTTATCGCTTCGGTCGCAAAAAACTTTCAGTCGATGGTGAAGAGGTGAATTATGCATGCAACAAAGAAGAGTGGTTTCCTAATATGACCTCCATCCAAAATGTTACTTTAGGACCTCGGAGCGGGGTCATGCTATTTCACAGTGTGTGAAGACGGGAGCCGAATTTATAAGGTTCGCACCACTGCCAACCCGGTACAAGCATTGAAACTAACATAATGATTATCTTTCTGCCAACATTTATACTACTAACCATTGCGGCATTCTCTATAAACAGAGCAATCCAAAAGACACCTAAAGTACAACCCAAAGAGGGCACTGTTGAGGACCCGAAATCCCCAACCCTGCACCAAGCCCTCATTCAACTTAGTCGCATTCGGAACACATTTGGTGAAGCTACTGCTACTCTCGTCTCTAAGAACCATGTAAACAATCAGGGAACTAAGCCCGCCAAAAAGTTACAAAAACTGAGAAACAACCGCACAATTTTATTCCATTTTCTCAAGCGGTTTTGGACCCCCTGTATAAGGTCACATGAAAGTTTCAGCTCTGTGCCCTGTTTTAGAAGACAGTGAGAGACAAGGGGACGGTTTACCGTCCCTAACCGTTCGGCTTCCACCCTTGTTTCTAACCCCGCAGAAACGCTATCATTAGTATATGAACATGAAACTCACAAAGGCGACACTTTTCACGCTCGCTGCAGCAATGCTGCTAACAGCGTCCCCTGCGTACGCCGCTTCGGCCGGTCGCATTGGCGGCAGTAGCTTTCGCAGCTCCCCCTCCTATAGCCGCCCTAGCCGCCCAAGCTCATCTGGCTACAGCCGTCCAAGCTCCCCAAGCTACAGCCGCCGGAACCCCTCTCCGAGCTATAGCTATTCGGCACCTTCTTACAACCCCCCAAGTCGGTCTAGCACGAACATTATCATTGTGCCAGACTTGACTCCAAATGTTGCTCCGGTTATCCCATACTCCTCGCCTTCACAGGTGACCGCAGTCAGTCAACAGCCTGCCAATCCCGCATTCTTTTTTACACTCCTTATTTCCATGGGTGTGTTTGCTATTGCAGTCATTCTTTTGTGCGGGGGCTGGGAAGATTTCGTAGGTCCTTGGTTAAACACCCAAAAAGAAAAGTTAAAGAAACTAACAGTAGTGCGGCAAAGAGTGGCCCTTCTCGCTTCAGCTAAAGACATTCAATCCGACCTGATTCGGATGGCTGAACGAGGGAATACTGGTAGTTCCTACGGCCTTGCTAAAATCCTTCAAGAGACAACTCTTGCTCTTCTCCGGCACCCCGACAAAGTCGTGTACGCTTGGAGTGACAGCCACACAGTTTCCCCTGGTGGCGCAGAGAGCCTCTTTAATAAGTTCTCGATGGAAGACCGTTCCCGAGCGTCTGACGAAACTTTGTCGAATGTTGACGGTCGTCTTCTCTCAAAGAGTAAGGAGAAAGCTCACGAAAAAACCCAGGACAACGAATACATCCTTGTAAATGTCCTGGTGGCTACCAATGAGAATCTGAACCTGAAGCCATCCGACTCACAAGAAAACTTGAAGTCAAATCTGCTGGCCCTGGGATCAATTTCTGCTGAAGACTTGGTCGCCCTTGAGATTATCTGGCAACCAGAAGATGAGTACGACGTTCTCTCGAAAGAGGAACTCTTGACCTTGTACCCCGATTTGAATATTTTGGGGTAACCCTAGATGACTACAAGCTTCTGGAGACAACCTTGAAAATTACCTCAATCCGAACCAAACCCAACCTAAAATGAACAAATTTGACGAAATGCTTGACAAACTCCAATCTCTAAACCTTAGCCAAGCGGGTTGTTGGGAGGATGACTTACCAGATGATCTCTATGAAGAGTACTTCAGTGATGGGTTCACCATTTTGGAGGATAACCTGGACTACGATAGGCACAGATGGTATGCCCTTTCAACTTCTGTTATTCAGGTGCAGGGTGGTCTACTTGGCATCCGGGGAGTTTGTGATGTTTTCAGTGAAGAAATGTCTTGGTCAGATTGTGGTAACTCTTATGTCTTCTTCAAGATGAAAGAAAAAACTGTCGTATCCTACGAGCCTGTTTAACCAAGGCAGGAGGAAGGAAGACTCCTCCTGACTTTCACTCTCTGTACACTGTATCTGTCCCTCAACTTGTATATTCTGAGAGAGCCGAGAGGGGCGGTAAACCGCCCCACCCGGTTCGGTTCTCCCCTTGGCCTTTGCGGGCAAAGGCGCTATAGTATTTGTATGGAAAAGACAACCCCCACTGACTTTCGCGCTCTGTGCGCTGAGCTTGCTTCCTACTTGCAAGGCAGAAAAGATGACGAGTGCGGCTGGCCTGGAGAGGATCCGGAGCAGGATCTGCTCGATCGCGCCTGGGCCTCCTTGAAAGAGACTGAGACGAAATAGGAGACAAGCCGAGAGGGGCGGTAAACCGCCCCACCCGGTTCGGTTCTCCCCTTGGCCTTTGCGGGCAAAGGCGCTATAGTATTTGTATGGAAAAGACAACCCCCACTGACTTTCGCGCTCTGTGCTCCTTAATGGCTGACGAACTAGATTACAACCACCCATGCATGATGGATGACCACAGATTGACTCATCCAGTGGCCGACCTCGCCCGTGCCGCTTTGGCGGCTGAAGAGGTTCGGGGGCCGAGCGAGAGTGATGTAGCTGACCTGTTCTGGCGCCACATGGGAGAAGGCCCTCAAGTCGGCTTTGAGAACGCCATTGAGGAAGTTCTCGCCCGCTGGGGCCACTCAGCACCAGAGCCTACCCCGTAACTCATTGGCTGCCTGCCACTACCCTTCCCACCTACAAAAACTATGATAGTACCACAAATCCCCATTCTTAGCCCTATTCTTCACCGCTTACTCACAGTCGGCACAGCAACCTATACTACCCAAGGCTCAGGGATAGCCAGGTACCTATTCGCGGGTATCTACATTGTTCTCTGTGAAGTAGACAGCCCCGCACAAGCTGAGCGTATCGTTGGGGATTTTAACAAAATCGCTAAAAAACCAAATGCAAATCAGATTCATCGGTGATGTTCACGCAAAGTGGGACAGATATAAGAAACTAATCAAAGACTGCGACCGCTCTCTTCAAGTTGGAGATTTCGGTGTGGGCTTCTTCAACCCAATAACCGAAAAGCCTTACAGCAATCCCCCTTATGATCACATGTCCAAGGGAGAACACTTCTTCATTCGGGGTAACCACGACAACCCTGGTGTTTGTAAGAGGCACCCTTTTTGGGTGAAAGATGGTGGTTCGGTGTTCGGTCGCGATGACATCTTTTGTGTTGGTGGGGCTTTCTCGATTGACAAAGATCGACGGACCGAAAACTACGATTGGTGGCATGATGAGGAGTTGTCCTATGGTGAATTGTCCAATATAATGGATGCTTATGAGTTGATAAAACCGAAAATCGTCGTCACACATGAGTGCCCGGACTCCGTGATTTCTCGAGTTTACCAGGCAAGGAGCATGCACAAGTATGATATCCCGTCTGTAACTCGAAGATGTTTCGATGATATGCTCGAAATTCACAAACCGGACCTCTGGATTCATGGCCACTGGCATCTAAGTGCGCATACAGTTCACCAAGGAGTAGAATTTATAGCTCTGGGTGAACTTGATCACGTAGACCTTGACGTTTGAGGGGGTTTAACCCCTCTTTTTATCACTTGGTTCAAATGAGTTACCCTGAAATCCTCCGTCTCCGGAACTGCCCTGACTGCGGTACAAATTTAGTAGCAGCCGAAGTGCTTTTGCCGGAAACTTGTGAACCTGGTGCCTTCCACTCACGCTTACTTGGTATCCTCAACGACGGCGCAGTAACCGGTTGGAAATGCCCCGACTGCGAGCACACTCTCCCTTAGTCGAGAGACGCTTACCGTCTAAGGCATCGGCTAAACTGGCTGTAGCGTCTCACTCTTAAATTGACCCCTTCTACTCTGGCATGGGTGACATTAATCGCGGTCTTCACTTATGCTGTTTCGCGAGACTTTAATGTCATTACATACCTTTTTCTACTATCCGAGCGGCTACGTTCTTCCGTGCTGGGACTCAAATATTACTTAACTCAGAACCCAGATCACTTCTGGGTGAGGAGGAGAATCAGTGAAAACGCAGACAAAAACTCTCGCAAACTCTCAAAAGAACTCGGTTTAGACAAAAACAAGGACTGGTACGATGACGACGGTAATTAATCTTTTCGGTGGCTCAGGTTGTGGAAAGTCGACCACCGCCGCTTTACTCTTCTCCCGAATGAAACTGACCGGGATTCACGTTGAACTTGTAAGAGAATACGTGAAGTACTGGGCTTGGAATGACCGTAAGGTTCGAGAGTGTGACCAACTTTACTTACTTGGTAAGCAGAGTGCATACGAAAGCATGCTCTACGGTAAAGTGGACTACATTGTAACCGACAGCCCAATCTTACTCGCAGGTATTTACCAAGAGTTTCGTTCCAATGGTAAAGATTCCTACGTAAGCAACGCTGCGCAAGCTTTCATGGCACACGCAGAAGAACAAGGTGTCACTTACAAGAACTTTTTCCTGAAGCGCAACAAGCCCTTCGACCCGCGTGGCCGTTATGAAACAGAGGATCAAGCTAAAGAAGTTGACCGATTTGTTTACGACTATTTGTGCAAGTATAGCGGGTTTAAGCCCATTGAAATCTCCGGTCCCGACGAGCGCAGAGACGCGGAAATTCTGGGCTACCTTGGCGACATGAACTTCAAAGAACCCCCTTCTCTATGAACTTAACTTACAGAGAACTCCTGGAGTCTCTACTCTCTCTTTCGGAGGAGGACCTAGACAAAACAGCTACGGTATTGCGAGAGGATGGAGAATTTCAAGCTGTAGCAGAACTAGGAATGACTATAGAGAACGATATATTAGACGAAGACCACCCCTTTCTTCGTTTAGATTACCTGGGCTTCATGCCTCTTTCCCTACCCCATTGGATGTAGACAAGTTCGGTTATCCGAACGAGGACAGACGGATAACAGCCTTGCCCTTGCTTCATAGGAACGCTACCATAAAAACATGAACGACAACCGAGACTGGACCGTACCACCGGGACACCTGATTGAAGAGCTGCGTCAAGAGCGAAGAATTTCTCTTCACGACTTTGCCGGGGAAACCGGCTTGACCGTCCCTGAAGTTCTAGAACTTGACTCAGGGGATCTCAAAATTGACCTTCTACTCGCTGAGCGCCTCGAGTACGTGTTCGGCATTCCAGAGAACTTCTGGCTAACTTTGCAAAGCAACTACGAAAAAGACCTCAAGAAAGGAAGAAAAATTTATGATTGAACTTTGTGCATCGGAAAACAAAAGCTTCGACCCGTTTCGATTTTACCGGAACAGGATGAGGGTGTTCCTCGACAGGGACTACCGTTACGAATTGTAGATTGACGAAGACAAGCTATTCGATCTTCTATCTGACGAACAGAAAAAGCAATACTTGAATGATAGATCCACCGAAGGCAGGTACTACGAAATTACGAGGGAGGTTGCTGAAGAGGTCTTAGAAACGGGGCATTCCCCTTACAAGAAACAAAAACTTCGCCCATGAGTGAGATCCCCACCAGAGTTAGAGAAGCTACCGAGAAAGTTCTCGAAAATCTTCAAGAAAGTGGCTTATCTGAATTGTACGAAGAAGGGCAAATCTCTAGAGACCTGTACGAAAAGTTCTTAAGCAAAGACTCTTGGGGCTGGACCTCTCACGACTTGTTCCAGTATTGGCAAATAAACAACTTAACTTAACTTAACGTATAACTTTAATACCCGAAATGACAAACACTATTAATGTAAACCTGGCACAGCAAGTCCAGGAGGATTACCTAGCTTATTCCTTAAGCGTAATCGTGGGTAGGGCATTCCCTCGGTACACAGACGGCTGCAAGACCATTTCGCGGCGTATTATGACAGCTATGCGATGGCTTAATCTAAAGCCCGAGGGACGCTATATGAAAAGCGCCAGGGTTGAGGGTGAAGTTATGGGTAAATTAAGCCCCCACGGAGGCAGTTATAGTTCCATTGTAACTTTGGCTGCCCCTTGGAATAACATGGTTCCTTTAGTGGATGGGCATGGGAATTGGGGGTCCTCGACAGACCAAGCCGCGAGTTCCAGGTACACTGAATGCAAACTATCTCCCTTCGCCTGGGACTGCCTCTTAGACGACTCAGACACTTGGGAAACGACACCAAACTACGACGGCTCTTTGCAAGAGCCTGTGGAGCTGAATGTCAAGATCCCGGCTGTTCTGCTCAATGGGCAAGAAGGCATTGGAGTAGGCTACGCCTGTAAAATAGCTTCCCACAACCTCCGATCTATTGTTGAAGCAACAAAGTTGGTGTGCAAAGACTCAGTCACAGAAAAAAGGTATGCCGAAAATCTTCGCAAAGCTCGGGAAATTCTCCTACCCGACTTCCCCACTGGCACCCAGATCGTTAAAGATGAGCAACTAGAGCAGTACTCCAGGACAGGTTCGGGTAGCATTCGTTGCATGGCGCGTGTAGAACAGGGTCTTCAAAAAAGAGATGGCAGGGCCAAAGATCGCGTTACCCTTTCTTTCACACACTTACCCCCCGGAACTAACCCTGAAAAACTAGGCGAACAAATTAAAAATGAGCTGGAAAAGGGTAGGATAGAGGGTGTTGCCGAGGTCAATGACCTCTCCGACCTTTCAGGAGACTGCGTTCAAATTATTGCTAAACCAGGGGTTGATGCAGAAAAACTTCGTAACCAACTCTACTCATACACAGACCTCGACACCAAGTTCTCTGCAAAAACCCTGGTGATCGATGGTATCAAACCTGTTGAGCTTTCACCAGTTCAAATTGTAGAGAAATGGGTGAGTTGGAGGCTCGACCGCCTTCAAGTGAAGTTTAGTAGAGAGTTTGACCTGAAGAGTGCTCGCTTACACATTGTCCAAGGATTGCTCAAAGCCATTGACAAGATGGACTTGGTTATCAAGAAGATCCAAGCAGCGAAGGACAAAGCCGAGGCGAAAGCTGCTCTGATGGCAACACCCTTCAAGTTCACAGACAAGCAAGCAGAAGCGATCCTAGAGATGCGTCTGAGGCAGCTTACTGGATTGGATCAGAACGATCTTACTTTTGAAGGAAACTCCCTGCAAGCGAGAATCGACGAGCTTGACGAGCTGGTTAGCGATGAAACCAGCGGCATCACCGCTCGCAAATTCTACATGCTAGAAGAGCTGAGTGAGCTCGGGAAACGACACGGAGAGGCTCGCAGGAGCCCCCTCGTGGAGCCCCCGGTGGGAGAGGTGGCCCGTAGCCCAGGCGAAAGGGCGAAGCGCCCTGCAGCCGCTCCGAAGCCCCGCTTCCTCAAGGTTGACGCCAAGAAGGGCATGGTTGAGCAAGCGAAGGGTCCTCGGGGTGCCCTCGTTGTTGATGCCAAAGAGAAAGTCATCCTCATGACTGAAGACGGAATGCTCAAGAAAGTTCCGGCAAACTTTAAGGGAACCATCTCAACTTCTTACTCTGCCGTCTCCTTAGCTAAGCGAGAGGCCGACGTCTCCAAGCGGAAATACCTGGTTGTATTTGAACTTGAGGGGCAACTCAAGGCTCTGACTATTAACGGCGAAGACCTTTGCAGAGCAACAAGTAAAGGCAAGAGGTGGTTGCCCGAAGGCGCAACACTGAGACATTTCGGAGAAGGCGACTACACTGTGAACTGGGTGTCCACGCGAAAGAAAGCAGTGAAGCTTAACTTAAATGTTAAAGCGGGTAAGCCCGGTGGCAAAGGTGTCAAGGTCGCCAACATCTCGGAGGTGAAACTAGCCTAGAGACAGGAAACCGGGTAAAATGGTTGTGAGGCTTTACTAAAAGCATCCCCAGCTAAACTCTAATTAGTTGATAAGAGCCATGTCTGTAGTCTACCCTGTCCCTCGGTTACTAGCTAACCCTCGACTGTTTCTTGCCATCTCAAACTATCTGGGAGGAGTTTTCGATTCGGACGTCTTAAGAGATGTTTTTTACGATTTGTTAGAAGCAGAGGTCAATGAATTACCCGATGAGGAATGTCAATTCTTAGCTGAAGAAGTTTGCTTTGAAGTTGAAGACGAAGGAAGGGTGTTTAACATATACTTCGATACCGGGTCTTCAATGAAAGTAGAGGCAACTGAAGAAGGTTACGAATCTCAAATCACATCGGAGTTCGAAATGGCTACTGCTTCAGCAGTTAATAATCGACTTATTTGCGCGATCGAGGAATCCCACCCTGAACTCAAAGATGATATCGCTTTTGAGCACCCTCCAACCCCCGGTAACGGGTTTCTGAGTTCTAAAGACGGTTTTTCCGGAAGTTTCCACCTTCGCTCAGACCCGAACAAAAAATATGCGTTTACTATAACGATAGTAGACCCTGACACTGATCACTTAGAAGCCGAAGTTCGACCCCTTTAAAGCGAAAACAACCATGCTAGATAATATAGTGTTTGCGACCGATAGCATGAGATCCTCGGTCTCTTCACTCAAGAAAAAACTATCAAACCTGAAAATTAGCGTTGAGCAACTTGGTTCCGAAGTTGAAAAGATTGAGTCCAAATTCGACAAATTGCTCACTCAAACCGAAATCTATAAAGCCAAACTAGAACGAGAAAAAGGACGGGAAGTGCGCCGACTCGAACTCGAACTTTCGAAACTTAGGAAGCATTTTAAAGAAGTTAACCCCGTTGTGGACTCTCAGGAAGATCCAACAGAGCTTAGTATAGCTTCCACTCTAGCCGTCTTTGAGTGTCTACTTCGACACATGTGCGAAGGCGCAGATGACTTTCGCCTCATGAGTTACGCTTTTCTGTTCCCTGCCATAATCGAAAGGGTTGTTTCTTCCGAAGACCCTGCTTACTTCATCCAAAAATTACCCGAGTCTTCTCAAATGGTTATCAACCGGGGTAAAGAATATGTTGCTTACCTGAGAGAAAACTGTGAAACCCATGTTACAGACCCGGAAGCGTGGGAGCAGTACATCTACCAAGTTACGGACTGGTGGAGGAACGACGCTCTCCCCTTACTTTATGGTGAGAGAGACGAAGAGTGGGACTCCGATGTCCCTTTATCCCTTGTAGAGATTCTAATGTGGCGAGACGAGCCAGGAGAAAGACCGATTCACTTTTCCCCCGTGTTCGACGCTTACGAGATCTACAGAGCGCATAAAGATGAAGTTTACAATAGTAGTGGGGTCAGGGCTTTTGACTTGAAGATGTTTAAGTTCGGCTCACCAGAACTCGATAACAGGGGTTCAGGGTAGGTTCATTCACCCCCATAAAAAGACCTGAGTTTACCACGCCCTAAACCAAGCTAAATTAAACCGGAACAATTAAACGACATGAGAACCAGCGAACTCGGATATCCCGTCCTTTCAAGCACCCTGCACGAGAAGGTGTTTGGCGGTGAAAAGATGGCGCCCATGGATACCTCAGCTCGCCGAAAGGCCGAGCGTCTTCTCAAGCAATTCGAGATCTCAGTCCCGGTAGATCACCCTGACAACTTGTATGATGGCCCACTGCCACTACCTAGTTTGAAGGGTTATTCTTTGCATGAGCACTTTGAAAGAATTGCAACAGAGCAAGTAGGTGTGTATAAAGAGCACGGAGATAACCTTTCTAAGTGTAAACTTCCACAACTACCCCCTCCTTCAGAGTTCGTCTATCAACCGGGTTGGACACGCTACGAGTGGCTTGAAGAAGAAGGCAAGTTTCTGAGAGAGTCTGTGCCATTCCCCACAGAAGAAGCCTTCACATTTGACACAGAGACCTTCGTGAAAGCAGGGGCATTCCCCATCATCGGCACTGCCCTTAGCGAAAGAGCAACTTATATTTGGCTAGCGTCCGAACTCATTGACCCTACCCTGCCGGAAGAGCAGTGGGACCAACGAGACCTTATCCCCATCGGAGAGAACAGATTTGTAGCGGGTCACAATATCAGCTACGACCGTGTTCGATCACGGGAAGGTTACTCGCTCGACCGAATCAAGCCTGAAAACTTCTACTTTGATACTTTATCGGCGCATATCGGAGTTTCCGGACTGGCCTCTGGACAGCGGTGGTTGTACCTACTTGCAGCTAAAGACCCTGACAACTTGACAGAGGAAGAAAAGAGAAAGTTAAGGTATGCCCCGAAGTGGCTCGACGAGGGTTCCACGAACAGTCTTGTTCAATGCTACAACTTTCACGTTTACGAAGTTAGAAAGTACTTCGGGGATGAAACGGTTCGCCCTCTAAATCAAGGAGACAAGAAAGTTCGAGACATTTTCGTAGACGCTACGCACATTTCTCAAATTACTGCTGCTCTTGAAAAAGCAGTTGAGTATGCCGTAAGAGATGCTTTTTACACGGCAGAACTTTTCCAAGCTCTGTGGCCTAAGTACCTTGACAGTACCCCTTCTATGGTAGGTCTCTGCGGACATTACCACTTAAACGGTTCCGTTGTCCCTCTGGTGGATGACTGGGCTGAATGGATCCGTAATACTGAGAAAGTTTTTCACGAGCATAGCCAGGAAATGACTGAGTTGTGTAGAAAACTTGTTTGGAAGACCTATGAAGAGTGGAAAGGAATCTTCGAAAGTGAGGAAGATCCTGAGGAAGGGTTGAGGCAAGCTACGGCCTGGGTGAAGCTTGACCCTTGGGTGTCCCAACTTAACTGGGAGATCGAAAGTCGTAAAGGAAAGTACGCCTGGATCCCAACTTGGATGCGCCCATTTATCAAGGACCCTGAGCAACATATTGGGGTTAAATCTCAACTGGCCCACTTGCTATTGAGGCTTAAGTACGAAGGGTCCCACATGGTTCTCACCAAGGAAGACGGGTGGTGCTATTACGACGAGAATCACAAACTTACAAAAATTCCTCACCCGAAAGGTAACGGGGATAACTGCGGAGGTGTCCTGTCAAAAGACTTCGTTCAAGACATGGAAACAGGCAGACTGAGTAGTGATTTACCCGAAGCTAAAAGAGCACTTGACATTTCCAACTCAATCTCATACTGGACATCCGTTCGTAAGCGTGTGATGGATAGGATTTTCCTTGATGTCAAGAACCCCTACGGTACGGACACCCTTGTGACTCTACCCGAAATTCTGTGCCACGGCACTGTTACACGGAGAACGGTTGAGAGTCTCATGGCAACCATGTGCTCTACGAAGGACTGGCGCATTGGAACTGAACTGAAAACTAGGGTGCAGGCACCAGAAGGGTGGAAAATCGTAAGCGCTGACTACGATGGCCAAGAACTTCAAATTGCTTCCATCTACAGCGATAAATGGGAGGGAGGCTTCGTCGGCTGCTCACCGATGGGTTATAACGTCTTATCCGGTTCGAAAGAAAACGGAACAGACCCGCATACCGCTTTGGCTAGAGCTATTCTCCCTGAGTTGTACAAGGGTCTTGTCTGGGATAGAAAACTGGGCGTATGCTACAAATTTGAGACTGAGCCCATGACAACCCCTGGTTGCGTAAAATTAAGTAATTATTGGCTTTGTCCCATTGACGACAAGAAAGACAAATTGCTAAAGAAAGCTCGGGATCTGAGTAAGATCGTTGGCTTCGCAACCCTGTACGGGGGAAGTGTAAGAGCCCTCAGCACTCCGATTCGTAGAACTTTCCCTGAAAAGAAAGAGCGAGAAGTCAAAGAATTTGCCCTAAAAGCTTTGTCTTCGAAGAAAGGAGTGTTGTCAAATGGGACTTATGAGGGAGGCTCTGACTCAGGTGCCTTCAACCTGATGGAACAAATTTCCATGAAAACGAAAGTTCCTCAGCTCCCGTGCTTGGGGACCAAGATTTCAACGGCGATGCGCCCTGCTGCGGTCGGAAACGACTTTAAGACGGGCCGAACAAACTGGACTATCCAAGCCTCAGGTGCTGAGATTCTTTCCATCACGCTAACTGCAGTCGCGTGGTTGGCGGAAGAATTCAAGATTCCCTACCGTTTCATCATCAGTATTCATGACGAACTGCACTTCATGACGCCTGAAAGATACGCAGAGCAGTTTGCTGTAGTGTTTCAAATTGCTCACTTGTACACTTGGGCATACTTCCATAGTTCTGTGAGTATACCGGAACTCCCCCTCAGTCGAGCGTTTTTCTCCTCTGTAGCTATTGACTACAGGCTCAGAAAGTCTCCCAAGGAGTGTACTGTGACACCCTCCAATTTAAGAGGGTCTGAGGAGCCGAACGGCGTCGAATACTCAATGAGCGAGCTTAGCGAGATCGGTGCTATTGACAAGTTGAAAATTCGGTACGACGCTATTCAAAAAAGTTTAATTTGAGACAAACAATGAAGAAACACACCAAAGTTAAAAAGCCCAGAGTTCAATCAGCAGACATCTTTCCTTGCAAGACGAAGGTAGGGATGTACTGGTGGCCTGTCCCGTACGACAAGAAAGACAAGTTTATCCCTTCCTCCGTCGATTGCTTGTATTCTCAAGAATACTTTTCAGAACGAGACGCTGTTATCATGCTTCGGGCACTCTAACGGTGAGGAGAAGTTGAATAATGTACAACCCCTATGGTAACCTCCCTCCTAAAGAAGTTTCATCTTCTCTTGACCCTCTGAACCCTGCAGAATTTCTGAAAGACTGCGACAATTTTCTAGAGTGGTTAAATGATCCAAATACTTCAATTTCGGATCTAGAGAAATACTCTAATACAGGCATTATTCCGAACATTTCCAAACGTAGTCACTTTGTAGAAAGTGTAGAAAGTAAGGTTAACTCTAAGAGTGGTGAAGAAAAGAGAAATTTTAATCACCCTCCCTCAGGGAAATTTACGGAAGGTTCCATCTGGGTACATCCGTCAACAGACTTATATTTAAGGAAGAAGGTGGAAAATGGAAATTTCCGGAGGAAGACTACCAAGACCCGACCGTGTTTCCATACAAAATCAGTCTCTACCTAAAATTGTATTCTGATACTAAACTTGGAACTTATTTGTCCATCCAAGTCCTTAGAAAAGCGGTGACAGCTCTAATTGCTGATAAAGGAGAGAACTCCGTTCGTACTTATTGGTCTAGTATGACCAGACAATTCATTGTAGGCATAGGCGAAAAGTCTATCTCCTTTAACGAAGAAACAATTTCTGATATGACCCCGAACATAGTTATGAGTGCAGTTGAAATGTTCTCATGAAGCAGAAACCCCACAAGTTAAAACGGAAAAAAGATGCCCTTCCCGCTGCCCCTTGACCCTGACTTTAGAAAAGAAGTCATAAAAAGTTGGATTGAAGATGTTCACGATAGAATAGAGTTGGGGGACAGAGAAAGTGCTGAGTTGAGTTGGAAAATTGCCAATAGTCTATTCGTCTCCCTTCCAGCTGGACAGGGGGACTTTTCTCTTGAGGCCGACTTGATCGAAAGTAGGGTAAAACTAGAGCAGCATTGATACTACACAAACCATGCGCTCAGTAACAACCGAACCCAACCAACCTTTAGAACCAAAGTCTATCTCCAATCTTCAGACTTTCAGTGCAACTTTGTCAGACGGAAGAGAAATTACAATCCGTGAAATGACCGGTCGCGACCTTATCTACATGGAAGAAGATCTGGCTAAGTATGGAGAAACTCGTCAGAGTTTTTACCTAGTCGAGAGGCTGAATGTAGGACCCGTGAAGGTAACTTTCGATGAAGTAGCCGACATGGGTGCCCGAGATTTAAAAGTCGTGTCTGAACTTGTAAAGAAAGCTAATGGTGGCGAGGAGGAGGAAGATAAAAACCCAAAATAGAGATAGAGGAACTCGAAGACTTTTCCTTCCGGGTGATTGTAGATTCTAACAAGCCAGTTCACATACGAGATATCTCCCCGAAAGACTTTTTATTTGCTAGAATTTTACAGGACAAGGGGGAAGGTGCTCTCAAGCTAATATCAAGACTTATTTCTAACCCTGAAAGTTTAGAATTCATGCCCGCAAGGGACTTTAAAACCTTTACTGTGTGGGTATCAAATAATATACTAGACGAAAGCATCCTAACCCCCGAAAGTTGGATGGAAATTGCTTTTCATTTAAACAAACAACGGTGGGACGGGGGTATAGACTGGCTGGAAGTTCAACCCATGACGCGAATAAAGCGCATGATTGAGATCAACCAAAAAGTGGCGGAAGAACAGCAAGACGCCATTAAAAACTCAAAGGGCAGGAGACGCTAATGTTCACGTTAAGTACTAAGACGAACTTTGGGGTAAAGCTATTCAACCTCAACTGGTGGGAGCCTACAAAGTTAGAATGGGCTCCTATACTTCTGAACGAAAACAAGCCCTTTTGGAGAAACCAAACACAACCGAACGGACGACCCTGGAAACCTCTTACAAACCAGTACAGAGCGTGGAAGAAGAAAAGGTACGGTGAGCAGCCAATCTTAAGGGCAACAGGAAAAATGCAAGACACTGCAAAAGTTCGAACGAGTCTAAAGAATGACCGTTTTGAGGTTTTAACAACCAGCGTTGGTCCTTACCATCAATTCGGCACTAAAAAAATGGCTGCAAGGCCATGGATGGGTGTACCTGATACATCTCTTAAAAAACTCTCAGGCATTGCCTGGAAACACATTCTTAACTAACTATGACAAAATCTCGCGCTAAAGACGAACAAGGTCAATTTGTCGGTGACAACCCGTCAACACCAAACGTGAACGAGGCTTGGGTTGAAACCCCGAGCGAAACTTCTAAGGTCGATGAAAGTCTTTCTGCTGACCCAGTACTTATAGACCCGGTAGAAGGACCTGCCGGGTCTGAACCGGCGGCCGTAGAACTTACAACTTCGGCCACTACTCCGCTGAAAGAAAAGCAGAGCAAAGAAGCCATCGAAGCATCAATCCAGGAAAAACTCTCGAAACGATCTTCCGAAGAGGTAGATCCCTTTGTGCCTTCCGCCCAACTTCAGAAAGAGGTAAAAGAAATTGCGGAACAAGCAGGATTTTCGCTATCCAGAGGCACCGAAGCCGGAGCTGCTCTGATGGCTCGTGCACTTAGACAAGCTAAATCGTGAACACTCTAGTCTTCCAACCTGGAATGACTTGGAGGAAGTTAGGGTATGGGTTTTACTCAGATTCTCTTTCTTATCGCCAAGTATTAGACAACAATCCCAGATGGTCGGTAGTTGAACTACCTCCCTCTGGAACAGTTCTAGTTGGAGGAACTACAATCTCAGGGGCTGGTTCATCGCAACAGTCCCCTGTTTTCGGTAGAAGTTCGGGGCAAGAAGTTCTAGACTTTTACCCATTCCTTAGTGAGGAAGAATACTACCTGTCTCTATCCTCATACAGCCGCTCAAGTCTCAGGGAAGTGAGCAGGTTGAACGGCTGGTCAACGGATAGCTCGGAAGTTGTAACAGGACTTGTAGGGTAAAATACAGGGGTATACACCCTAAACTTCTGGCCCACGGGCACCACCGCCGGACTTATCCTCGCCGGCACAGAGGTAAGGAAAAGGAGGAACATAACAAAAATGGCAACTTTTTCATTCGGCACCGGAATAGTCCCTGGTGCCCCAGGTACATATATCAACGAACGTGTTGGTAACGTAGCTTCAGCAGGAATAGCCCCCTTTAACACTACCTATTTGTTGGTGGAAACAGAGGAAAACGTTCCAACCACACGCTTCCCGTTCAACAAACCGGTCCCGGTATCTTCTCTATCCGACTACAAAATTCTCGTAGGAAGAGTACCAGAAACCCGTATTCCTTTGCTAAGCTACAATTGCATTAATGCTTTCT
>Ga0181356_1000359_pt1 | contig 19291 bp, 42 predicted proteins | sample Fa13VDMM110SN_FD_130104 | JGI IMG/M metagenome (GOLD analysis project Ga0181356, IMG submission 130104) | Freshwater viral communities from Lake Michigan, USA - Fa13.VD.MM110.S.N | ecosystem: Environmental > Aquatic > Freshwater > Lake | place: USA: Michigan | collected 2013-09-24 | reverse complement strand
TGACAACTCTAGGAGTGCCGTGTGGCATCCCTAACCGCTTACTTCAACGTCCAGCAGTTTGCCGACAACGGCGACCCGCTGGCCTCTGGCCGCCTATACACCTACGCGGCCGGCACAACCACTCAAAAAACCGCCTACACCGACGCGGCAGGCTTGATCCCGCAGACGTACACGAGTGACGGCCTGGGCGGACAGTACATCGCCCTAAACTCGCGCGGCGAACTTCCGGCGCCATTGTTCCTCAGTTCGGGCGGTTATGACATCGCCTTGAAGCGGGCCGATGGGTCTTCGGTCTGGACTCGCCGAGCAAACGGCATTGATGACGCTAGCGATACGCTGCGCACAGACCTTGCCAGCTACACCAACGCCGCCAAAGGATCGGCCCTCGTCGGCTTTGATACAGATCTTGCCTACCCCGCCAACACAGCAGGCCGCTCGCTCAAGGCGGTTCGCAGCATCCTGGAAGATGGCACGGTAGATGGCACGGGCGCGACGGCCTGTAGCGCGGCAATCAATGCACTCATCGCTGGCGGCGGCGAGTGGGTTTTCCCGGCTGGGACGTACCTGCTCGATGCCTCAATCCCCCTGGCAGACAGCACGATCCTGCGCTTCCAATCGGGCGCCACCATCAAGCCCGCCGCGAACAGCCTCACGCTGTTCACCAGCAAGGATTACAGCGGCACCAAGCACAGCTACTTCACCCAGATTCACAGTCCGTACTTCGACGCCAACGGCAAAACGGGCGTGGTGTGCTTTGATCTGTACGGCCTTCGGCACGCAGCGGGCATCTTCTTCCCGAAGTTCATCGGCGCGTTTGATCACTGCATCAAGCTCACCGAGCTTTGCTGGGATTGCGTCATTGATGAGCCTTTTGCGCAAGGGTGCGTGAATGGCATTTTGATCGGGCACGGCTCCAACGCAGTGCAGATCAGGAAGCCTGGCATTGATGGCCTCGGGTCCGCTGGCTACGGCATCAAGACGATTGGCGGCGCCTCCTACCCCACAACCTCTAATTCCGTCATTGGTGGCTATATTCAAGGCTTTTCCGGTGTTGGTGGCGTGGGTTGCTGGGACTCTGGCGCGGGCACTACGTTTGGCGTGTACGGGACAACGTATGACCATGTTTACTTTGAACTGAACGAGTTTGCAGATATCTACTTTGATACAAGCTATTACGGGCGGGCAATTGGTTGCGAACATTACGTCACCTTCGGACGCAATGCAAACTACGGCCGCTATAACGTAGGCGTGCGTGTTGAACGCCCAATGATGACCAGCGGATCGCGGTCTATTGGCCTTTACAACTTTGATACGTCAAACCGCAACAGTTTTGGCGATAAAACGGTAGATGTGGCAACGGGGCTTAACATTCCGCTTGGAACTGTAAGCGGCATTGGAGATATCCCTACGGAAGAGTACGGTGATTTTCCCGGCTCCGGCGTCGTCGTTGAAAGCACGGGCGGCGTCTCTACCGGCATCACTTACACCACGCGCCTTGCGCGGTGGCATCGAATTGGGCGGCGGGTCAACATCACGGCGCAAGTCCAGTGGACTGGCTGGACTGGCCCGGCCGGGAACATCCTCATCAAAGGCGCCCCGGCCGCGCTTGTGCCCAGCAGCTACACTCCGACCGGCGTAGGGACTGTGATTGGCCTGATGGCCTGGACTGGCGCGTCCCTGGTCTGCTATCTCAACGGCACGAGCACCAACATCGCCATCATCCAAAACACCACGGCCGGCGCGATCAACCCGCTCGCAATGACTGCGGCCGGTTCGCTGGTTATTGACTTGAGCTACACCCTATGAAGCGCTGGGCACTCGTGAGCGGCGATGCCGCCTTTCTTGTCATTGAGCAAGCGGACGCCCCTGACGGGTTGGCCGAATGGCGCGAGGTGGGGGCCGGCGTGCAGCTCGGCCACCGGCTTGTCAATGGCGAATGGCTCAAGCCTGGGCTTTCTTCATCGGACGTGCGCGCCCGCTGCGAGCGTGAACTGACAGAAAGCGACAAGCGAGCAACCCGCGCGCTTGAAGAGTCGGGCGAAGTCCCCGCCACGCTCAAGCTGTACCGCGAGGCGCTGCGTCAAATCTATCGCGCCGGCACTCCTCCTGAAGACTGGCCGCGCGCCCCCGAGTACCAACCCCGAGGATGAACATGCTCGCTCTACTCACTCGATTCATGATCTGGCTCGGCCTCAAAAAGCCCAAAGGCCCTGGCCCCTCGCCCACCAGTGGCGGCCCCGGCAACACCCCACCTTCGCCGAAATGAAGCGCGCTTGGGCCATCGGCCTGGCGCTTGTGCTGGGGGCGTGGGTGGGCCATCACGCCTACCACTTGGCTCCCGTGGAGATTGAGGGGCATGCCTGGAACATCGGCGGGGCCTTGTCTCGCCTGATCCTCATTGGCCTGGTCGTGTGGCTTGTCCGCTCGCCGCTGGTGGATGTCCCGGCATCGTGGTTTGCCGCTGAAGAGGCGCAGGCCGTGGGCTGCACGGTGGCCTACATCATCAAGCCGTGGCCCATGGTGCCAGGGGAAGAAAAGTGCAGCGCAGCGCTAGGGCTGCCATTGCAAACCGCTTGCCTGGTTGCCCTGTTGTGGGTGGCGGTCTGGCTTGCAGACAAACGCAAGGAGCGAGGATGAATTGGGACGACTTTTTGCGGCCAGAGACGGCGGGCACCGTGGGCGGCCTGTTGGGGTGGCTCAACGCGCCGGGCGGCACCGTCAAAGAGCAGGCATTCAATCTGCTATCGGGAATTGCAGCCGCGATCTTCTTGGCCCCTTACCTTGCCGAGCGGGCGGGCATGGCCTCGCAGACCGGGCGGATGGCTTTCGCGTTCGTGATTGGGCTTGTGGGCATGAACTTGCTCGCCAAGCTCATCGCCGCCGCCAAGAAAACCGATTGGGCGGCACTTTTGCCGAAGGGGACAAAGCAGTGATTACATGGGCTGCCATCTTGGCCGTTCTGTCCGGGGTGTTTTCTGCCGTGGTGGTCTGCCACGCTGTCCGTTTCAAGCTGTATTGGGAGCTTGTGGCCGCTGTGCTGGCAATCGAAGCCATGTATTTAGCGGCTGCCTACGCTGGGGATGCTCGATGGCCTCTCGCTCTGTGGGGCGTGGGGTTCGGCGGCCTGGTATTGGCGTTGAGGCTTCGCAGCCCGCTGGAGCAGACATGACCGACATCAAGCTAGCCGGGCACTTCTGGCTTTCTGAATTTTTGCGCAGCGAAACCGCTACCCGCAAGTTCATCGACAACACCCCGGACGCTCAAGCGTTATCAAGCCTCCGCAAGCTGCTGGCGCCCGGATTGCAGCGCGTCCGTGAGTTGCTCGGGCAGCCGGTGCAGATCACCAGCGGCTACCGCTCTCCCGAGCTGAACGCCGCGATTGGCGGATCAAGAAAAAGCCAGCATTGCGAGGGCCTCGCTGCTGACTTCGTGAGCCCCAGCTTTGGGGCGCCCCGCCTAGTCGCCAGCACTATCGCCGCCAATGCACAGGCCATCGACTTTGATCAACTGATCTTTGAAGGCCAGTGGGGGCACATCAGTTTTTCCAGCACGCCTAGACGCGAGGTGCTCACGGCGCACTTCAGCGGCGGCACAGTCCTTTACACGAAAGGCATTGCATGAACCGGCTACTTCTTGCGCCGCTCCTGGACTTCGGTAAAGACCTCATCGGGAGGTTCTTTCCCGACAAGGAAGAAGCCCGAAAGGCTGAAGCCGAGTTCCTGCGGCTTGCGATGGACGGCGAACTGAAGCAAGTCATTGCGCAGTTGCAAATCAACGCCCAGGAAGCTGCCCACCCGTCAATCTTTGTTGCTGGCTGGCGCCCGTGGTTTGGCTGGATTGGTGGCATGGGCTTCGGCTATGCCGTCCTTGCTCAGCCATTGCTTGCGTGGCTCGCCGCCGTGAAGGGGTGGCCTGTGCCGCCTACGTTAGATGCCGACTTGCTGCTGACAGTGGCAGGCGGGATGCTTGGGATTGGCGGCCTGCGCACATACGAAAAGCGGGCGGGCGTCACAAAATGAAGATGGCGGCCACGATCCCGCAACCCTCGCCGTGAGGCGTTGACCATCACAGAAGCAGGCCGGTGCTGATCCCCGGCTTTCCGTAGCGCACCGACCATGAGCTAGGCCTACGGAGCCCTCGGATGTTCGGTGGTGTGCGCATCAGCCTGCGCGTTCTGCTTCTGTCATGGCCCTCACGACTGCGCCCAACCTGCTTATAACCAGCCTCTCGGGCTCCGGCAGGTCGGAAATGGCTGGCCTTGTGGGCGCATGCGTGAAGGCCCGCACTAGGCGGAAGTGTCAGCGGGCCGGGCTTGATTCCGGCTCATCGGCTGTTCTGGGCGGGGCCTCGCGCCAACAGTCAAGCCCCGATTTGCCGTCCCTGAACTCGTGACCGAGTTGGCTCAAGGTGGTTCACCATGTCCCATCAGCGTGTCCATCCACGCCGCCGCTGACGCTTAATGCTACGCCAGAGCCGCCAAAACATCAAGGCAAACACTGCGCCTTCCTAACTACTTCAGCCACCGCAGGCGCAACGATCTGGCTTGAGACAATCCAATACAAGCCCGGATCAGGATGCACCCCATCCCAGATGCGCCCCTCCCATCCCGGTATCGCCCGCACCTTCGCGGATACGTCAATGACCGGACGGCCCAACTCGGCGGCCACCTCGCGCATGGCCTGGGCGTAGCTGTCGTGCGGCGGGGAGGGCGTCTGAAACATCGTGGGCGCGATCTTGCGCAAATTGGCTTTGTAGGCGGCCACGGAAGCCCCAGGCGCGCGGCTATCGTTGATGCCGTAGTTCGCCAGAGTGACCGCCCCCGGCTTGACCTTCGCGGCGGGGAACTCCGCAGCAGTCGTGCCGCTGACCCCGTGGTTTTCGACCAGGGCAAAACCCGGCCCTAGCGCGATGTCTAGCGCGAGCTGCAAATAGTTGCCCTGCTGCTCTTGGGTTGAATCGCCGAACGCCTGGACAATGACCGGGCCGGAGCACACTTTGGCCGGCTTGGGTTGAGATACATCGCCAGAGCCGCCACCGCCGCAAGCGGAGATGACAGGGAGCAATGCCACCAGCGCAAGCATTTTCATTGCCCCTCCCCGATCCCAGCCATCGCAGCCGCAGCCCTGACGATGGCGCGGCGGGTCGCTTCTTCGCGGGTGTGGTTGCCGGTGTCCACTTCCTCCCATACCCCATCACCCGCGACCGCCACCATGCCGACGCCAGGCCGAATTTCCAGGGCCAGCTTCACCGCCAGCCGCAGGGCGTCGCCGTCGTCGGTGAGGGGGTTCCATTTGCCGGTATCGCGCGACCAGAACATTGCCCGTCTTGCGGGTTCTTCTGACAGCCATAAAACATCGTACCCCGCAGCCTTAGCCGCAAGCTCCAAAAGCCCTCTGTCCTTCTTTGTTGTCATGAATGATCCTTTCCGAGAAGCCATCGAAGTGAAGACGCTGCAATCGGCAGCAGATCATTAGGGTCACGATCATCGTGTGAGCACTTGACGCACACATAGCCCTCTGGTGGGTCGCCCATGACAATCGCCTCTTGCTTTCGGTTTGCAACAAGATGCTTGCATGTGATGAACCAAGCACCGCCCAGCTTCGGTGTCTCTGTAGTCATGATGTCTGCTCCTTGCAAAGCTCGCTTGAGCAATAGGCATGCCGGCCAGCGTGTGTGAGACCGTAGCCGGTGACAGTAACGGGCATTCGGCCGCCATAGCTGACCGTCGCCGTGGACAGGTAGCCGTCATCTTCCAGTTGCTTCGCAACCTTGGAGCGGGTTTGGATGACGCCAGGGCCGCCCATCAAAGCCGCGTCAATCTCAGCCGAAAAGGCGCGCTCCAAAATCTTCAACTGCTGCATGTTCATGGTCAGCCTCCGGGCTGTGTGGTGGCGATAGCCTCGCGCATCGTCTGGCCGGTTGCCGTCTTTCCGGCCACTCGCACGCGGCATTCGCCCGGGCGGTGATCCTCAGCGCGGATAGGGATGGCAGGCACGGGCGCGAAGCGCGGCGGGGTGGGGTTGGGTTGTTCGGTCATGGTGTGTGTGGCAGGGGGACGGGAATCAGTCCCTCAGTGCCTTGATATCCGCTTCGGTCAGGCCCGCGCGCATTGCCTTGGCCAGGGCGCTATCACGGCCCTGCCTGCGCTTCTCGTCCAGCTCGTCTTGGATGGATGGGCCGACGACACGGGCCAGCGAGTACGGCACCCACAGTTGCCCGTCGTAGTCCAGCACCTTCACGTGCCGAACCTCACCATCGGTGCCCATGACGCCGATGCCTTTGGCGAAGCGCTCCGCCGTGGCCTGGGTTTCACAGGCCGTGTGCGGCACCTGCTGCCCGCGACCCTCGGTCAGGTCGGTGTTCGTGAAGGCGACCCACAGGACGCGTTCTTTTGCCTGGGTCATGCTGCTCTTTCGTGCAAGGTCGGCATTGCAGTTGCCGCAGAAGCCGGGGCCGCCGCAGCGGGCTTTGACGCCGTCGGGGCGGGGGAAAACGTGACCGTGGCCGGTGTTGGTATTCATGGCGGTGCGTCGGCAGGGGATGGGGTTTCAGGCCGGCTCGGCTTTGGCGAACGTGACGATGGCGGCGATGAACGCGCGCCATTGCTCCCGCTCCAGGGTCAGCATCTCGTGCACCTGGCGCTCGCCGTCCCACAGGCCGCAACTGCTGTAGGTCATGGGCTCGTGCACCCACCAGGCGCCGCGAACGGAGGTGCCCCACTCAAGCCGACCGGCGAAGAAGGGCATGTTGACCATGAGCAGATACCAGCGGTACTGCACCGGATCTTTGATGTAGTCGAACGTGTGGCCGTTGTTGATGACCTCGGCCACCTCGACCGCGCGCATGGCGAACTCTTCAGCCTTCTCGCTGTCGTAGGTCGTGAAGTCGAAGATGTAGTCGGACAGGTACTCCAGCCGCGTTGTCTCGGTATCGTGCGAGTTGGCGAAGCCGTCTTCCAGTAGCTTGTCGAAGTTCATGGCGATCCTTGGCAATGGGGTATGGGATCAGGCCGCAGCGCGGACCCGCTGGATGGTCGCGGCAACCTCTTGGGCGATCTCGTCGCCAAAGCCTGCAAGCTCTGCGGCCAGTGCGATCTGGCTGACTGCGGAGCGCAGCACCATCGCGGCAGTGGGTGGGCACGGGGCCGCAGGGTTGGGGAACTTGCCGCTCGACTCGTGCCGGCATCCGCCAAGCTGGAACTTCAGCACGAAGCTCGCTTTCTTCAGGTCAGTCATGGGGCTTCCTTTGTGCGACCGGCATTGATGGGAATCAGGTCTGCATGGACGCGGCGTGCGCGCGCCAGAAAGCGCCCACGTCACCGCCGGCCAGCAGGTTCCAGATGCGGGAGTCGGCTTCGCCACGGTCGCCCGTGATGACATCCCAGGCCCGGAGGCCCTTGTGGAACATCGGCCCGTGGAACTCGTTCAGCGGGGACACCTGGGGCGTGTACTTCCAGTAGTCGCTGCCATCCAGGGCCGGCACGCAGCCCTCGTAGTGCTGCTGCACCTCGCCGATGTGCTTCTCGAATAGGCCCAACAGTTCCAGTTCGTCGCGGGTCGTGGCCGTGGCTTTGAGTTGCGCGAGCATGGTTTCAAAGCGCGGCGTTGGTTCAGTGGCTGTCATGGTCAGGTGCCCTGTGAGGGGATTGAAAAGGTGGCGCCGGTCGGCTCGTCCTGGGGCGCGCACTTGAAGACGACGTAGGCGCCGCAGTTCGGGCAGCGTTCGCCGCGCGACGAGGCAAAGACGTTCACCGTGCGGCCCCGGCCGATCAGCAGATGCAGGCAGGTCGGGTAGGCGCCGTGCGTCGGCATCGGGAGCAGCGGCGCCAGGTCGGCAAGGTTCAGGTCCTGGCTCACATGAGTTTCCGGCACTTCACATCGCCGCAGTGCTTGCAGCGCAGGATGAAGTAGTCGCCGATCTGCTTGCCGGCCGATGTGATGCCGCCGCTCCGAACGGTTTCCCATTGGTGCTCGTGCAGGCCGAGCAGGGCGCGAAGCCAGCGGATCACGGCTGCTCTACCGTGGGTTGTACCGGGGCTTGGAAGCAGCGGCGATGGCTCTTTCGGCAGCTGCGCGGCTGCGGAACGCGCTGGGGCGCTGGCGAAGACGCTGAGTTGCCCGACCTGGGTTTCGCATGTACTCGGTCATCGGCCTGCCGCCTTGTGGATGCACGACGCGATAGACGAGGTACACCAAGCTCTCGCTGGTCTTGGACTTCCGCTCAAGGATGTCCCAGTCGTGAATGACCTTGGTGCTCATTGCTGTTCTCCAACTGCTACTGCGGGGGCTTGAGAGTGGTAGTCCTCCAGGGCCTTTGTGCAGTGCTGGTAGACCGGCGAAGTGCCGTTGTCGCCTCGAAGCACAAGCGCGTGCATTGCAGATGCAAGCGCCTTTGCCAGAGATTCAGCGTGTTCAGGCGCGGGGGCTTGGGATTGCTTCCAGACCGGCAGGCCATTGGCGTCTAGGTCGGTCTCTTTCGCGAGCAGCTCGCGCCATTGATCCGCCAGCGTCCCCTTGGGCTGGGCCTTGGAGGCGGCGCAGGCTTGCCAGCCGTTCCAGAGGACATTCGTCATCCAGGCGTGATAGCGCTCCGAATCGGCATCGGCGCGCTTCAGGTAGTAGGGGCCACGGCTTGCCCACGCCTCAAACGCTGCACGCTCGTCCCCGTGTGCCTCTGCTGGGGATGCGTCAGCATTCAAGGAATCCTTGACAGTTGCCTGCGCTGCGATGGCCTCAAGCTCTTCGCCGCTGGCCGTCAGCTCGGCAAGGGCAGCGCGGCGTGAAGGCGGCACCTCACCTCCGGAGCCTGTTGGCTGGGCGGCAAAGACAGCGCCGACAAACGCCAGCAGTTCGTCGCTCACAAGCCTGACTGTCATGCCGATGCGCGGCCACGCGCGGCCTGTGGCGTGTTCAAAGATGGCGGTCACGTCCCGCGCCGCTGCCGGCCCACCCTCAGGGGCTTGGACGGAGCGAATCCAAGCGGCACCGGCCTGGAATGCCCACATCATCGCGTCCGTGGTGTTCCACAAGCGGGCGTCCGGGTTGGTCTTCAGGGCCGCTTCGAACGCTTCGCGAGCGGTCGGTGCAGGCTGGGGGGATTGAAAATCGCTCATGTCAGTCCTTCTCGGCGCCGCTTGAGGCGGCTAAAAAGATCGGTTTCGTCTGCCTTGTCGCTCCCCTTGGGCTGCACATTGGCCTGGGCGGCGCGGGCGTAGGCGCGCATCTGATCGGCCGTGAAAAGCAGGATTGACCGCTTGTTAGGGCCAGGGATGAACTCGCCCGCAAGTGGTAGCGGCGGCAGCTCAGGTTCAGGGGCAAGCGTGGGCATTGGCGAATTGGCAATACACGCCTCGATCTCGGCTTTGAGTTTGTCTGCCGTCATGTCCTCGCGGTCTGCGCAGATCGCAGCGGCTTGGCGCAAACCGGCGATAACTCCACGGTCATATGCGCCGGGGTCTGTCAGCCCCTTAAGCTGGGAATTGGCCGCCGCGAACTGGTCGCGCACGATGCGGCAACAGTCGTGGCAATCCAGCATGTAGCCGGCCTCGGCCATGCTCTTGTCGTCGGCCGCGTGAATGGCCGCGCAGATGCGCTCACACAGGTCATCCCCCTCTGCTGGGGCTGGCGCTGGGTGGGCGTAGAGCTTCGACCATTCGTAGTCTGGGTGATCCAGCGACATGAACTTGGCTGGGTCTTCGAAGTAGCAGCCATGCGCGCCCGTGACCTTGTTGCGCCACTTCCACGCGGCCGGTGCACCCTCAGGGGCTGGGGTTTTCTCGTTCATGCCGCACCTCCGCGAGTTTTGAGCATGGCGTCGGCGTGCATGTAACGCGCCGTCGTGCGCCAGTTGTCGGGCAGGATGCCCATGCCCTTTGCCTTCATCAACTCAGCGCGCAGGACTTCCGCTTGATTGCGGACGTCATCGTCTGAGGCGTGCGCCGCAAAGTAGTCGCGCAGGGACATGCCCTTGAACTGCATGTCGCTGAAAGCCTGCACGGGGAACGCTGGGCCGCCTTCGGCAAGCCACGGCTCCTCGCGTGCAGGTTGGGGGGATTGGGAATTGGTCATGTGGTCAGTCCTCGGCGTAGGTGATGGGGCGGCCCTTCAGGCGGGCAACGGCCCAGTTCAAAGCAATCCGGCACTGGGTCTCATCGAACAGGCCGAAGTGGCATTGCTCGACAGCAATGCCCAGGTGCTCGGCAAGACGGCGGTAGGCCTCGGTTCGCGTCATCAGGCCGCCCTGCCAAACCTGCTCAAACGGCTGCTTGCTGACCGTGCGAGCCCGGCGCAGTTCCTTGTCAGCCAGCGTGCCCAGCGGAATGCCGGTGAACGGGTGCATGCCCACCGTCGCGTCGCAGGCCTTGCAGCGGTACATCCAGGGCCACTCGCTGTAGACCTTGCCGTACACCTCGGTGTGGTGGGCGATCTCAACCGGCTTGCCGCAGGTGTGAACCGTGGGCGCCGGCAGCGGGTCGGGAACGCGCTGGATGGCCTTGCGTGACGGATGCCAGGGCGATTTGCCGTGCGGCCCGATCAGCGCGCGGTAGCGCTCAGGAACTGCGGCGGGAGCGCGATTTGTCATCATGTGCTCGCGGAGGGGATGGTTTTCAAAGAACAAAAATACCGCGCGCCACAGGACGCAGCTTGATGCAGCTTTTGCGCTCCAGAGCCCTCAAATGCTCCTCGGCGGCGTTTGCAGACGCCCATCCAAAGTGCGCGGAGATTTCAGCCCGGGTCGGTGCGCCTTGGTGCTCGGCCTGATAAGCCTTGATGTACTTCAAGACAGCCGCCTGCGCATCGGTTAGCTCTGTTTGTTTGTTCATGCTGGATATGATCGGCGAAGCTGTACGGAATGTCAAGCGTTTGAGGGCTCATCAAACGAAAGCCCTGTCGGCGGTTAGGTGGCTCACTGATTGGCTTTGTTGAGTGCTTCAGTGACGTACTGCCTATCGCTAGGGGAGAGGCGCGCCCACACTTGATCGACCAAGGCGCCGTCATCGCAGGCGGCGCCGTATTTCTCAACGACTGTCAGCGTCAGATCGGCCCGGATAGCTTCAATGATTTCGTTTGCCACGCGCTCAGCCGTAGTGGCGGCCCGCTCGTTGCCTTTGGCGTGGGCCAGCTTCTTTGGCTCAGGCTCGCCGTCCGCTACATCGCCATAGCCCGACTCAAGCGGCAGCTTTGCCCAAAGCTCATAAGCCAGCCCAAACGTGAACGCCGCAGCCATGCAAACGCCCCGGCGATGCGTGTCCGTGATGTCCCGCGCTGTGATGTTGCCGGTTGGGATGGCGGCATTGCGCGAATCCATGATGGCCTGCGGGACTGCGGGAGTCGTCGCCTCGCCATTGCGGAAGCGGATCAGCAAATAAGCGCCTACCGGCCCTTGGTGCAGGATGTAGCCGTCTGGCGCGTTGACAAGCTCAGGAAGCCAGCCGGGCGCGTTGACGTGCAGCAGGTGCATAGTGCGCGCCCAGTTGATGTAGGACGCGGTGAATTTGCCGGTGCCGATCTTGTCAACCAGATCGGAAGTAGCAACGCCTGCGAGATTTGGGTATTCCATGTCAGCCTCTCAAAACGGGCAGTTGTCTGGGTTGCCATACCGGCGCAGCCAGCGGCAGCGCATCCAGGTATCGCGGGCGGCACGCAGGGCGGCCTTGAGGTCGTGGATCAGTTCGTTCATCTCGTCACTCCATCCAAGCCGCCACCACATAGGCAGCGACAACAAACACAAAGCCAGCCCACGCGGGCAGGCGCTCAAGCGGGTAGCTCATGCCAGCCAAGCCGTGATGACGGCAAGCCAGATAGACAGACCAGCGATGACGTAGGCCCAGAAAACGCGGTCTACGCGGCTCAGGTCTGCGTGTGCATCTGCGCCTAGCTCTGTGCAGGCTTCAGCGGCCCCGGTGGGGCAGTCGCAATTTTTGCGGCCCTGATGGCAAAGGCCAGTGCAGTACGGGCGAAGGCCAGCGGTGTCGTCCACTGCGTGCGCTTGCTCGTCGGCAATGTGTGCGGTGTTCATTCCGTCACTCCGCTGCATTCGATGGCCGTCAGTTCGTTGATCTGGCGCTCAATCTCAGTGCAGCGCTCTGCGAACTTGGCTTGCAGTGCGCGCTTCTGGGCTTCGAGCGCCCGCACTTGCTGCGGGCGAGGATCAAAGTCGGTTGGCACCTCAATGGTGATTGCTTGCTCGCGCAAGACTACGGTTTCGCTGTCGTCGGACGGCTTCCATGGGCACCAACCAAACGGGCCATCCGGGAATGATATGGGACGCTTAGCCTTAAAGTGGTCATAGACCAGCCATCCGGCCAGGGTCACAGTCTTGGTGTTCATCAAATCACTCCCAATGCAAGGCCAAGCACCACGGCAAGGCCGATGAAAAGAATGGCGAAGTCGGCGGGGTGGTAGCGGTTCATGCGGCCTCCCCGGTGGCTTTGGCAATGGCGACCCTGGCCTGTTTGCACCAGGCGGGCGCCAGATGGCCGTTGCGCTCAAATTGCGCAGTCCAGTCGGCAACGACGACTTGCAGCGCACCCAGCAGATCAGGCGCGGCAGCGATCAGGCGGGCGTTGGCCTCAGCCACTTCCTCGTCGTCCGTTTCAAACGTGCTCATCGGGACTCGATAGCCGGTGTTGCCTTCGCCAATGCTCCAGCCGACAGCGCCAACAACGTCATCGGCCCACATCGATGCGGCCCACGGCCCAGGCGTGTGCTTCGCGCTCATGCGGCCCTCCGATTGATCCACTCGGCCACCGAGGCGCTAACGTGACTGACGCGAGCCATAACCGCCCGGTCATCGCTGGCGTCTTGCGCTGCGCCGCGCTCAATCTCGGCGCACCATTCGTCATAGAACGTGGGGAAAGCCTTGTCGGGCAGCACCCACCGCTCATTCAGCTTCGCGGCCAGCAAGACGGCGCGACCGTCGATCATTTCGTAGTGAATCGGGACAGACGCGCCCTCTACAGGCATGTAGGCAAGCGGGTAATTGGCGAAATCGGCGGGAACGTGCATGGCTTTCTCCTGGGGTTAGGCGGCAGCCAATTCAACCAGCTTTTGAGCGCGTGCAATGACATCGACTCCGACCGGCTCAGCGGGCGGAAGCACGTCATCCAGATAGCGCAGACCGGCTTCGAAAAGATCGTGGCGCACGCCGTCAGCAATGGCCTTGATCTGAGCTTTGGCTTTGGCGTCGGCGTCGGCGTAGGCGTAGGCGTCGGCCTTCGGGAACTTCGCCAATGCGGCCTTGGCGGTATTCAGCACTTTTTTACACTCGGCGCCGTACTGACGCAAACGGGCAAAGCGCGCATCAAAAATCGTTTTGTCTTTCGTGGCGCTACCCATAGCTCGCATCACAAACGGCAACAGGCGCTGTCGCTGCTCATCGTCTGCCGTGTCGTTCAGGCGAATAGCCAGCGGGCGCACGGTGACGCAGACGCATGGCGATTGATCGGTAATTTGCGGCTCGCCGTTGAGATAGGCGATCACGTTCATGAAGCAACCCTGGCCGGTCTGCGCGGTGTCGGCGTGCGAGCCTTTGAGCAATTTGATCGGTTCGATGTTCAACATCTGCATCTCCTGCCCCCGCTTTGCGGTTGTCTTGGGCGATGGATAGAATGTAGCCGCAAAGTGCAGCCTATTGCATTAGTACAAACCCTAATAGCGCTGAAACGCATTGCACCCATAATTTGAGCCATGAAGACATCACAACTGGCAGAGCGCTTGCAGCGCTTGGCTACGCACCAGATTAGAGCCCTAGCCAGGGCGTCAGGCGTTAGCGAGCGGGCCATTTGGCTGATTCGAGCCGGCACGACAAGGACGGCTAGCGAGGCCGTAAAGGAATCGCTACTTGGGAAGATGCCGCGCCTGCCGCGCACCAAAAAGGTCAATCAATGATCAGCCTCGCGCTCATCGCCCGCCTGGCTCACGGCGCCGCCCCTATGCCTGATGGCAAGGGCTTTATCCGCCACCAGGACGGCACGCTTTCCACGGCCCTGCCTGAGCCTAAGCCGGTATGGGCGCCCATCCACGACGAGCAATGCGAGGACTGAGCATGACGCAAGCCGAACAACTGCACCGCATCATGAAGCGCCGCTGGGTCACTCCGCTGGACGCGCTGAAGCTGGCCGGGTGCCTGAGCCTCTCGCAGCGCTGCGGAGAACTGCGCCGCCGTGGAGTGAACGTGGTCAGCCGCTGGGTGCATGTCGGGGATAAGCGGGTCAAGGCTTACACCGTGCCGAGGGCGCGCTGATGAGCTACGCAGAGCTTCACCGCACCTACTGCGCCCAAAATGCGTACTGGATCGCCGCGAACCCTAACGCCACGCCAGAGCAGATTGAGGCCGAGTGCCAGCGAATCGCGGAAAGGCTGGGGCTCTGATGGCCGGCCCCTGGCTCAAGATCGAGTGCGCGACGCCTGATAAGCCGCACATGCTCGCCATCACGGCCGCGATGGGATGGGACGACCCCGACCTGGCGTTTGCGAAGCTGTTCCGGCTGTGGCGCTGGTTCGACCAACACACAGTTGACGGTAACGCAGCCGGCGTTACTCCTGCGTTACTGGATCGCGTGATTGGCGTTACCGGCTTCGTTCAAGCAGTAGCAAACGTCGGTTGGCTTGTGATCTCCGAAAAGGGGATTTCGCTTGCTCGCTTCGAAGAACACAACGGCGACACGGCAAAAAACCGCGCGCAGACGGCAAAACGGGTTGCTTTGCACAAAAGTAACGCTACAGGTAACGGCGAAGGTAACGCAAACGACGTTAGCGAAAGCGTACCTAGAGGTAGAGGTAGAGATAGAGATAAATACCCCCCTACCCCCCTCGAAGAAATCGTCGAGCTTTACCACGCGAAGCTCCCGGAGTTACCCCGCGTTGTCCTCAAGACCGCGAAGCGTGACAAGGCTTGCCGCGAGTTCTGGGGGTGGGTCTTCGAAAGCCGCAAATCGGACGGTGAGCCGCGAGCGCAGACCGCCGACCAAGCCCTGACGTGGATCGCGGGCTACTTTGATCGAGCGTCGGCGAACGATTTCCTCATGGGCCGAAGGCCGACAAAGGGGCACGAAAACTGGCGTGCTGACTTTGACTTTCTGCTGACCGAGCGCGGCAGGACGCATGTGATCGAAAGGACGGTGGAGGCGTGAACGACCTTCAAGACCCCCGCGAAGAGTTGCAAGCCCTGCGCGTGCCGCCGCAATCCATCGAGGCCGAGCAGAGCGTCCTAGGTGGCCTGCTCATCGATAACCGCGCCTGGGATCGCGCGTCTGATCTGCTGGTCGAGGCCGACTTCTACCGCGCCGACCATCGGGACGTTTACGCCGCTATCGGCCGGCTCATCAACTCGGGCAAGCCTGCCGATGTGGTGACGGTGTTCGAAGCCTTGGGGGCGAAGGCCCAAGGGGCGGGCGGGTTGACGTACTTGAACGCTTTGGCGCAGAGCGTGCCCAGCGCCAGCAACATTCGCCGTTATGCCGAAATCGTCCGTGGGAAAGCCCTCTTGCGCACGGTACTCGGCAAGGTGGACGAGGCCCAGGCTATCGCCTTTGGCGAAGGGGATACGCCCGACAAGCTGGATCGCATCGGCGCCCTGTTCGCCGGCATCGAGTCGCGCAACGCTCGCCGCCAGCCGGTGCCCATGTCCGAAATCATGTGCAGGGTGATCGACAACATCAACGCCGCTGCCGAGGGCACGGTGACGGCCTGGCGCACGGGCATCCCGGCTTTTGACTCCCGGCTGAATGGGGGCCTGCAACCCGGCAAGCTGGTCATCCTCGCCGCAAGGCCTGCGGTGGGTAAGTCGAGCCTGTCCCTTCAGATCGCTGCACGGATCGCCTCTGAGGGCCATCCAGCCGCGGTCCTGAGCCAAGAAATGGAAATGGACGAGGTAGGCGAGCGCGGATTGGTCAACGCGGCTCGCGTCCCCTACGGGGCGGTACTCAGCGGCAAGCTGAATGATTTTCAGTGGGGCGCCATCTCCGATGGGGTCGAGAAGCTCGGGAATCTGCCTTTGTGGGTGGACGACGAGCCGGCCTTGACCCTGCGCGCGATCAACTCCAAGGCCCGCAGCGTGAAGGGCCTTAAGGTGCTGGTGGTCGATTACATCCAGCTCAGCGAAGGCGAGGGCGATACCCGCTCGGCTCAAGTCGGCAGCATCTCGCGCGGGCTCAAGAAGCTAGCCAAGGAGCTTGGCATCTGTGTGATTGCCCTGTCTCAACTTAACCGGGAAGTGGACAAGCGCCCTGGCCGGCGCCCGCAGATGAGCGACCTGCGCGACTCGGGCGAGATTGAGCAGGACGCCGACGCCATCGTTTTCCTGTGGCCGCTGGATGAGGCGGAAGACGACGCCCAAGTCAGGCACATCGGCTGCGAGTTTGCCAAGAACCGGCGCGGCCGGCGTGGCTCAAGCGTCCTGATGTTCGAGGGCGCTTTGCAACTGTGGCGCGAGTCTGACCGCGCCGTTGATTCCTTCACCAAGACCGCCAAGCGCGGCAACTTTGAGTAACTACACCATGACCCGCAAAACACACGACCTTTGCGTCAAAACCGGCAGCTACACCGACCGCGATGGCAACGAGAAAGGCCGCTGGATGAACATCGGCGCGCTGATGCAGGGCGATGACGGCCCGTTTGTGATGCTCAACGCTTGTTTCAACCCGGCAGGCATTCAGCGAGAGGAAGGGCGGGACTCGATTCTTGTGTCGTGCTTTGAGCCGCAGCAGGACAACGCCCGCGAGCCAGAGCCGCAGCAGAAGCCCGCCCGGCACGGTGACCGCGCTGGCGGCGCCTATGGCCGGCGTTGAGGTGCGCGGATGAGCAACCAACACACAGGCGATCTGCGCGCCGCAATCCTCGCCGCAGTCAAGGGGCCCGAAGGCATGCAGACCTCGCAAATCAAGGGCTTCACCGTGCTTCAAGTGGGCCGGATGGTGCAAAAGCTGCAAGCCGCGAATCTGGTGTTCCGCGCGCCGCTGCCCGGAAAGCATGGCCGCTACTTCGACTGCCTATCGCGGGCCGAGACATGGGCGAACAGCATGAGGGCTCAACCCGTCCCGGCCGTTCGCGTCAAGGTTGCGACCTGGGGCGCTGATGTGCCGATGAACATCCCCGAAGGCCTGGAGAAGCAAGTCCACAACGCTCCTGCGCCTCGCTACAGCCCGGACGCGAATGATCCGAGCTGGCGGCTCTTCTCCGCCTGCCGGCTTGGCGAGTACATCAGCCCGGCTTCATCTTGCGCGGCGAGGGCTGTGTGACTGAGCGCCTGTCTCTCACGCTGCGAGACGCACAGAGCGGCCACGCCGAACTGATGCGCGCTTGGGCTTGGGCGAAAGCGATGCTCATGGCCGGGCATCGCCTGACGCTTGAAATCAAGCGCGCCACGCGCAGCACAGAACAGAACGCGCTTTTCTGGAGCCTGCTAACCGACTTGAGCCAGCAGTGCGAATGGGCCGTGGACGGGCAGATGGTCAAGCTTAGCCCCGAGGAAGTGAAACACATCCTTACTGCCAGCCTGAAGCGGCACCAGCGCATGGCCCGTGGCATTGATGGGGGCTTGGTTGTGCTGGGCCAGTCCACAAGCCGGATGACCGTGGCAGAGATGGCCGAGCTAATCACGCTGGGCCACGCCTACGGAGATAGCCAAGGCGTGAGGTGGTCTAGGACAAGCCTGGGCCGGGACGTGCCGGAAGAGGCGTTTGCATGAGCGCGCTCAAGTCGCGGGCAGCTTGGCCCGCAGAAGCAATGGCCGCAGCCACTTCGCGCCGCCGAGGTCGCGCAGCTTGTCGCGCTCGGCCGGCGTCAGCCGCAGCTCGACGCGCTCGCTGGCCAGCTCTTCGGCCGGCTTGGGGGGGCGGCCCCGGCGCTTGGGCTTCTCCGGGGCGGTGCTCATTCTTCGGCGACCTCTTCAACATCGAAGCCTTCTGCGGTGATGACCACGATGACAGGCGAGCCGCTGTTGCTGTCCATGCCGCGAATCTCAAACTCGCAGCCCAGGCCGTCGCTGAAGCTGTCTTCGGCATCCGAAGCCCAGGCGCCGAGCATCGCGGGCGTGAAGTGGTCGCGGCCCAGCTTGTGATGCTGGCCCAGGGCTTCGGCGATTTGGTTCAGGCCGTTGGCGTTGATGTGAGCGACTTGCATTTCTCTCTCCTGCTGCTGTCCGGCACCGCGCCGTCCATGTGTATTAATGTACGGCACGAAAAGCAGCAGCGCAAGTCTTTTTTGTACGGCGCGAATGTAAAGTTCCCGGGGGGCGAATGAAGCGCGGCCCCCTTGTCCGCACCCAGCCCGAAGCCCGCGCATCGGTGCCGATCCTGCGCCCCAAAAAATGCAAAGGCTGCGGCGAGAAGTTCCGCCCGCTGCGCCCGATGCAGGCCGCGTGCGGGATCGAATGTGCCCGCACTGTCGGGGCCGAGAAGCTCAGCCGCGACCAAGCCAAGGCCGACGCCAAGCGCCTGCAAGCCCTCAAGCCCCGCAGCTACTGGCTCAAGCGAGCCCAGGCGGCTTGCAATGCCTACATCAGAGCCCGAGACAAGGATCAGCCCTGCATCTCATGCAGCACGCTCACGGCAGAGGCTTGGCACGCCGGGCACTACTACAGCACCGCCGCCCGGCCGGACTTGCGCTTTGACGAGGCAAACATCCACCGGCAGTGCGTGGCCTGCAATCTGCACAAACACGGCAATTTGATCGAGTACCGCCGCAATCTTGCTGCGCGCATCGGGCAGGAAGTCCTAGACCGGCTGGACGGGCCACCCGTAGCCGTTCGGGCAACGGTGGAGGTGTTGCAGGCGTTGGCGGGCGAGTACAGAGCTAAAGCAAAGGAGCTAGACATATGATGCCAACTCGTAGCCAAGACACGCCGCCGTCACTGCGGCTACAACTGGCCGAGTTCTATCGGCTTTGCCCGGATGGTGATTACCTCACGGCGGAGGATGTGGCCGGGAAGTACCTGGTTGACCTGTCGGCTGCATACAAAGTCCTCAAGGCAATGGTGGCAGATGGGCAGCTCGAATCCTTTCAGGTGCCGAGCCAAAAGATGCACCGAATGATTGCCGCCTACCGCGCCGCGAAGGTGACAGCATGACGCCAAAGCCAAAGCAGACTTTTAAGCATGCCTGCGAGGGCAAAAACCCGTTTGGATCATTCAAGCTCGCCGATCAGGCAGCAAAGCGTATGAGGCAAAACCACGAGGACGGCTGCGCAGTAGAGGCTTACCACTGCCAGCACTGCGGCAAGTACCACACCGGCCAAGCTCGCAGGCGGTGGAAGCGGTTTCAACGCGCGAAGATGTTGGAGGCTGCGTGATG
>Ga0181356_1000351_pt1 | contig 19458 bp, 21 predicted proteins | sample Fa13VDMM110SN_FD_130104 | JGI IMG/M metagenome (GOLD analysis project Ga0181356, IMG submission 130104) | Freshwater viral communities from Lake Michigan, USA - Fa13.VD.MM110.S.N | ecosystem: Environmental > Aquatic > Freshwater > Lake | place: USA: Michigan | collected 2013-09-24 | reverse complement strand
TGACCCCTCAGCATGTGAAAATCTACCACTTGCTAATGTTTCAATTCCTTCAGAATGTGAACCAGAGCTGATTGCTCTTGTTCTGTAACCTTCGGCATGTGAAACTTGAGCACTTGCTATTGTTTCTAGTCCTTCAGCATGTGAATATTCACCACTTGCCGATGTATATAAACCTTCTGAGTGGGAACCTGTATTATTTGTTATGGTTCCGTATCCTTCAGCATGGGAGTATTCACCAAATGCTTTAGTATTTATACCTTCAGCATGTGATGATACTCCATTGGTTATTGTAGAAACTCCTTCTGCATGTGAATAACTTCCACTTGCTAATGTTTGGTATCCTTCAGCATGTGAAGATACCCCACTTGCTGTTGTAAATGTACCTTCAGCATGAGAGCTTGTGTTGCTTGCTAATGTTGAGCTTCCTTCAGCATGTGAATAAAAACCACTTGCTAATGTAAAATATCCTTCAGCATGTGAATAATCCCCTATTGCTTTAGTTACTCCACCTTCGGCATGTGAGTATATACCACTTGCTGAGGTTTGTAGTCCTTCTGTATGTGAAGCATATCCTGTTGCTACTGTTGAGTACCCTTCAGCATGTGCAAAATCATTAGTTGTTCTAGTATTATACCCCTCTGCATGAGATGAGGTACCCTCTGCTTTTGTTTGTTGTCCTTCCGCGTGTGAGGAAAATTTACTTGCCAATGTTAAGTATCCTTCAGCGTGTGAGTATGCTCCTGATGCTGTTGTAAAGTACCCTTCTGCATGTGAGTAGCTTCCTGATGCTATTGTGTTTCTTCCCTCGGCATGAGAATAAAAACCACTTGCTATAGTTTCATATCCTTCGGCATGTGAATAATCACCACTTGCTATAGTTTCATATCCTTCGGCATGTGAATAATCACCACTTGCTGTTGTTTCTCTACCTTCGGCATGTGAATAATCACCACTTGCTATAGTTTCATATCCTTCGGCATGTGAATAATCACCACTTGCTATAGTTTCATATCCTTCGGCATGTGAATAATCACCACTTGCTTGTGTGTTTAGTCCTAGACCTACATTTATACTTGTGCTCGTTGGTGGCTTGCTTATTGTACTACTTCCTGTTGTATGAAATGCTATATTGTTTCCTAACTGAGAGGCTGAGTATATCAGTGATGAGAAGTTTGTATCTACTTGTATGTGGGAAAGTGCCGATCCTGTTACGGTTCTTAATATTATTGCCATATCTTTATTATTAAATATCTATTTTTACTATAATAGTCATTTCGGTATTTGTTGATTTTGGTAGTGGTTGTGACATTTTACCTACTGCAATAAGTTCGTTTGTGTCATTGTATAATCCAACTGTCGTTATGTACGGTTGAAATGCACTACCAGTTATATTATCTCTTTTATACCCTGTAGCACTGTTGGATGCTGTTGAATATAAATCCCCATTATTATCGTAAGTTGTTTTTACTGAAGAGATTGTTGTTGTTGGATTCAGTGTAAAATTATATTCTGATTCTCTAATTTTACAGTGGTAATTATGTGTAAATATTGGATGGCTTGTTTGCCAAGTAATGTAATCAATCACTACTGCATCTGCTAGGTATTGGTATTCAGGGTCAGTTAAGATAATTATTCCGTGTGGGTATATTACATCTCCTATATATTTTGTTGGGGAGCTTCCTGATAAGTATAGGTTCCCTTCTCCATCGTCGTTAAATACTGCAAAGGTTCCTGGTATTGGGCGTGGTACCTCGTAAGTGCTTGCCCAGTAGCTTTCAGATACATATAATTGTGATTCGAAGTTTGTTAGTTTAATTTGGAATGTTGTTGGTTTTATACTTACCCCAAATAAATCTCTAGGAATTGAATATATATTTGAACCTGTTGTTAAACTTCTTGAGCTAGAATATTCTAATGTAGTTTGATTGTAGTAATCATATAAATGAGAAGTTAAATTTCCTGATGTTTTGTTTGGATAGTATAGTTGTTTTAAGCTGCTAAGATACTTGTCTGTAGCTTGTAATACCTTAATACCATAACTAGCTAACGCACTACCTGTTACTGCCCACGTTTTATGGGCAGTGTAGGTTGTTATATATGCGTCTTGTTTGTTTAGTTTCTTGTAGGTACTCATTACTTTTTTAAAGTATTAATAGTCCAATTTTATACGTACAAGAGATTCCTTTGTAAAGTCTTTTAGTAATGGTTTTGATAATTTAGCTACTGCTAATAAGTCGTTATTATCATTATATAGGCCTACAGTTGTCATGTATGATTGTGGACTATTAATCATGATGTTCCATCTCAAGTCTCCTGATCCTGTTATGTTTGATGGATTTGTTGAATAGTTAAATTCACTATTTCTTACTCGTACAAATACATAGTCTGATGTTATTGTCTCTTCTGATCGAAGTGTGAAGCTTGCTCCTACTTTTATTGCATTGTGCATTGCTGTTATGTTGTCTCCGTCAGTATTAAAACTTTCACTTACCTTTAGTTGAATTCCAAAGTTTGCATCCTTAAGTGCATCTCCATTAAGTATGATTGTTCCGATGTCTGGTAAGAATTTTCCATAAGAACCAGACGCAAGTTTAAATGCAGCATTTGATGCAGTTGATTCTGTTCCATCCGAACCGCTTACTATATTAAAAACTCTTCCTGCATCTACGTATGATGTTGTTGTTGCATCGTTACTATCATCTGTTAGTTTTATTGTTTTACTTCCACTTGTTAGTGTTAAGTTAAAACTTCCTGGTAGTAGTTTTTCTTTATATCTTGATCTATTCACTGATATTACATATACTGAGTTTGGTACACGTGTTCCAAATGTAAAGTCAGTATCTTCATCTCCATTTACCAATGTTCTGTACTGTCCGTATATAATTGATGATGGTGTTTTTTCAACTATACCACTAGTTAATGGTATTGATCCACTTCCTCGTCTATTTCCGTATGCTACTGCAAATTGTATTTCAGCACCCGTAGCTGTTGACGATGTTTGGTATATGTTATAGTAATAGTCTCCTGAGCTTAGTGCTGCTTGTGATCCGGTGAAAAACGTCGTTAGTGTACTTAGTTGTCCTGACCAAGCTGGTGCTACTACTGATTCAGCTGAAATGGATATATCTTCTGGGTCTAATCTTTTAAATGACATAGTTCCTTATTATGTTGTTACTTGTATAATTGTTACTGGTATTGTTAGTCTAGCTCCTGAATCTCTACCAATGACGGTGATTGTTGTCTGTAGTTGTGTGTTACTTCCAAATAACGTATTAACTGTGGTTGCAGTTAAGTTAATTGAAGTTCCAATTACTGTTTTAGAAACGTTAGTTCCTAATGTAGTTGTTGAATTTAAAGCTGCTGCTTCAGTTGTGTTGACTCCAACTCCATTAAAGGTGTTTAGTACTCTAGCATCTGCTATAGTTGCAACATACCCTCCTGCTTCGAATGTATTTGAGCTACCTAAATAATTTAATGTTTGTGGAGTAATTGCCAACGAAGCTCCTTGCTTTAATCTTATAGCTGCAAAACCTAAATCGAGAATTGGCAACTTCGCTGTTCCTCTCGGTAGTGTTGTTAGCTTATATTTCATGATTTGATTTTCATCAGGAAACGCTTCTAATAGTGGCATAGCTTCAATAGCTTCTCCATAATAAGCTGATCCAGATGCATGATTTGGATTGTATAGAGTATAGTCTATTTCATCGTCTGCTAAAGCAAATTGTGTAATTTTGAAAGTTCCATCTCCTTTTGCAAGTAGTTCTCTTCCTTTTTTCGTTAAAATTGCATCTACAGTTACAACTGTATTACTTAAATATCCCATTTGAATATGTTTTTATTAATAAATATATGTTTTTTATTTTTAATATACTACTATACATTCTATGCTTTACTTCCAGATACTGAGTATCCTGATGCATTTACGTATATTATTTCTTTTGAATCTTTTACTAGTAGTTTTCCTGCAAAAACTCCTTGCGCTTTGTTCTTTTGTAATTTAAAAAATTGGTTTGATGTTATAAGGCGGAACTGTACGGCATTAGCACTATAGTCGTTTATTGGTGTACCTCCAAAACCTCTTAGTACGTCTATCTGGCTAGTTGTATTGGTAATTGCGTTTCTTACTGCTAAAATTTTTAATATTTCTATAGATAGTGGATTAAGCGAACTTGTTGAAGTTGTTAGTATATCTCCAGGTTGTAGTATTATCCTCTTAGATTGGTATGGTACTCTTATATCTATAGTTGTATCTGCTGCTAAAATAGTACCTGGGTTACTGGCTGAGAAGTTTGTAGTGCTTACTATTTCGCAAGTAGGTGCATCAAACTTACCTGTAAAAAAATACTCTTGATATGCTATGTCTGCTGATGTTAGTGCTCTGATTTGTCCTTCTGTATATGTTGGTGGAAAAAAAGCTCCTTGGAAGACACCTCCTATAAGAGCTGGTTCTACTCCTCCATACTGTGTGCTATCTGTTTTTGTTCCATCGTATCTCCCTCTTGTCCATGCTGTGTTAGTGTAATTACTATCTTGTACTTGTGCTAGTATTGCATTGTCGTTAATTATACTATATAAATTTTGTGGGTTTTGTGTTTTTTTTGCCCTATCTGATATCTGTATATACTCTGATTGTCGATCTTGTATTGCATTGTTTGCTAGTGCATTATAATCACTTCCTTCGAATCCACTATTGTCTATAGTTGGTTCTATAATTACATCTGTAATGTAGTAATCTGAAGCGGGAGTTGGTACGTTGTTAGCTGGTGCTGCTATGGTTGGTTGTTGGTCTGTTTCTAATATTGTATATAAGTAGTAGTTTCCTACTTGCTCTCTATTAATAGTTCTAACTGGTAGAATTGAATTTTGCAATCCAATACCTATGGTTGTCCCATTCTCTGCAATTTTTAAAGTAATTTTCGTTGCATTTTGTAGTTGCTGTAAATTATCTCCTGTGATTCTTACTGCTATAGTACTTACTTTATTATCCGATCCTACTAAGTTATAATTTATACTAACTTCCCTCTCAAGAGAATCTAGCAATGCTCCTGGTTGTAGTAATGATTTGAATTGTGCTAATGTCATGTTTTGTTAGTTTTAGTCGAGACAAGCAAAAGGGTCGTCACTGTAAGTAGGTACTACATTAATGCCCGTGTTTACTTCAAATGAGTATAGTACTATGCACTGGTCTACCTGTATAGTTCTATTATAGGCTCCTACAATAGTTGGTTCACTATATATTCTTGGTCCTCCATATCCTTCGTTCCATGGTATATAGCTATAGACTATTGTCTGGTTACCTTGTGGAAGAATGGAAATTAATCTTTGAGAATCGTACAGTGAGGCTATTGTGTTAATTGTTACTGTGTTTTTACAACTTCCTATGCGATTATCTTGAGCTGTTATATCTACAACGGTTCCCGTAGGTCTATTAAATACATAAGATCCTGAGTTAGGTATTCCTACTGCAGATGCACCGTTTATTGATGCTGAGTATGATGTATCTGTGTTTGATCCTGTGGTAAACCAAGTTGTTAAGTTATATGGTGCAGTATCATTTTGCAAAATATTGTACCGAATTGCACTTGTTGTTGTATAATCGCAGTACTGTGTATTATATAAAATTGATCCTGAGCATGAGAGTATTGTTGGGTTTGATGCAGAAATTGGTATTGATTTATAATTTAGTTGTGTAAATGCGTAGTTGCTTGACTGTTCTGTAATATCTATAGAAGCAGATGTAAAAATTACGTTATTTACTCCTAAATTTGAAAAATTAGTTTGTATATTTCTAATATACCCAATAGTACTAAAGCCAGTTATGTTAATCGGATCGTATGAAGATGCCAGTACGCAAATATTGTCTGGAAATGTAGTTATTACTGTTGTATGTAATGCTTGTGCTATTGGATTTTCGTACTTATATATATTAGCTATATTTAGATCTCTTGTGCTAACTGTAATATCACTTCCTAGTAATTCTCCGTTGTATTTTGCCTGTTCTTGTACGTGCTGGGTAGTGTTTCCTAATCCTAATGGAGTTTGCACCGTATCAGTATACGCTGTTACGTATTCGTTATTTTTACCAAAAGATCCTCCGTCTGATCCAGAAGTAAATCCTGTTTCAATTGATGCTGTATATTCTGGTCGTGTTCCAGTAGCAGTTACAGATTTTGCTTTCGATCTATTAAGTAAGTTTGGTTTTATGATAATACCTGTATCGACTACTGCTCTAGCAGGAATAAAATCCTTAACCATTTTAAATACAGTATTATCGAAGAATTTGATAAGTCTTACGTAATCTTGTAAATTATAATGATCTGCTGTTCCTAGTGATCCACTTAGTAATGTATTGGCTAGTACTCCTAGTTGTGAGTAGTTGTCTAATGTTAAATTTCTAGGATCTCCTAGATATGTATCTATAGTAAAATCTGATTGATTAGTTCCTTGCTGTGTACTTTGAGTAGTAGCTTTATCTAGTATTATCACTGAACCCTCTACTGCATAGATTGTAGCATTGGGCCTATCTGTTGTCACTTCGCCTGCTTGAGCTATTCCGTTACAATCTATATATTCGTATTTACCACTTATGCTTGAGATAAGTTCTATATAGTACGCAGTGCATGTTAATTGTCGTACTATTTGCTGATCTATACCATCTGTAGGAGAAAATCCTACTTCTATTGCATGTAAGTCGTCTGTATATTTATCGTCTCTTTTTGTGATAGAAACGTAATTTGATAGTGTACTTCCACTTACCAAACTCCCTGTATTGTCTACTCGTATTTTATCTAGTGAACTGGTATAGTGTTGATAGTCCCCAAAGAATGGTTTTTCGTTTATGTTTCTACCTCCATATAGTTTTATGTCTAGGATATCACCTGGAATTCCTAAACAATTTATAAGTGCTCGTAATCCTCTTTCCGTACCTTTTGATTTTAAAAGTAGTGGTAAATTGTGGTAGATTCTTTTTTGTACTTCTTTTTGATAATCGTCATAAGCAGTTGGTTGAATAGGAGTATTTGATCCTCTAAGCGAACCTGTTATGTAATTGTTTATCTTTTCACTTCCTGATTGATATGCTTGTCCAATAAATGTAGTAAATAAATCCTCTACTGATTTATTAGATGTATATAGTTTTACTCCAAAGTTCTTTAGAGCTTCTCCTACTAAGTCTTTTGATATTCCAAAGTTAGGTCTATTGTCAGCATCATACTTATCTGTTACTGCTTTTGTATACAGCCATAGATTATCAAAATGCTGTCCAACCATATAAACGAATGTTAAATAATTTTCATTATTTGCATCATCTCTTAGGTATGTTGGAATACTATAAACAAGTGAGTTGTAGTTTGTATTATCATAACTAATTGCATTAGCTATTTGATTCGCATACCAAGTTATTGATTCAGCATTACTGCTTAGTTTGTTTATATATGGCTTAGTTGTGTTGCTTTTTGGCCAAGAGCTGCTTCCTGATTCATAGTATAAAAATCTGTCGTATTGATCGAAATTACTTACAACTCCTGTAATTAAATTTTCGTAATAAGTTCTACTTCCAGATATTCCTTGCAGTCCAGTTGAAGCTGCTGATCCAGATGCAATACTTTGTGAATAGCTTGCAACTAAGTCTAATTTATATTTAAAGTTAAGTAGCCTTTCTTGTGCTGATGAGAAGTGTATAAAGTCGCTAAAGTCAGTATAGTCTACGCTAATGTCAATACCTTTTTCACTAACTGTTGAAAATATTTGACTATTTGCGTTATTGATTGGATAGCTAAATAATTCATTGTAATTGTAGTATTCTGTTGGAATAATACTTTCATCGGTTATGTCAATATTAAAGTTAGCAGATCGTAGAGTTGGGGCAACTATAGGTGGTATTATATATTCTGCATCTACTTCATATGCTACTGAGTCAGATACTACATCTACTATATTTAATATACTTTTTGTATTATATGTAGTTGGAAGTGGTTCGTATAGTTTTACTACAACTACCTTTCCAGCATCTGTATCTAGGGTATCAATATTGGTTGCAATGAATAGATCGTTATTCTTAAAATCTAATCTAAATCCTGTAAAGTATGATTGGCTTTGTAGGTTTGCTTTTATATTAGCAGTTATCGTTGTAACTACTTCTGGTGTTAAGTTTAAAGTCGCTAGTAATAGTTCTGTTCTATCTGTAGAAATATCTTGAATGTAAAAATCTACCTTAGTTCTATCCTCACTATATAGATCATCTAAGAAATGGTATAGTAGTTTTACTCCTGCATTTTCATATCCGTAGGCTTTGGTGTCTTGTATTGGATCTATTGTTAATACAGACGCTCCTTCTTGTCCTGCTGATTGAGCATTTCCTAGTTCGGTAAATCCAGTATAGTCATAAGTACTCTCTAATAGTTCATCTGCTAGTGATAGTATGTGTAATTCCGAATAGTGCTTGGTTGGATCAAATACGTTGTTTATCTGAAAGGAACTTACTAGGTCTTTGTCTTTCTGAGAATATTGTTCGAAACCTGCTATGCTTTCAGGTATGTCTTGATTGACTGTATATACTATATCTGCCATCTATGCTATATTTGTTTCTAATGTAAGTAGTTGCTGGCTAATTGTTAGATTTTCTCGTCTTAGTTGTGCTATCTCATCTAGTAATGGTTGTATTTCATCAGTAACTCTATCAAAAGTTAATAATTCAGAACTCTTTTTTACTAGGTATTCGTGTGAATTTACCTCACCTGTTACATCTATTACGTAGTATAATTTCTCATATAACCTAAATAATTCTTCAGGTGTATCAGTATCCTCAGCAGGTACTGGTTGTGTAAATGTTGTAAATGTACTATTAACTACTTTATTAAATTCAGTAGTATTAAATACAGTCTTTTGTATGTTAATGTTACTAGCCATTTCTTACCACTTTAAATATGTTCTGGTTATCTACTACTGTAGTACTTCCATCTAAAGTTGTCTTTACTAATATACGATAATATCTCTCAGGTTGCAACCCATCCATATATACATCAAAGAATGCTCCATTAGAATCACAACTTATTTTTGTAAATTGTGTATCAAAATCAACAACCATCTCTTCTGTGTTTTCGTCTCTTAGTCCCCAGTATGAGGCTGATGGTAATGCGTAGTTTGTTATGTATGGTGATGTAGTTGAGAATACTTTGGTTGGGTATTTAGGTCTAGCTGATACTCTAAATCTTTGTTTTCCTGTATCTGTATATTTTCCTTTATTGTTTGTTAGGTTTACAATTGCTATACTATTTGAAAGAACTGAAAGGCTTGCTGTGTTGTAAGTACTATCATCCCATTTGAATTCTAAGAATGGTGGATAGATTGTATTGGTATCTGCACCGTAATATTTTAGTCGAATAGATGAAGTTGTATTATTTTCTAGATTGTTTGGTAGTTTCACTATAAAACCGTTATTCACTATGGTGTTGCTGTAAGACATACTAATAGCACGTGTCACATTTATATCTACATCGTTTGTCGAATTAAGAATGTGTGATTGTGTAAATTCTAGGTTAACTCCTGCTGAACCTGTGTACCAGTTTCCTCCTCCTTTTACCGTACCAAAAGATGCTGTAACGCCTGCTGTAAACGAAGATGTTACCCATGGAGAAAGTTCTCCTGCTTGTCTATTTGTCCAAGAAACTCCTGTAGTATTAACTGGCGTATCTCCAAATTTACCTACTCCACCATCCCATGCTCCAGATATTGGATATGCATATAAGGTGTAATTTACAGGTACTTCATAAGCATCTGCTAGGTATAAATGCAAACTCGCACTATATGTTAGTGCTCCTATTTTATTTACAATTACATCTTGTATCTCTGTATCACTATATTTGATCAATAGACGGTTCGTCTCCCCAGTACCAGTAATGTCTGAGTATCCTCCTATTTCAATTATCTCATCTTTACCAGCATTTCCTGTTGGTACTTCTGTAGATATAAATGTATCTTTTTCGGGAAATATTCTGTATATAGCCATATTATAATGTTATTATTCTTCCTTTAATATCTATGTCTGGAAATTTTATTTCAAATATACATGGATCATAGGAAGGATATACTATGTTATTTCTAGTTGCTCCTTGGATATCGTATGCATATTGTGAATATACTCCACCTACATTATTTACTACTTCTATTTTTTGAACTGTTTGCACTCCTTTTTCTTGATCAAGAAGTGTATAAATACTTGAAAGATTAATTGGTTGGTTGATATTCCATTTCGTTATGTCAAAATAATCTTTCAATTTGTTTGTACATCCAAGTAGTACATCTCTTCCTGGGAAATTTGGTTTTGCTATTATATCAAAGTTTATTCCTATGTTTACTATAAAGGCGTCTTTTATATTAATAGCATCCGACAATATCATGTATTCTGATAAGTATGTTTTTAAGTTGCTTTTTAGTGTCTTTGTTGCAAGAGTTAGGTTTTTGTTATTATCGTATGCTAAGGTGTACATTGATAGTGATAGTGGATTACTATCGATTATACTGTCTGTAGTACTATTTGGATTTGTTAGTTGATCTTGAGTTGCATATATTTTTGCAATAGATCCATATTTTGAATCCATTGATAAAGCTCTAACTGTATAATCCTGTAGTGTTACCGCTCTTCCCTGTTCATTAAATGCTCTTAGAGAATTCTCTCTTAATTCATCTACAGTATCTCCATCTCTTCCTCCAACAGCTGCTAAAGGATTGTTAAAGGTAAGTGAATTTGTTGCGTCTGTAACTGTACTAACTAGAGTAGTTATTGTATTTGCAGGTACATTTGATGATACTCCTCCTCCTACATAGTATTTAATAGTTAATGTTGTACTAGCTGGTGCAAGGCCATATGATCTTGTTGATAGAAAGTTTGATGGATCATATGCATAATCAATTCTTTTTACTCCTTGAATTGTTCCAAATCCTACATTAGTTGGGTCTGGTGTTAGTACTGAGTCAGCTTGTCCTGCTATACCTGCTCCAAATTGAATCTGTAATTGTCCTGTTGATGTAAATCTTGTTACAAATCTTCTAGGAACTCTTTGAAGTGTTAAGCTATATGGTACAGCTTGTTTGTCTGTTGCAGTATTTGTATTATCAATAAATACAGTATCTTGTCCTAAGAAAGGAACTTCATACCATATATTAGTACCACTATCTACTATTGATTCAATACCTATTATATTTGCATCATCAATGGTTATTGTTTTAAATTTTTCAACCGAAGTAATAACTTGTGTTATTGTTTTTAATTCTCCAGAAACCGCTTTTGCCATTTTAGTTAATCTAAATTGGCTAGGATTTCCTCCATATAAAGCTTCTACTGTAACCTCTGTATTATCGTACGAACTTGAGAATTTAAAGTTTATAGGTTTTTCTATATAAAAATTAGCTTGTCCTGCTGTAGTTGATTTCAGTCTTGTATATGCTGGTATGCTTAGTGCTTGGTTCCAGTTAGGATTACCTTCTGTTACTCCTACTACATGTGATACTTCTATATCAACTTCTGAAGGAGTTGTTATCTTTGGACGATATCCCATCATATATGCTAAGTTATATAAATTAGCTGGATTCTTAGCGTGTTGAATGTATGTTTCTTGAAGTTGGGTGTCTTGGTAGAATGATAAAACATCTCCCACATATGCAGCCATTTCAATAAACATCATACCAGGTGATGTAGGTGAGAAATCGTTATACGAGTCAGGAAAGTAGTTCTTAGCGTACTCTATTAACTGGCTTCTGAAGTCTCCAAAATCTTTATTTATATATTTTATATCTCTATCTTGAGCCATTATTGTTCAAAATTAATTACTAGTTGGTCTTGTATATTTGTCTGCAGCACACTATAGGTTAGTAGTACTGTTACTGTATTTGTGTCTTGACTATATGCTGTTTCTAAATTCTGTATAACTACACTTGGAAACCAGTCAGAAATTCCTTGTCTTACTACATAGTTTATTTGTTCCTTCTTATCTTCTGTCATTTGATCGAAAAGCAATGCTCGTAATCCTGCTCCAAGGGTTGGATTTAAAAACCTCTCTCCTCTTTCTGTTAAGAAGTAGTTTATTAAATTAGCTTTCAATGCATCTTTTGTTGTGTATGTAGAATTAAATACCGAAGGAGATGAAAATGGAAGTCCCACTCCAACTGCTTTTCTAGGTTGTAAATCTAACGGATTTATTCTTTGTACTTGAAATGCCATTATGCTCCGAATCTTTGTTTATCCTTTTCGTTGGATGCTTTATAAATTGCTCCTGCTTTCTTTACAAAATCAAATTGTGATATATCTAATCCTGGTTCTGGACCTGGTCTGAATTGATCAGTTATTGATTGCATGCCTAGTCCTGGAGCTTGAACCATATCCGATGTAGCGCTCACGATGCTCTGGTATTCTCCCTGAGTCATTGAATATCTTGTTTCGCTCAGTAAATCTGCTATAGGGTCTCCTGTAGGAATTGGTCTTGCTACTACCGGTCTATATTCTGCGTATTTTGTTATAGTACTTGGTTGTGATTTTATAGGTTTAGCATCCTCAGAAAGTATTGTTTCTAATTCTTCACGAACTGCTTCTTTTACTGCTTCTTTAATTAATTTTTTTAATAAATCTAACTTCATATTAATAAATAGTTTTGTTATGTAAATTGATTATCTATTTTAAATTTAAGCTCATCTAATAGTACTTGGGTATCTGAACTGAATGACGATTCTCCTCTCAGTTTCATTATCCCTGCTCGATCCTTTGCTATTGCATACCTTCTCGGAGCTATTTTTGGAGAATCTGGATCTTGTATAATTGCCAGTATGTATCCTTTATATTGGTAATTTGGATCTGGGTTTCCTTGTGCATCTGTTGGAGTTCCTTCTGATCCTGTATTTGATGGTGGTTGTGCAGTTGCTAGTATCTGGTTTAAGTCAGCTGGCTGTCCTAAACTACACTGTTGTATTGCTAAGTCTATTGAATTCAATTCGTCTCTTAAATTAGTTGTTATTGGTGGAATGATTGATATTATTCCTGCAATTGCCTTTGCCTCTCCTAAGAATGTATCTAATGTCTTGTTTAATTTAACTAAAGCATTGCTATACTTTGTTAGTATGCTAATTGGTATACCTATACCTCCTGTCGTTGGTGGTATTATTGCAGTTGGTAATGGTATAGACGTAATTAGTTTAATTATTGTTTGAAGTATTCGAACCGTATCTGTGATTTGTGTTGCTATGCTAGAAAATTTTTCTACTCTTTTTTCAAAACTTGTTAGGTGGCTTAATAATGTACTTCTTATTTTTATTATTTTTTCAAGTTCAGTTGAGTTGGGGCATTCGTTTGAAAATTTATTTAATAATGATAGTACTTGACCTTCTACTTGAGTTACTAGTTTTCCTTGTAGCGAGCCCATTTGAGCAGCTACTACTGCTGATATACCTCCAGTTAAGGCGGGAGATTTTCTAGACGCTAATCTGGCAGCTTCTTGTGCTTGCTGCAGTGCTTTCTTTCTTTTAACTGCTTGCTCTGTCTTTTTTTTATCTGCCTCTGTTTTTGCTTTGTCTTGCTCAAATTGCTTTTGAGCTTCTCTAGCTTTTGCTGTAGATATATCTGCTGACTGTACTTCTGTTGCCATTATTCTGTATATACTTTATTTGACTGAAAGTTTTTTATCTGACTTCTTAACGATTGTACTGATGCCTTTAGTGCAGGTCCTGCTGCATTCAATTGTGTTACGGGTCCGCCTAAAACTGATGTTGATGTAGTTAGTGCAGTTGATAGTCTGTCTAATGAACTCAGTAATGTTTTTAGCCAATTTTCTAATTGAGTACCTAAAATAACTGGCTCCTTTGTTGTTGCTTTTCTAGCTTTTGATCCTAAATATATTTTCTTAGCATCTAAACATATATAGTCTTTTGCATCAAAATTCAAAGTTCTTGCGTTTAATCCTATTGATTCTTTTGCTGATATAAATGCTGAGTCTTCTTTTGCGTTAAAAAACAATCTTCCACCATTAACTATTACTTGATTCCCTACGTATTGATCTGATCCTAGTGGCTTTACGTCGTACGAATCCCTCTTATTATTAACTGCTTTTAGTTCAGATTTGTGGTCTGAAAGCATGTGTATAGAGTTGAAGTCCTCATTGATATCTTCTTCAATAGGCGTATCTCCTTCATCTGTTTTAATTTGTCCATTGCTAATAAGTATAATAGGTTTCCCGTCATTACTACTATCAATATTCTTAGACTGGGCTCCTTTATATCCTCCGAACCTAACCGATTGTCCTAGTCTTCCCTCTATTAAAGTGTCTCCAGGATTAGCTTGCATTGGACTCACTGTTGATTCTTCTGTTTGTCCCCCTATAATCCTGTCACTCCAATCCTGTTGCTTTATATCTGGTACTGCATTATGGTGCGGATGGTTCCAAACATTCACTATTTTTCCCCAATATATTACCTTTCCTGCTGTAGCTTTTGTTCCTAAAGCTGGTATTAGCTCTACCAATTCTCCTTCCATGGGAATAACTCTCATAGATGCATTGCCTTGTTTAGCAAAAGAAATTGTAGTATCTATAGCTGTATCATTACTCTCATTTCCTAATAGCGAAGGTATTCTGTAAAAAACCCCATTTAACATAGAAGAGTCCTTGCAGTCAGGGTCTGTCAAAGATAAGATTGTCTTAACTACTCTTCCATATGTTGTAGTTTGTTGCTTACTACCTCCTGAAGATCCTTTAGTTCCTGTTCTTGCTGTGAAGTGGGTTTTTAATGCCATTACTCGTCTTTCTTATCTAACTTTTTACCTATCTCTTCACTCTGTTCCATCAACTTGGCTAATTCTTCTGGATTAAAGAAATCTGCCTCTCCTCCTTTTCCTCCATTATCGAATCTTTGTACCAATGCTACCATCTTAATAAGATGCTCATCATTTTTTACTCCTACCTCTAAATATTCTTTTATCATAGGAACAACAAGAGTTGCATCTCCTATATTCTCTACAAGAGGTTTTAGTTCGCCTATTAGTGCGTTGACTTGTTTTGATTTGCTTCGAGAATTATCGTAGATCTCTTTTAGTATGTCTGAGACCGTTTTTGTTCCAAAAATTGTAGTATCTAATCCCATGGTGTATTTATTATATAAATATCTTATTCAATTAAAAATCCTGCTTCTTGGTAGGTTTTGTGTAGATTGTAGTACTCGTCTTTCAGTTTTGAAATTACCTTTGTAAGTGTTGGAGTTTCACAATCAGTCATTTCTCTTACGTAAATATACAAAGCTTTTTTTCTAAAAATTTCTAAGTCGTGACGAGATGTAAATAAGGTTAGTATTGCATCTGCTACTTTTTGATCTTGCTCTCTAGGAAAAAGTTCTTCCATATTTTCATAGCTATTTTCTACAAATAAATTGACTATAGCAGCTATTTTTATTTTTCGTTCCGAATTAGGAATTCCTTCTACTTCATAAGAATCTTCCATTTCTTCAAAAGATCCCACTTGCTTCAGCTTTCTATAGTTGCGATTATTGTAGTTTATTAACCATCTCTTAACTATTGTTTGAAAATATGAAAATGCCTTAGCACCATTAGTTGCGTCAAATCTAAATAGTTTTTCTTCAACAAGCATACTTACAATATCTAATTTCAAATCTTCTATACTATTTACATCGAGGTAGTAAAATTTAAAAGTATGAATAATGTTTTCTGCTAACTTGTAAAGAGGGTAATATATCTCTTTTGTAAATATCTTATCTCTAAAAACAGGATCAGAGGATGCGTTGTATTTTACGATTGCATCCTCTGTTTCTTGTGTGAAATAGTAATTGTCTTTATTTTGTGGCTTTGCCATAGTCTTCTGGGAGACGGTAATCATTTATTGTTTCTTGTATTTCTTTCATAAAATTAAAGAAGACCCCTACTTCATCGTCGGATCTAAATGCACCTTTTTCATCTAATTGTTCAACATATATTTTTGATTCATTAATAAGATACGCTACATTTCTTAAATAACCTACTTGGTATTCCATAATGCCCTCCTGCTTAACCACTTTGCGATTTAGATTAAAAACTACATATCCTAATACCAAAACAACTGCAAATAAAATTCCTGCTAAAATTCCCATCTTAAATATTTTTTACTAAATTCATTAGCCCTTCTGAGGCATTTACCGTTTTTCCTGTAGTTGCTTTTGTCTTCTCTACTTTAGGTTCTTGAACCTCTCCTGAGGCTTTCCAGGTATCATATTCTATCTTTGATGCCAAGAAATCAGCTTGATGTAAAATGTACACTAAGTTTGTTCTAAGTTTAGCATCTGGATTAAAGGAGATGTAGTATGGTTTATTTACATCGTCATATAATCCATCATGTAATTTAATAGCTAAATACTCTTTTTCAGTAATAGGTATTTGATTTTGCTGAAGTGTAAATAAGGAACGATCTTGAATTAACATATAAGATAAGTCTTTATTGTGAGTATAAACTTCTCCCAACTTATCCAACCTCCATTTATCTGTCTGAGGAAGATAATAAGATTGATCTACCGTCCCTATTTTTCCTAAGTCATGATTAAGAGCGGCAAATACCAATTCCTCATCAGTAAAATCTATAGTAGATCCCATTTCTTGCCACAATGCTTTGGTTTTTAGGGCACAATGTACTACCCTATTGACATGATCAATATACCCTCCAGGAAAAGCATTATAATAAGAAGGTTTGCCAGAGGCAGGAGCCATAACCATATTATCAGCCAGGCTAACATAAAGAGATTTTAATTTCTCCTTACGTTCCCCTGTTATAAAAGTATCTACAATCTTGAGATGTTTATCCCAATTTTTTTGTATTTGCTCTGCTGTTAAACTCATTAGTCTTGGTGTTCCGTATTTAATAAAGTTCTAAGATCCCCTATCTTTTCCAATAGTTCCTCTACTAAATTATAAGCTACATCTAATTCATTTTTATGAATATGATACCCCATTTTTTTTACTTCTGCTTCGAATCTTTCTAATTTTTGTTCGAATAATTGTTTGTTTCTCATTTTAATTTATTTTATTTTTATTACTATTTTTTTTATTCCCTTGCTTTTTCTAAGGGCTTATAGATTGAAGTTAGCGATTTTTTTTTAAAGAAACAACAGTAACTTTTACCCGCGCATTTTCCCTATATATTTCTAATATACAATTGGATTACCTACCATAAACAACGCACCTACCTCTCTAATTTTATCGAAAGCAGTGAGTGAGTCTATTGCAAAAAACTCCCTAGACCCTCCACTACTAGAATTGACCCTTTGACTACTAAAAAAATTATGCACTGCTTGCTCAACTTGGTATGCCTTTCCCTTCACCACAGGAAGAGCAAACTTCGCTTGCCATTCCTCTACCGTACCAGAGGTGTTTAATTGCGTTACTCTGCCACGAACTTCCTTAATAGTCATTCCGATCTTAACTAGGTGAGGATAGCCGGGATTTACTAGTACATATACGTATTCTATGTTATCGTCATTACCGGCTAGTATTTTACTATTTTCTATACCATACAAATATCTCCACAAGTACACATTGCATTGTGAGTCTTTAGGACTTTCAGCAATTTCTATACTATATTTTGCCGATATAAAATTTAGTAGTTTATCTGGAGATATATGTCTGTATTTTGATTGAAGCATTTGGAATGCCTCTTTCCATTTTTTTCCTACCTTTGGGTAGGGAGCGATAGACTCTGGTGAAGCATCGACAATTGTAATATGTCCTAATAATTCATAAGACATAGCCTCACTAAGAGTTATTTTATCCTTATACATACCTTTTTATTTTTATACCAATATACGAATAACTTTTTAATATACCTACTATTTTTTAAAAAACAAGTCAATAAATTTAAAAATAGTTGCACAGTTCTCATACATTTCTTTTTCCTCGTAAAAATGTAGTAATTGTTGTAGTACATTTTTTACCTGCAATACTCCAAATTCATTTAATATAGCAACCACCGTATCTGAGGGTAACATATCGATTCTCTCAAGGTATTTTATTAAAGTGTTGAAGTACTTCATTTTGATAGAATCCCTCACTGAGATATACCTCTCTCCGTATTTGTGTATGTAGATTTTATCAAGTATGTAGTAGTTATCAACTCCTGTAAAAGCCATACCAAATAAAATAAAAGGATCATTAACAGCATCGTGTATTCCGTGCTCCTCGAAAATTTGTTCGTCTCCTTGGGAGAATATATCGAACAATCCTTTAGTATCTAGTTCCTTCATTGTATATAAATATATATCATTTATAAAACCAAATTTTGTTAAAAAAAATTTTTGTCGTTTGTTGCAAAAAATGCAAAAAAGTTGTATATTAAATTAAAGTAATAAATCGGTAGTATCGCAATATATGAGGTAGGTTAGGGATATAGGTGGTAACTCGTGCTTGAAGTGAAGCAGCTATATCGACATATGCAAGAGGACAACTTGAACAAAGACCTTACCTAGGAAGGGCCATCACGAAGGTGCAATTTTAAATAATTGGAGTACTAGGAGAAGGGGAGTTCGTAACAACATCTTGTTATTAGTATGTATAGTATATATAAGTATATATCCCCATACCTCAATTTTTATCAGAAATATACAAATAGATGTGTGTCGCAAAACCGACGTGGAAAACCGTTGCATGAAATAAACGATCAAACTTATTTCAAATTGCTCTCACCATGACATCACCTTGACATCACTTACAAAAACCAAAAAAAAAAGAGAGTCGTTAGACTCCCTGTTCAAAAATTACTAAGTCCGAAAACTTATATTTTAATATTACTTTTTTCCTCATTACGAAAGTGTAACCTTCAAATCCTAATCTACCTATCTTCTTAATGTTACATTCGTGTTCATCCATTACTACTCTTTCATCTATAGAAGATCTTGATTGTCTCATCATACAATTGGCATTCTCGTTGTATGAATAAGTACTTGCTCCGTTATACATTTTTCCTAATACATAAAATTGTACTCCTGATAAAAATTGTTGTTTTGTCATAACCTTTTTTGTTTGTTTGAATTATTAATACCTAAAGATACTGAGAATTATATTACGATGCAACTTTTATAACATATTTTTTGTCTCTACTAAACACAACACATCATCCATGGTAGCTGTTAGTATTAATTGTCTTAACATTTGATCTTCCATTCCTACTCTTTGAAGAATGTACTGCATTGTTTCTCCATCTACTTCTATTGTCTGAAGTAAATCAATAACCTTTAGTATCATCCCTCTATCAACTCCATTCGACATTTGCTCAGTCTCGTAGATCACATGATAAGACTTAAAGTAATTATCAGCCCAAGTAATGATTAATGTTCTTCCACACTCAGTAGTGATTGTAGTTTCATTTGTATCATAAACTTCAATGATGTCTGCGAAGTCTAATTCAAATTCTCTCTGTGTGCTGTTAGATGCCTGCACTACGTAATAAT
>Ga0181356_1000349_pt1 | contig 19604 bp, 7 predicted proteins | sample Fa13VDMM110SN_FD_130104 | JGI IMG/M metagenome (GOLD analysis project Ga0181356, IMG submission 130104) | Freshwater viral communities from Lake Michigan, USA - Fa13.VD.MM110.S.N | ecosystem: Environmental > Aquatic > Freshwater > Lake | place: USA: Michigan | collected 2013-09-24 | reverse complement strand
GGTGGAACTGCTACAGGAGGTACTGGAGGAAGAGGAGGAAATGGTTATTGTAAAATAATCACACTATTATGAGATACGCAATAGTTAATAAAGAAACAAATAAAGTAATAAATGTTATAATTGGTTTTATTGATTTAGGTGGAAACTTTGAATTAATAGAACTATCTGAAGATTCACCAGTAAGTACTGGGTGGTCTTATGTTAATAAATCTTTTGTAGAAGGAGAATAATATGGAATCATTTTTAGGAAGTGTTTGGTTTGGTTGCTTTATGTTATTTGCTGGTTATGTAGCTGGTCATATCGTAAGTGTTGATAAGATCAAGACTTGGATCAAAGGCTGAATATGTCCGATAACAAGGATCTCATTAAACGCCTTAACGACCGTTTACTGAGCCAACTGCTCTTAGACCTAGATGACCCCACCCGATGTACTCCGGGGCTTTATACGGTCATTAGAGGGCTTATAAACGACAATAGAGAAGTACTGGATGGTATCTCTAAAGATACCTTGGATGAGCTAGAAGCTAAGATGGCTTCCAAGGCTCCATTTAAATTTAAAGCAGCCAACGGCTGATAACTAGGAACTATGACATAATTGTTGTAGTTCTTATTTTGGAGGATGTATGCACGCACCGCAAGAAATGATTGATGACTTTAGAAATCACCTATGGGCTTGTTTTAAGTATCTTGGTCTTGGTGAACCAACCCCATTACAATATGCAATGGCAGAAGTAATGCAACACGGACCAAAAGACTTTCAATTACAAGCAGGCCGTGGTGCTGGTAAATCAGTAATCAACGCTTGTTTTGCTAGTTGGAGATTATTAACAAACTCTAATAGAACTATTATGGTTATATCTGCAACATCAGATAGAGCTATTAAATTTATTGGTCAAGTTAGAAAAATACTAGATGTTGTTCCTTATTGTGAGTATTTAAAACCAAAAGAGTTTGATAAAGATAACGCATTTGGTTTTAATGTAGGATCTAGAACTATCTTTGGTCAGGATCTATCTTGTTATGCTAAAGGTATTACTGGTCAAATTACTGGTAGCCACGCCGATGATATTATTGCAGACGATGTTGAGATTGAAGAAAACGCAGATACTCCTTCAGCAAGAGATAAACTTTTAAATAAATTAGCAGAGCTAGAACAAATTAGAAACAATACTCTAGATGGTTGTATTCGTATTCTTGGTACTTTCCAATCAACAGATAGTATTTATGTTAAACTTTCAAATGCTTATCCTATTGTAAAATTTCCAGCTATTATTCCAAACCCAGATATTCCCGGTGAAATAGAGAACTGTGCTGAATATATCCTAAAGTTGGACCTAGAAGTAGGAGAATCAACACAACCAGAGAGATTCCCTTTAGATGTTCTTAAGTCTAGAGAAGCTAAGATTGGTCCTAGGTTATTCTCTTTACATTATAAATTAGATCCTACCCTTAGTGATAGAGCTAAGTATCCCCTTAAGTTAGAAGATTTAATTGTTATAGATGTTAATCCAGAATTGTTTCCAGAAAAAATAACTTGGGAAAAAAGAATAGTTAAAAAAATAGAATCACATGGAATTAATGGAGATCTTATTTATGAACCTCAATGGGTTAGTCCTAACTTTATTCCTTATACACAAACACTTATGTTTATTGATCCGAGCGGTCGTGGTTCAGATGAAACAGCTATTTGTATTGCATCCTTTGTCAATGGCTATGTCATCATACATGAACTGCTTGGTTTACAAGGGGGATATGAAGAAGTATTATTAAAAAAAATTGCTAAGTTAGCGTATCAATATGAAATTAAATTAATTCGTGTAGAGTCTAACTTTGGTGATGCTATGTATTGTAATCTACTTCGTCCTATTGTTGCTGAGATTTGTGGTCAAGTAGCAATAGAAGATTTTAGAGTTAGTGGAGCTAAAGAAAATAGAATTATTAGAACACTTGAGCCAATAATGGCTGTTCATAAATTAATCTTTAATACTAAAACTATTAAAGATCCAGAAAATCAAAAACAAATAACAAGAATTACAGAGCGGCGCGGTAGTCTTAAACACGATGACCGTGTAGATATTCTTGCTAGTTCCGTAGCCTACTGGCAAGATTCATTATCAATAAACCCAGATCAACAAATAGAAAAAAATAAAGAACTTGAATATAAAGAAACAGTAAAAGAATGGTTAAGTAATAAAAGAGTTCTTGGTTTATTAGGTGAAAAAATAAGTGGTGCAATTCTTGTAAACGGATCAACTAAATTTAAAAATAAAGACTTTCCAAAAGTTATTAAGAGGAGATTAAGATAATGCCTTTACCTATCTTAGCGGTTGGTGGAATACTCGGTGGTTTACAGTTTGGTTCTAGTATGTTGGCTGGTATTAGTCAAACGCAACAATACAATGCACAAGCAACGCTCCAACAAATGCAAGCCCAAAATGCAAACTTCCAAAGACAATGGCAAATCAACGCCAATAATAGGGCTATTTCAAGACAAAACCTTAATAGAAGTATTAACAATAAACTATTAGAAGGTAAAGCTGTTAAAGAAAAAGCACTACAAGAAGTGTATTCTAAACTTGGATATGATAATTCTAAGAGTCAGTTTAGTAAACAAACAAACCAAATTAACTCAGCGTTATTATCTAGCGTTTCTGGTAGAAACATTTCATCTTCTTCAGGAACAGCAAAAGCATTATTAAGACAAAATCTTTTAAACGCAAAAGAAAACATGATTAACCTAAGAGTTAATTATGCAAATAAAATGAGAGATATTGATACGGCATACGATAATATGCTTGCTCAAAGAGATTTTAATTATCAAGAAGTTCAGATATACTTACCGGGAGATACATCTCTTATTCAAGGTAACACTAGTTCTATTATTGCCCAGTCTGCACTAAGCGGTTTACAAGCAGGAATTCAAGGTGGTTTACTATATGGAAGCATGGCTGGTAATGGAAGTGATTACATTGGTGATAGTAGTGGAACTACCCCGTTTGATTCTAGAGCTGGTTTAAATGACTTTAATAATAGCAATCTTCCTTGGGCTGCTAGAGCAGGAATGTGATAATAAAATGAATATAGACAAACTATCTAAATTACAACAAATTGCTTCTGGTAGTCAATATGCAACAACTACTTCATATGATAATGTTGAAAAAATTAATAATGAAAATATAAAACAAAAAATTAAAGGGGTTGTAAATAGTACAAAAAGTATGTATAAAGACGATCCCGTTCGTGGTTTTGAAGTATTCCAAGAACAAACAAAAAACTTACCATTAGTAAACGATGAAATTAAAGAATGGTATTGGAATACTTATTTAAATTACGATGAAGAAAATAAAGATAAAACAAAACAAAATTTAATTTCAGATACAGAAGTTGATTTAGAATCATTAGATACTATAGTTAAAAAAGAACACTATTTAAGAGATAAAGTTTCTAGATGGCCTAAGTGGTTAGTAGAAACTTTTAAAGATGATTTACAAAACTTTTCAACTAAAACAGCACATTCAAATTTAAACAAAGCAAAGCTTCTTTATAAAGATGACTTATCAAAAAGATTATTTAATTTAAATAACCAAGACTTAGATCCCGATGTTGGTGAGTCTGTTCATATTTCTGATATACTAAAACTAGAAAAAATGAATCTATTAGATGGAGCAAAATCATTTAATGGTAGACTTGGTGTTATGGGTTCTAATAAACAATTTATTTTAGCTAATGATTTACAAGATATATCTGAAGTTTATAAAAACAATAAAACAGAAACACCGTCTATTGAAGAACAAGTTGTTATAGATGAACTAGCACCAGATTTTGTTTCAAACCATGTAAAAGCAAAGTTATTAAATCAAAGAGAAAAAATAAATTTAGATAATAAAGTTACCGAAACACTTGCTGCTAATATTTTAGAATCGGGTTCTTTAACACAAGATAAATGGAAAGACGCTTTTTCATTATTTGATAGACCTCAATATGATATGTTAATTGAAAAAGCTATTATTGGAGAAATAAATTCTGGTAGGATTTATTCAGATGAAGACTTAGTTAAAACAATATGGTCTTCTTTAAATGAATATAAAGATTATTTTAATAATAACTTAAAAGAGGAAAATACTGATGCCACCAACTCCTGAAAATTTTTTAATAAACCCACAAACAATTAATGTACAAGCACCTCAAGTACAACAACAAATAACACCACAACCAGAATATAAAGAAGCAGAAGTTTCTATGCCAGCACCACAACAATGGATTGGTGGTATTGATTATGGTTTTAACTGGAGTGCTGTTGGAGCTAAAGCATTTGAAGTTGGTGGTAAAATCTATGAGTCATTGCTTCAGTATTCTCAAAGAAGAAGAAAAGAATATGCAGAAGATGATTTAAATAACATTCAGTCTATTGCAGTTGAAAAACCAGACCCTTCTTTAAATCTTTATGGTACTGAAAATTTTTATAAAACACAAAGAAATAAACTTAAAAACGCAACAAGAAATGCTTTAAAAAAACAAGGATTTAGTGAAGAACAAATTATTAAAATGCTTCCAGAAGAAGGAGAAGCTACTTTAAATCCTTCTGATTTACAGTTACCATCTAGTGATATGGAAAATGTTTTAAAACTTACTAGATATAATACACTAACTGATCAAGAATTTGTTAATACAATTAATAGATATAATAATGAAATATGGGAAACAAGTTATAATAACTTTCTTGATCAAGCTGTAAATAAAAGATTTGGAACAGTAGATCCAAACATGACACCATCAGATTTAAAAGCATCTTATATGGAAACACAACAAAGATTATTAGATGCTACAGATAATAGACAGGATAGAGCAGAACAAGCAACTATGGCTTTAGAGCAATATCCTATGTCAAATTATTTATTAAAGTCTGTAGAAAATGTAGATATAAAACTATCAGAAGTAAGAGATAAACAAATAAACGCTTCTTTAGATTCTTTAATACGCGGTGATATTTCAGAAGATGCTTTTATAGATACTGTACTAAAACTAGAAGAACAAAAGAAAAAAGACCTTACCGCTATAGTTTTTAATTTAGATGAAAGCGTTGATGTAGAATCTAATCTTGAACTAAGAACTCAAGAAAGAATTAATGAAAATCCAGATACGCCATATGAATTAAAAAAATCAGTAATTCAATATCTTGATCAAAATATTTTTAGAATATCAGAAGAATTAACAACAGAAACTGATATAAACAAAATCACAAGATTACAAAAACAACAAACATTATTAGTTGAGCAAAGAGAAAAAGTTTTAAAAGATATTATAGAAAAAACACCAAGTGTTTTATTAAAAGCAGAAAATCAAAGATCTTTTGTTGACCTTAATAAACAATACCAAGATATGGTAACAAAATCAGCACAAGATCAAATACAACAAATTACAGAAAAAACAGTAGTACAAAATATTCAACAATACTCAGCTGTATTAAATGGATTAGAGCAAGATATAGAAGAAATTAATAACTATAGAGCAAGATTAAAAACAAGTAAACTACCTACTCCATCAGAATATTTACAATTAAATGATGTAAGTGATGTAAAATTTTTATCAAAATCAAAACAAATTGTTTATAAAGTACTACAAGAAAACGATGAAACAAGGGTATTAGAAAGTTTTGATACTGTTGGTGGACAAGAAAAACTAAAACAATTAGCTATGGTACAGTCTTTAAAAGAAGCAGGAATTTATACAGATACACAGGGAAATCCTATTTTAAAAAACGAAGCTCAAAGATTATTTTGGAAACATGTAATGGATACAAAAGGGGCTGGTACTGGTAATTCTTCTGTTGGTTTTGAGGTTAATAGAAAAACAAAAGAAACTATTTCTAGAGATAAAGATACTTTTAAAATACAACAACTAGCAGCAGGTGGTGTAGGTTTAACACAAAAAGACGTTACTGATACACAAAGACTATTAATACAACAAGTTTTACAAGGAGAAGAAAGAAATCCTAAAAACGCTGCGGCTTTGTTTAAAAAATATTCTAGAGATGGTGCAGTAGATTTAGCTTTTATTTTAGGTGATAGAAAAAATAGAGAAAGTTTAATTGAAATATTTTTACAAGATCCAGAAGGATTTAATAGAAACGATTTAGCAGTATTCAACCAAAAACTAACACAGGATGCTTTGAGTTTAGGTAAAGATAATGTTAATAGAGAAAACTTATTAACACTAGGAAGATTTGTTAATTTTGTTGGTAATAGAATTCCTAGTGGAACAGAACAAGGCGTTGCTGCAATAACAAAAGCTAATCCACAAGTTTTAGTTAGAGAATTTGAGGGATTTGAAAATAGATATCAACAAACATTAAGAACTTTACAATCAGGTGTTGCTGATAAAGATTTAATAACAGTATATCAAGCCGCTAATACACTATGGAATGGTGGAACTGGTATAACAATGGGAGGTAATCAATTATGGGATTCATTAAACAAATACCCACAATTCCAACCAGCACTAGAATTATACTCAGAAAAGTTAAATCAAGATTATTTCTTTGATACAGATCAATTAAAGGGTTTAGTAACATCATCAAATGATACAGACGATCTTTTAACACCATTTGTAATAGCTCAAGTAACAGCACCACAAGGATCAACACCAGAGCAAATAGTTGAACAAGCTTTAGCAATATTTCCTATGTATGGAAATCGTTTGGGTAAAACAATAGGAGCAGATGGTACTGTTGTTCCAGTTGTTACTAAAGATCCTCATGGTAAACTTAAACACGAACAAGGAGATCCTTTATCACCAAATATAGGAGATCCAGAAGTTACAGTAAGTCCTGTTATAGCAACAGCAAGAACATATGAATCAATTGTTTATGGTAAAATACCAAATACACTTTATAAAAACGGTAAACAATATCTACCAGATTCACAAGAAGAAACAGAAAAATATAAAATTTCAAAAGAAAATATGATTGAAATTATGGCGTCTGCTTATCCGGGATTAGCTAGTGTTAGCCAAGTAAAACAAGATAAAATAACCGTAGATGTTATGGAAGCATTAATGGATTTATTTGATAAATACCCAACAGCAGACGAAAGAATTAAACGATATGACCCAAGAATTGAAAAATGGGTTTATCAATATCAAGCAGATAAAAATAGAAAGGATGCTCCATCTGTTGTAAGTAGAGCTAACTTTATTTTAGATGTTCTTTTATCAGATGGTTTAACAGGAAAGCATGCATTAGAACTAGGATTAAATGCGTCTAGCCATTCTGGTTTAAACTTAACAAATGAAGAATTAAATATAAAAAGAAGGTTTTATAGATTAGAGCAATTTGATGGAGTTCCTTTAAGAGCCTCTGAAGAAAAATATCAAGCCGATCTCCAAAGTCCAGATTTAGTTGTAACAAATCAAAATGGTATTGGAATAGCAGAACCTAGTTTTGGCGAACCAGTTATATTAAGACATCCAGTTACAAAAGAAAAAATAAATGTAAACATAGCTGAAAATACTTCATTTGGTATTTCTTATAATAGAGCAATGGAAAAACCATACAGTCAAGAATGGCTTGATTCACAAACAGGAACTACATGGGAGTGGATTAATTTAGAAACAAATAAATTATTTACTCCTTTATTTCCAACAAATACTTATAAAAATTTTGAACCAAATTTAAATATATTGGAGTCTATAACTTGGGATCAAGAAGCAAATGCTTTTAAATATACATCTATTACATTAGGTACAACTGGAACAGAAACAGAAAAAGTATCTTATTTAATGCCAAGAGTATTAAAAAAACAAGCAGACAATACACCAAAATATGATACTATTCTTCGTAATCAAATATACCAAGATTCACAAGGCAATATTAAAACGCCAGCAAATCAAATGCAATCAACACAAGTATCTCCGGGTACTGTTAGTGATAAACCTTATATTGATTTAATTTCTGAATTTGAAGGAATTAGGACTGATGCTTATTGGGATGATACTGGAAAAGTATGGACAATAGGAAAGGGAACAACTACATATAGAGATGGAACTCCAGTTAAAAAGGGAGATAAAATTTCTAAAGAAGAAGCAAATAACTTAATGCAGGATTTTGTAGATACTAAAATTATTCCAACACTAGAAGAAACTATTCCAACTTGGAATGAAATGAATCAAAATCAACGAGCCGCTTTAATTTCTTTTGCTTATAATGTAGGACCAAATTTCTATAACCGTAAAGGATTTGAGTCTATTACAAAAGCTGTATCTTCAGTAGATACTTTTAATCAAGTACCAGAAGCATTAAAAAAATATAATAAGTCTAGTGGTAAAGTATTAAACGGTTTAACAAAACGAAGAGAAGCAGAAGCAAATCTTTGGAGTTCTTCTAAAGAAAAAAAATTTAACGCAGAAGAATCTGATTATGATTATGTAACAGCAGAAGCTTCTGGAATGAAACCAGATAATACAGGTCATTGGGGATCTGTAACAAATGCTAGTATTGAAGATAAAAAAAAGTATAAACTACCAGATGAAAGTTATATAATTTTAAAAGGTAAAAAACACCGTACATGGAATTTAATGGAAAAAGCAGAAGAAGAACGCGGATTTAAAATTGTAAAACACGGTGATAGATATTACTCAGTTCCAAAATAATCTACTTATTCATGGCACATCAGTCTTTAAAAAGATAATAAGGAAATAAATACTAATGGATTTTTTAACTAAAGCACAAGCTAAAACTATTAATTCTTCTTTTAACGGATTTACTACCATATCTTTAAATGATGAAGATAAATACATTGAAGAACAAATTAAAAATCAAAAAAATGTTTATATTAAAAATGATTTAGGTTCTTTGGATTTAGGTAAGCCAGAGTTTGAAATTGAGTTTGGTGAACTTAGAGATTTATCACAATCACAAAGAGTTAATGAAGGTGTTATTGAAAAAACAAATTCATGGATGGGTGGAATGTTTGGCAGACAACCAATAGTAATTGACATGGCTCATTATGGGTTGTTTGGTAAAGAAGCCGGGTGGGGTAAATATGTTCCTTGGAATACAGCACCTTGGGAAGAAGTTGAAAAAGAACGAAAAAGATATGATGATAACTTTGTAAAAAACAAAGACAAAGAAATAGATATTGCTTTAGAACAAAGGTATGGTGCTGATCAAGCAAATAAAATTAAAGAAATTATTAGAGAACAAAATGGGGATGATTGGAAAAAAACATTTGCTGTTGGTACTAATAATTCAAATGCTTTCTTAGAACAAGTACAAAAAACTTTATCAGACAAGTCTTTAGAAACTGCACAAAGAAGTAGATTGCAGTCACAAATACAAGGATATAGAGAGTCTTTATTAGATCGTTTTAGTTTATACTCAAAACAAAATTTACTTTTAGATTATGATATGGCAGCAAATGTTGCGTTAACAATAGCAACAGAAGGTGCTTTTGCTGGTGGAATTCCAGCAATTGGAAATCTTTCTTTGGTTGCTGCAAGAGCACCGGGATATGCTGCATTAAAAATACCAACAGCACTTGGTGGAATAAGAGGCTTTAGTAGATTAAACGGTTTCTTAGGTAGACGAACTCTTGAAAGAATTTTCCCAAGACAAGCAAGTATGTATAGACAGTTGGGTGATAATTTCTGGAAATCTCTTGGAAAAGAATACATACTAAATCAAGGACATGCTTATCGTGTTGGTGTTCGTGCTGTTGAACAAGGTGCTGTTATTAGACCAGCACTAAACAATAAAGCAACTGTTATTAATCCAATATCCGAACACTATACATTTACACCGCTTAATCAAGCAACTAGAAGAATATCAAACCCATTTAACCCAATTACACAACTAAGAAAATTCCTACAGTTTAATAAACTTAGAGTATTAAACGCTGAAGGAACAGTATTAAAAGAAGGTCTTGCTAAGAATAAAATACTACAATTAATGAATAATGTTGGGTTAGGTATAGACGAATATATTCTTGTTGGTAAAACTACAACACTAGCTGAAGCTGCTTTTAAAACAGGAATTTCTGGTGGTGTAATGGGGTTTGCTGATGGGTTTTCTAACTCAATTTTTAGTCAACAAGAAGCAGCAGAACAATCATTATTACAAAAAAATAAAGATGTTTCTGGTTTTGATTTAAGTCAGGCTTTATCGGATGGAGCAACATTTGCTGCGTTTGGTGCTTTACTTGGAGGTGGACTTGGCTCAACTGTATTTAGCCCATATCTACTATCAAGAGCAGCAATGGGTACACTAGATGGTAGATTAAGCCTAGGTACAAAAGATGCTAGAAGAGGTCTATTTCAATTAATCGGTAAAGATAGAATGTCAGCAGAACAGTTTGAATCTCTAAATAAAGTTGCTAAAGTTTTAGGTGTAAGAGGAACTTATGCTTTAGAGTTAGCTAAAAAAACTAAACTACAACAACTAAGAGAAATAATTGTACATTTAACTGGTGATAGAAAAAGCGGTGACTTTTATTTAGACCCAAACTTCTTAGCTGAACACGACATTTCTGAACATGAAGTTGGTTCTTTAGTTACTACTGTTATAGAAATATTAAGTAAGAGTAGTCCAGAATATTCAGTAAACCCATTATCAAACGAAATGTTTGGTGAGGTTGTTTTAGGTTTAGCTAAAGCAAAAAGATTAGCTAGAGAAAGTGGATCACCTCTTTCATCTGCTACAGATGTTGATATTATTACAGGAGTTGAGGTAAAAGAAAAACTTGTAAAATACGGTTTATTAGAAGCAGAAACTGAAGTTCCTATTTCTGGTAGTAAGAAAAACTTAACACCAGAAGAGATCGCAATAGAACGAAATAAAGTTAATGAAAAAATTAGAAACGGTGAAACTACTTTAGAAGAAGCCGAATCTAGTTTTGCTTTATTAAACAAAGCAGAAGAACGAAACAACACTAAACAAAAAATACAAAAAGAACTAAACGATAAAATAGCTGAAAGAGATTTATTAACTCAACAATATCCAGATGAAACTACAAGATCTAAAGAAATATCAAATAAAATAAAACAATTTGATAATGAGGTTGAAGAGTTATTTAAAAAAACACAAGAAGGAGAAGTTGGTATTTCTTCTTCAGTAACAGTAGAAACAAATAAGACTGGTTCTATTACAAGAATTAAAGTTAGTGGTTATGATATTAGCGATACTAAAGCTGGTTTCTTATTAACACAATATCTAGATGCAAACCGAAATCTTATTGAAGCACAAAAAATTACTGATCTTAAAGCTAGAGAAAAAGCTGTAATTCAAGCAAGAGAAAGATTAGATCTAATTGAAAAAGATATGGATGCATCGTTTAAACTAAGAGAAGATGGTGCAACAAGACAACAAATTAGAACCGAATGGTTTAATGAAAAATGGAATAAACTAAAAGAAAATCCAAGATTGTTAGCTCAGTTTACCGATGCATTATCTAAACAAATTGATGTAAGAAAAGCAAGCATTGGTGAAAGAGCAGTAGCAATGAACTGGTATGGTGAAATTAGAAACGCTTCTGGTCTTGGTAAAGCATTAAACAGAGCAGCTACATTTGGTTCAGGTACTGCTGATAACATGTATCAAACAATTGATATCTTATTTGAAGCCTTTAGAATGGTTGATGATGGACAATTCTTTGCCTATAGTGATCTAGCTAATCCATATAACGCACTAACTATTAAAGAATCTATTGAAGTTGGATTACGAAAAGCAGCTACTATTAATCAAACTGTTTCAAGAATTAAAAAACAATATGGTAATGAAGCAGCAGCAATGATTAATCAAAGAGTAATTACTGCTAGAAGAAGTGGAAAAGAAATAGATTCAACTGGGTTATCAAAAGAATTACTAGAAGAAGCCAAACTTTTACTAAATCAAAATAATGATTTTTATTTATACTCTGCACAAAAAGCAAAAGAAATTGGTAAAGTTTATGATGATGCATTTACTTATATACCACAAATGCTTTCTAAATACTTAGATCCGTCTGAAGTAGATAGACTTGCTGAACTTGGTTATAAAGCCATGAAAGCAAAAGTGTTAAAAGAAGGTATTGTATCTTACGCAGAATTAGAAAGACTTGGTTTAATTGTTAGAGATGATACTGGAGCTATTGTAGAAATACCAGAAAGTAGTATTTTTTACTTAGTAGATAAAGAAGGTAGTCCACTTTCACTAGATCAAATGATTAGTAGAATACCAAAAACACTAGATGAGTTTAGACTATTTGAAGCACAAAGAAGAGTTGAAGCTGGTAAACTAGCACAACTACCAAACGATTTAAAAGATGCTTTAACATCTCGCGTAAGAATGGCAACACTAACACCAGAAGAAAAAGCAAAGATTGTTACTGCACTAAAGACAAATATTGGGCGGCATCTTGAAAGAAGCAAGGCTGGTATTGCACCAGAAAATGACCTATACTTTGCAGCTACTCAACTCCTACTGTTAAAACAAAGAGCAACTGAATGGGGTGACGAAGCAACAATAAGTTGGGTTAATAAAACAATTGAAGATTTAAATACTGATAGAGGTATTGAGATTAATGACAATCCAAAGAATCCTGTTGTTGTTGAACTTAATAATGCATCTAATATTAAACCAGAAGATAAACCAACACTTAAAACAATTTATGTAAGTTCGCCAGAAATTAAAATCGGAAAAACTACAATAACAAAAGAACCATCAAGTACTACTGGTATTGAAAATATTCCTGAAACAATTGATATTGTTGGTAAGAACGGTAAAGAATTTAAAGCTATTCGTGTAAAAAATGAAGCTGTTGGTAGTGATGAAATTTATTATACCTTAACACATAAAGGTTTATCTATAGGCTTTTTCCATTTTATTTGGGACCCTATAAATAAAGCCTTTAGACCATTAGAAGTTAGCGGTGGTATTCGAATAACTAGAACAGAACATCAAGGTTCTGGTCTTTACCCTAAATTACTAGAAGCACTATCTAACTATGTAGATTTAGGTTCAACAACAACTATGGGTAAAATTGGTACAGCAGATAATGCTGCTAAAGTTTGGAAAAAACTAGGAGCACCAGTAGAAAAATTAAAAGAACCTTTTGAAAGAGTTGATCTTAAAGATAATGTTGAAGCGTATTTCTTAAGAAGAAGAAATAATAAAAACAAAACTACAGTTATCCATCCGGGTAGAGTTTATAAACAATGGTTGCCTGAAGCAGAAGTAGTATTGCCAGACGGTAAACCAAGTCTTGTGTTTACTACAAAGCTTTCTGAAGATGCTTTAGCTAGCGGTGTTCACAGTACAAAAGCACAACAACTTGGATATGAATATTCAATGGCTGTTGTTTCAAAACACTTAGCTAATATGTTTGGAGAATCTGAACCAACATCTTTTAATCCAAGATTTATTTCAATTAATACATTAGAAAATAGTTTTGTAACTTTTGAAAATTTAATTGCATGGTCTAATAGTGATGTATTTAAATCACAGGTTGATAAATTAGCTAGTGTTATGGTTGGTATATCTAAAACAGATATTGGTATGATGATTCTTGGTGGTTGGTTATTAAAAGCTAAAAACCATAATTTAAAAATTATGAAAACAATGACACCAGAAAACCAAGCTACTCTATTACAAGAGTTTAATAATATTGCTTTTACAACTCTTCGTGCTAGATATGATGGCAATCCTATTAGCCTTGATTCAACAAAACTATTTCAAGATACTTTTGTTGATAGATTAGCTAGGGGAACTAAAACAGAACGAATGCAAGCAATGTTTGGTTATGATAATTTATGGACACCAGAATCTGAATTAAATCCGCTTATTACACTATCTCCAAGTAAGGGAGAACAAGTATCAGAAGGTGTTGCAGAAGCTTCTTCTTTCTGGAAACAAATGCAAACAAGAGGAAAAGAAGTAGAGCAATTAGATAGAAAACTAAATAGATATTTAGGATATCAAAGAGATTTAGAAAGCTTTACTACTGCTAGAAATAAACCAGATATTTCTGAAATAAATAAAAAAGCATTAGATAATAAAATTAAAAAAATACAATCAAATTTAAAAAAAGAAAAAGTTACAAACTTAGATAAGAGAATTAAAGAACTAGAAAAAAAGAAAAAAGAAATTCTTACCGATAGACCATCAAAGGTTATGTTGGAAAGGGATGAAGTATTTTCTGATTTAGATCTAAACGAAATAGCTAGGCTTTATTATTACTATTTAGAAAACGCACCAAAGATTGTTGGGTTAAGTGGATTAAAGGGAGACAACGTTAAATATTTAGAACCTCTTACTGGATTCTTATTATCTAATCTTTCAGATAAAGCACAAATTGCAAACAAAATAGGCGAGCTTAAATCTTTAGGTATTGACCCAGAACATATGTTACAAGATGGTTCTTTAAGTTTAGAAGGACAAAAAGCATACCTAAAACGATTAGCTAATAGCGATCAAGCTAAAGCATCTGAAGCAAGATTTAAAGAAAGTGTTCAAAAAGCAAAAGCAAATAGAACACCAAAAGTTTCACAGGAGTCTGCTACTGTTAAAGAATATTATGAACAAAGAGGAGCTGTTTTAGAAGAACTACAAGCAGCTAGAGATACTATTTATTTTGAAGAACAACTTATATTAGGTCTTACTACTGAGTTAGATAATGTAATAGGTGAAATTAATTTCTGGCAAAAGTCTTTAATTGAAACTGTAGATATAAACTCTATTAGAACCAAACTATTAGAAAGACAAAACTTTATATACAATAGAGTATACACTTTAAATAAAGAACTAGATAAACTAAGTACAGCAGAAGGGGCTATTCAAAAAGATTTAGAATATCTTACTACTACTTTTAAAAATGATTTATTAGGTAAAGCTGGAGATTTTTATGAAGGTTCTGCTCAAGCTGAATTTAATTCAACAATAAGAACTCTTGAATTTACTTTAGAAAATTTAAAGGATCAACGAAATAAATTTAAAGAAGAAATAAATAAACTTCTAAAAGAGGTAGGAGAAATAGAACTACCTCAAGAAGGAAGAACATATAAAACTAAAAGAGAAATTGAAAAACTAGAACAAAGAAAAAAACAATTAGAAGAAACTATTAATACAACCAGTAAAAATAATAGACTAACTGCTGCTGAACTTAAACTAAAACAAATAGACGAAGATCCAAAATATCAGTTTGATTGGAGATTAACGCTAGAAGAAGACGGTAGATTAGAAAAAATTACTTTGACAAAAACACTATTAGAAAAACATTTAGCAAAACTAAAAGAATTAAGATCTATGAATCAAAGTGATTTCTCTAATTTTAATAGACAATTAGCAGAAATAGAATCTCAAATAGGTAGATTAAGTACAGCTATTGGTACTTTACAAAACGCTGGAGCTACTGTTAATAGACAAAAGTATACAACACAATTAAAAAAATTAATTGAAGAACAAGCAAAGTATATTCAAGAACTACAGCAAGTACAAAAAAATTCAAGAGAGTTTATTTTTAATCAAGATGTAAATAATTTTGAGGTTGTATATAATTGGTTAGATAATACAATAGCTACTTTAGAAGAAAAAAACGATTCTATTAGTAAAGTAATGAGAAGAGTTTGGGAAACTAAATCAGCACAAACACTTGGGTTTGATGTGTTTAGAAGAAACTTTAGTGAGTTTATTGAGGACCAATCTTTAATTGTTGAAGGATTATCTCTTGGTATTTTATTCCAAAGAATAGATAGTCCACTAATGCAAACTGTTTATGATGTTGTAGATGGAAACATTGTAGCAAGAAAAGTAGGAACCAAACAAGAAGGACCAGTTAAGTCTCGATTAGTAGCTTATGACTTAAAAGATTCTGTACTAACTCCAATTGATTTTACTGGTGATATAAAAGCAGCTAAACTATTCTTAGAAAAAAGAAAAGCATTTAATTTAGAAAACCCAGAATCACAAATTACTTTAGAAAAAATAATTGAAAAGTATAGTACTGGTGATAAAGATAGCATACCAACAACTACTGTTCGTATGTTAAAGATGTTAAATAAATGGATGAAAGATAAGGAACAATCTTTCTTAGAAGCTGTTGGTATTTCTGGTACAGAATTATTTGCTTTAGATTCTAACGCTTTCCAAAAACTTTTAGAAGATGTTTCTTGGGATACTGCTAAAAGATCTTTTAATCTTTTAGCTCCTACAAAAGAAATAACTAAAAATAGAGTAAGAGAAATTCAAGCAAAACTTAAACTAGAAAAAACAGAAGCTGAAACAACATTAGAAATTAAACTTAAAGAAATAGAAGATAAGATTCAAAAAACAGCAAAACAATTCTATGAAGATTCTTTAAAGAAGCAAGTTCCAGTTTATAACAAAGAAAGACAAGCAGTTATTAAAGATCTTTTAAAAGAAAAAAAGAAACTGCAAAATACTATTATCTCTATGGGTTCTGAGTTTAAGGAACCAACTCAAGAAGAAATAGCAAGCGGTATTAAACTTGGTGATCTAGAAATAAATAAAGAAGTATCTAGAATTGGAGAACTATGGGGTTACTTATATGATCTACTTGAAAACAAACCAACAACAGTAAAACAAATTACTGGTTCTCAACTAGAAACTATTTCTAAAAAAGAACTACAAAGACTTGCTAAAGAACGAGGCATGAAGGTATCTGAACTTAAAGCAGATATGGAATCACAAGGTTTAACTATTGATGAAGCAACTAAATACCAAATTCTTTCAAATATAGAAATTACTATTAAGGGAGAAAAGCAAAAACTTCCACCAGTTTTAGTTAAAGCAAAGAATGGTAGGTATGTATTAAATACAGATTTTACTGTTACTGACTTTGCAAAACTAGCACAATATGCTGCACAAACTAATGACGCAAGACAATACAACCTTGTTCAAGAATTGTTTAAACAACAAGCAAAAAGAAAAGCAAGGAATATTGTACAAACAGTTAGTCAAGAAATGCAGGTTAGAAATACTGAAGTTGAAGATGCTTTCCAAGAATTCTGGGCTTTAGTATATGGTTGGAATAACGCAGCTAATGATACTGATATTGGACTTAGTTTAGAAAATATCAATGAAAAGATAAGATTACTTGAAGAACAAAACCCAGATTTAGAATACGCAGATTCTAGTATTAAAGATCAACTAGATAGATTAAGATCAGTTAAAAAATCTATTTTAATGCCAAGTAGATTTAAAACTCAATCTTATGGAAAAGTAAATCCTAAAACAGGGGATATTGAATTAGTTACAGATGAGTCAGTTCGTTGGTCAAGTATACCCGGACAGCCTTATCCTCAAACTAATATGAATATTAAAACAGCCGTTAACAGAGTTGCTAATGATATTGTTTATCTAACAAAACAAAAAGGATTGTTTAAAGGTAAACGAGTTACTACAATGGAAGATCTTGATGGTGTAATTAGATTTAAATTTGATGAGTCTGAAATTCGTGATCGTGGTTTTAGTAGTGATTTTAGAAGACCAGATGAACAACTAAGCGAACAAGAAACAAACGCTAGACTACAACAATGGGTTGATAGAAGAAAAGAGTTTATAGATTCAGCTCCGGGTTTAGTTCAAAGAGTTTTAAAGTCTGGTCAAGTAAATGAGTTTATTTATAATGAATTCTTCCAAGTAGTTATATCAGTATTACAACAAGATATTAAACGACTTGAAAACGGAGAAACACCTCTATTCCTAACTAAAGGTGAAAAGGATAGAATAACACAAAGAACAGTAGTTGGTACAATTAAGAATCAAAACGAATTGTTTGATTATATAACAGAACTACTACAAAAAAGATTTACAAAAAATAAAGTAGATCAAGAAACAAATAAGTTTAGATTTTACTTAGGCAGTCAAAATGAAGCACCTCTTGAGTTTGTTATTGATAGAAGTTTAATTGAACAATCTTTTAGACAACTTAAAAAAGAAGCTAGGATTGTTAAAGCAGATCTTTTATCTACTTCATCCGATACCAAAGATGTATTTAAAACTTTATTAGAAAGAGTTTCAAAAGGTTTAGAAGGTGGTGAACTATATGTTGCTACTGATAAACTTGTTCCAGAACAGTTTGGTGTTTGGGATGGTACACTAAGCGAACAAAGAATACTACAATTAATTAGTGGTATTACAACAAACGAAGAGTCAACTAAACTTTCTTTTGGAAACTTTAAAACAATTAAGGATATTAAAACCGGACAAAGAATTGGTGGTAGGTACAATATTTCTTATGCTGATTTAAAACAAAGAGCTATTACTGGTAAACTATTAGACATGAAAATGTTTGATATTACAAATCTCTTTGATTTAAAAATTGGTTCTTCTACTGAAAAAGATCTTTATTTCAAAAAAATAATTACTCAAGTACAGGAACAATATCAAAGAAAACTAGAACAACTTACTGATTCAACTGCAAATCCAGATATTTTTATTAGATGGGCTTTGTCAGAGTTATTAGAGTTAAAAGGTAAAGTTAAAGAATCAACTCCAAAAATGACTGCTGAATTAAATGAACTAAACCATTCGTTTAATGTTATGGAATATGAAACATTATCTGGTTTCTTAGATAATTATTTATACACAAGAAATAAATCTATTGGTAACATTTCAAATGAAGAAGCAACTGCTTTGCGAAAAGCTTCACTATTAGAATCTGGTTTTAGTGGTCAAGTACAATCAGCAGTTAATGTTGATAATATTATGTATAAGTCTATTAGAGAAGTAGATAGAAATAGTCCCTTTGGTGAAATAGTACAATACTTTAATAAAGATGATATGCATACACATTTTGAATTATTGTCTGGTATTTTATTATACTCAACACCAAAAGAATTGTTTAATAACTTACCACAGTCAAGTGTAGTATCTACTTTAAAAGAACTTGAAGAACTTGGTTTAATTGATATTATTCCACAAACTGAAAAAGAATTAATTGATTCTTTATTATCTAATACAGAATTAGATAGAGTATTTACAGTAACAAATAATGGTTTAGAAATTTTAAAAGTAACTAGACATAATGATGGTTATAGACGAGGTTACTATGGTGCTAGAAATGTTGAAGATACTGTAAACGAAACTCAACTTAAAAAACTAATATCAGATAAAGCACCAAGTGAAACAGAAGAAATGCGAAATCTTTTATTAGAATCTTATAATAATAATCTAGAAAAGATTAAACAAGAAAGTACTATTCATAGAATTGAAGAATTAACTATGCTTGCAGCTAGACGGCAGGTAGTAGAAAAACAATTACAAATTTTAGATAAACTAGATACTAGTAATTTAAATGTAAAAAAACTATTAACAGCAGCTACCAATAGTATTGTTAATGATGAAAAAAATAGAAACATAGGATATAAACTTTTAGATCTATTTAACAAAAAAGAAAAAGATCTTAAAGAAGAATTAGTTGAGATTAATCAACAAATCGCAGCTGTTAGAAAAATAGATAATAGAGTAGAGCCAGTTAAAAAACTTCCAAAAAAACTAAAACAACAAGCTGAAGAACCAAGACAAATTAGTTATAAACCTTGGTCTGGTGCTGATAGTGAACAGTCACTTTATTCTAAATTACTTTCTGCTTATAATGGAGATACTAGTAACTAT
>Ga0181356_1000348_pt1 | contig 19631 bp, 23 predicted proteins | sample Fa13VDMM110SN_FD_130104 | JGI IMG/M metagenome (GOLD analysis project Ga0181356, IMG submission 130104) | Freshwater viral communities from Lake Michigan, USA - Fa13.VD.MM110.S.N | ecosystem: Environmental > Aquatic > Freshwater > Lake | place: USA: Michigan | collected 2013-09-24 | reverse complement strand
TACATATGGACCACGATCATTAATCCGTATAACAACAGATTTTCCATTTGATTCATTTGTTACTCTTAGTCTAGTTCCAAATGGAAGATTACGATGTGCGGCTGAGTTACCATAGGCATTAAATCGTTCACCATTAGCAGTTCTTTGACCATCGTAACCATCACCAATTCCATAATGTGAGGCATAAGAACAGGTCAATGCTTGAGCAGGACTTGGAGCAAGAGCACCAAGACTCATAGCAATGACCGAAAGGGTTTGAATTGTTTTCTTTAAAAGCATTTAGTTTAGTAGAATTCGGCATCCGTATAAAAGGGGGGTATACCCAACCTCTCGGCAGGCACCTTCCACGGCTCTGGGGTGTCACTCAAAATCTCATTATAAGAAAACCCACCTTTTGAGTGGGTTCTTTGCATTATATGAGAGTATTTAGGTTTTGTCAAGAGGGGGTGAAGAAAAATTACTTATAAAATATTCCGCATCAATAACAACCAGAGGTTTCTTATGATTTTTTTTCATTACAACAATTGGTTCATAACCATTGCAATTACTTTTTGCTTGTTCGTATGCTTCCCATACGTTTATCTTTTCAGTATTTTTACATTCAGTTGAGAATGGAAACTTTTCCCTAGCAGCACGAGCCATAATAAGGTCTTCGCCGCCTGCTCCCATACTACGAGATTCAATGTCTTCTGGGTGAACGTCAAGCATCTCAATGAGTTTATCTCTCACCCACTTTTGAAGTACTCTTCCTTTATTTTTAGCTGATTGTGGTTTCATTTTTTCTCACTCCTTTGTTCCATGGAATACTACCTTTTTTACGCCCACCTTTTTTGCCAGCTTCAGAACACTTTTTATACGCAACCGACGACCCTTTGCTAATAAAATACCTCCATCACTGGAAGTATTTATCTGAGGTTGTGAAAAAACCTATGGTGTAAAAAAATGTGGGAAAAATTTTTCCCCTATTTTTTGTTTTGAATATTGAATTACAATTTAAATCCAGCGAAAGTATCTTTTGTAACATCCTGCTTAATACCACCAACAACATAGCTTTCAACTTCGGTTTCTTGTGGAGCAACTTGTAGGCCCTTAGATGAAATCCAATGCTCAGTCCAAGGTAAAGGATTATTTTTAGCAGGAACATCGTAAAGTGGTTTAAGACCAATTGCCTTCATACGGCGATTTGCAATCCACTCAACGTATTGTTGTAGTAGTTTGTCATTTAATCCAATCATAGAACCATCCTTAAACAAATATTCCGCCCATGTTCTTTCTTCATTCACAGTACGACGAAACATATCATATACATTATTCTCCTCTTCAGCAGCAATCTGTTTCATTTCTGGATCGTCACCTTCTTTCCATTTGTTGATGATGTTTTGAGTAAGGACAAGATGTTGATTTTCGTCTCTTGCGATGAGAGAGATAATTTTAGCCGATCCTTCCATAAGTTTGAGTTCACCAAATGCAAACGAGCAAGCGAATGAGACATAGAATCGGATGCCTTCGAGTATGTTGACGTTAGCAATTGCACGATAAAGTTTTCTTTTAAGTTCATACCTTTCTGCTTGAGCGAAATTAACACCTTCTTGAGCAAAAATCCATTCATTAGAAGTTCCATAGCGTTGTGCTGCATTAATAAAATCATCGTAAGATTCAGTAACACTTTTGGCACGTTCTAAAATACGATTGTCGCTCAATATAGTATCAAATACCTCCGAAGGATTGGAATATATGTTTTTAATAATATAGGTATAAGAACGACTATGAATCATTTCCATAAATCCCCAAACTTCCATACATGCCTCTAGTTCAGGAAGAGAACAATATGGGATGAATGCCATACCAGGACCACGACCTTGAACAGAATCAAGCATAATTTGATACTTGAGGTTTGATGTAAAAATATGTTTTTGTTCTGGACGAAGTGACTGGTAATCAGCACGATCCTTTTGAAGAGAAATTTCTTCAGGTCTCCAAAAATATCCAAGTTGGGTTTGAGTTAGTTTATCAAACACTGGATATTTGTATTCATCATATCTTTGAACTCCAAGAGGAGCACCAAAAAACATGGGTTGCTTTTTAGTATTTACACGTTCAGTGTTAAATACCGTCATTCCTTTTATTTTTGGTGGGTTCAAAGTAAGTGAGGTGTTATTAACTTTAAATTGCACAGGATTCACAGTCGGTTTCTCCTTCTAAATTGTGGATTAAATCTTCTAAAGATGTGATGGATTCTATTTCATCAGTTTTGATATCATATGTATTTTGGTAATACGAAGTTTTCCATCCTAGTTTGTAGGTAGTAAGTAAGTCCTGTGCCATTTCTGAAACAGGAACTTCATTATTTGGATAATGTTCTGGATTATATGACCAGTTACCAGAAATTGCCTGATCAAAAAACTTTTGCATAACAGCAACAATATTAATATATCCAGTATTGTTAGGCATTTCCCAAAGAAGCGTATAATTTTTTTTCAAACTATTAAATTGGGGAACAATTTGCTTAAGAGGCCCTTTTTTTGATTTTTTAATGGACAAGTAATCTCTGGGGGGTTCAATTCCATTTGTCTCATTTGACACAACGGAACTGCTCTCCGATGGCATTTGTGCTGACAGTGTTGAGTTCCTAAGACCGTAGGCCAAGATAGATGCCCGAAGAGATTCCCAATCATAATTGAGGTTGTGTGGAACAATTTCGTCTACATCTTTCTTATAGGTGTCGATGGGTAGAATTCCATCGGCATATTTGGTGCGATGAAAATACCCACATGCTCCTTTTTCTTTGGCAAGTTGATTTGATGCTTTTAACAGATAGTATTGAAATGCTTCTGTTAGATCATGAACGGATTTCCATGCATGGGGATCTTCATATTTATAGCCCAACCTAGCTAGATAATGTGCAAGTCCAATATAACCAACACCAAGAGAACGGCGCTGTTTTGTAGAAATTTCTGCTGCAAGTATTGGGTAATTTTGATAATCAATCAACGCATCTAAAGAACGAACAGAAAGATCACAAAGATCTTCCATCTCATTAATATCATGAACTTTACCTACATTTACTGCAGAAAGAATACACAAGGCAATCTCTCCCTCTGGATCATCAATATGAGTTAATGGAACAGTTGGTAAAGTAATTTCTTGACATAGATTACTCATCTCAATTTTATCCTTAAAGGAACTATGAGAATTGCAATGGTCAATATTCATAATATAGATACGACCAGTCTCAGCACGTTCTTTTAAAAGACTAAGAATGAGTTCCTGTGCCTTAATAGTTTTCGACGGAATGGACGAATTGTTCTCGTATTGAACGTATAAATCGTCAAAATTGTCTGTTCCGAAAGAATCATAAAGTCCAGGTACGTCACTGGGAGAAAATAAAGTAATCTCTTTATTTTGAATAAACCTTTCATAAAACAACTTACTAATTTGAATTGAATAATCTAGCTTTCGAACTCGGTTGTCTTCAGTTCCTTTATTATTTTTAAGAACAAGAATATCTTCTATTTCTTTATGCCAGATTGGAAAGTGGACTGTAGCACTTCCACCACGAATCCCATTTTGTGTACAGCATCTGACAGTTGCTTCAAACTTTTTGAGGAATGGGATAACACCTGTATGATTAACTTCTCCTCCTCTGATTTTACTGTTGATGCCACGAATTCTGCCTGCGTTAATGCCAATACCAGCCCTTTGTGAGACATACCTGCCAATAGCCATATCACTGCTAAAGATACTATCGAGGGTGTCATCAACATCAACCAGAACACAAGATGCAAATTGACGAAGAGGTGTTCTGACTCCTGCCATGATTGGTGTTGGGATGTTGATTCTGTGTCTGCTGATTGCGTCATAATACCTCTTAACATAGGACAAACGAGTTTCTTTTGAATACTCTTGAAAAATCGTCATCGCAATAAGCATATAAGCAAATTGTGGAGTCTCATAAATTGTTCCGGTGCTTCTATCCTGAACAAGGTATTTATCAACTACCTGGCGAAGACCCGCATAACTAAACAAATAATCCCTATGATGATCAATGTAATTGTTTAGTTCTTCAATCTCCACATAATTATAGTGACTAATCAGAGATGCATCATAAATTCCAATATCAATTCCAGTTTTAATTTGATATGAAAGAGATGGATATTGACGAGTGTGACCAAAAATTTGTTTGTAAAGAGAAAATAAAAGAAGTCTTGCGGCAGCGTATTGGTAATTTGGATTATCTAAACTAATCAAATCAGAAGCAGAACGGATTAAAATTTCTTGTATTTCTGCAGTAGTAATTCCGTTATAAAATTGAATACCCGATTGCATTTCAATTTGAGACGCAGAGACCCCTGTAAGCCCGTCACACGCCTCTTCAACCATGACATGCATCTTTTCTAGATTCAGAGACTGAATACTACCGTTTCTTTTAGTGACTTTAATTCCGTTACTCATACTTTTTTCCATTCGATAAATTTAATTTTAGCTTCTAATCCTTGAAATGTATTGTTTTTTATTACATCTTCTGGGGAATACCCAGAGATAACCATATCATTAATATCTTTTTCCTTTATACTAGAAGGCCATATAACAACTCGATCACCTCGATCAATTACTTTGGTGATTCTATTATGGATCTCTTGATTTCGTGGTTCGTTATCATAGACCCACACAGGACTACAAATACCCCACTGACTAAGATCACCGTCAGCACCACAAAGAGCAATCGCATTGAGTAAAAATGTGGAATCAAATGGCCCCTCTGTAACATAAATTGTTTCATCTTTATTTACACGATCAAGTCCAAATACTTTAGGATATTCTGTATCCAAAATTGTTGTGATATAACGAAGTTTTGAATTGGGATCCAAAGATCTTCCTTGATAACCAAAGACTTTATTTTCTGGGGTCCTAAGAGGAATAACAATTCTAGATTCTTTGTATGAATTTTTTGAACCTGACCAGAAGTTAAAATCTTCAGCATAATAAAATTTAGTAAAATATACTTCAGAAATTTTTCTATTTGTAAGGTATTCTCTTGCTGGATGTTCTATATTTAGTTCTGATATCTTTGGGAGATCTTTAAAAATTGAATGGGTGAAGATTGGTTTTTTACTAATTGATTTTGGATTAGCAACGACTGTACCCTTTCCAGTCAGTCCTTCCTTATACCTTTCCATTACATACTCTTTATACAGACCGTCATCAAGCCCTTTTAGAAAGTATGCAAAGGTGGATGTAGCCCCACAATTATGACACTTATAATTTAGATCTGATTTTTTTTGATAAAGGTATCCGCGTGTCTTATTTTTATTTTTTTGAGAATCCCCACAGATTGGGCATCTAAAATTATAAAGCCCTGGCTTAACTTTCTTAAACTTGTCGAGTCGTGAGGAGATTAACCCTACAAATTTGTCGTCAATGAAACTCATGATGTGGGTCTTTGGTAATTTATTCTACACCACCAGCCAAGTTCTGTCAACTACTTAGATTGAATTGTACTCGGGGCGGTGATTGGTATTACAAGTTTGATAACTGGAAATGCGGCAAGTGCAAAGGTAACTAATCCTAATGCTCCGAGTGCCTTCCATCTAAACTGCGAAAGATTATCAACCTTTACTTCTATCGTATCTATTCTAACACCCAATTCTTTTTTAATTTCTTCGTGTTCTTCTTTGGAATTATCTTTCATTTCTTCAACCATCTTGAGAATTACATCATCAAGTTTATTACATTGATCAATTTTTTCATTATGTATTGCAAGCATTTGACTAATATTTCGACTATTCTCACTAATCTTTTCGATAGCATTATCAATCTTACCCATCATTCTCTCGTAAACGTCAATGCGTTCTTCGAGTACTGCAATTTTTATTTCTGGAGAATAGGATGCAGTCATTTTTTGGGTTTACTTTTTCTACTTAAAGATTTTCTGTAAAGTGGGGGGAGTTTTCTTGCAATCTTACTTCTTCCATCAAATTTTACAACTGGGTCAAATCCTGCAACTGGTCCTTCAGAATTAGCAGATCCAGTAAATCCCCCTGTTCCAGCAGACATTGTAGGTGCATCTTCACGAATACTATTGATTATGTCTATGATTTTTTGTAAGTTCATATCTTTTGAAGTTGTTCTAAGCAATCAATGTCTGGATGTATATCATGAATTATTGATTTTGGATATTCAGGAATCCTACCAAGAACCATCATAAAACTTTTCATAACACCCCAAAGATCTTTATCAATTTTATAAAATAATAAAGGGGTTGCTGCTTCATCAAATATGTTATAAATTACAATGAAATGATTTATTAGTAAATGAGATTTAAGTATACCAGTGTTTTTATACTTTTTTAAAAGTCTTTTGATATATTTAAATCTTTTCATATCTTCATGAAAATCCTCTTGCGTTACTGCTTGAGGATTTTCATAATGTTTAATTGCAAACATGATATAATTACTATCATTCAATTCATCAAATCTCATATTATGCTTTTATTGTTAAAGTGGAAGCACCGATACCAATAGACCCAGTGGTTCCAGCTCCACCAACATTTCTAAAGAGATCAGTAGATAAAGTTTTAATTGCGGCCACATTAGAAAAATCAGTGATTGTTCCAACTACACCACTTGTGGTGATGATAGAAAGAACTGTACTAATTCCAGTTGAAGGTGTGGTAAAGGCAAAGGCAACTCTGTTTGAAATCTGTCCGTTATAACTGGTATATTGAACAAAATTACTACCATTCACAAAAGCAGTAACAGTGGAACCGCTAGTAAAAGATCTTGCAGTTGCAACTATGTTTGCGCCAGTGGATTGCTTAATTAATACTGTTGCTCCAGCAGAACAAAATACTGGTTCATTCCAAACAAGATGAACAAATCCAATCGCCGCAGTTGAGATTCCAGTAGTTCCACCACCTCCAACTGAAATTGGGGATGCTTTATTTGGATCCTCAAAGAAAACTGCAACTGGGGTTGCTTGTCCCAATCCAGTTTCATTTGCACCATGACCTGCAGTTCCCCCAGTATTTAAACCGGCAACAGGGACCAGAACTTCATCATAATAATTAGTGGATAAGCCAGAGTTTTCTGATGTGCCATATCTCCTATAAACCCAACCTCTTTCATCGGCAAAACAATTCCAAGGGGTAGTATTTCGATCAGTTTCTAAAAGGTTTTTTGGAAGTGCATAATTATTTGCCTGAGTCTCAGTAGTTGTTGAAATGCCCCAAAGAGCCATGTGCCTTACCTATAATTCTTTTCTACTGATATTTATAAAAGTATCAATCTCATTATTTATGATTAAACCTTTACAATATTTCCCACATTTCCAGGTTCCGTTAACTTGAAGCCACACAGTCCAAGTTTTTGTGCCCATTTAGGGCACCCTAATCCAATAGGAGGGAAAAATGTTGGTGGAACCTTTTTATCTCCACCACCAGGTCCTCGGCCAGGTCCAGGTCCCCGAATTATTGCAGGAGTTGGTACTGGAAGTGGAACTGGAGTTGTAGTTGGTCCTGGGGTTTGAGTTGGTCCGGGAGTTTGATTTATCTGTGGAGGAGTCTTAACAATTGGTGGTGCCTTAGGTGTAACTGGAGGTTTTACTGGTGGTGTTGGGGTATCTGGTTTAGGGGTTGGAGTTGTTGGGGTATCTGGTTTAGGGGTAGGAGTTGTTGGAGGTTTGCGTATAGGTGGTACTGGTTGTGTTCCGGGGGGTTTAAATGGAGGCTTAATTCTTGGTGGTGTAATTCTTGGCACTTTAAATTCATCAAGAACTTCAAACTCCAAAAGTTCTCCGCCAAGTTCTTCTGCAAGTTTATTTAATCCTTGCTCATCCCATCCAAAACTCTCACATTCGGAGACATTGGTGAAGTCTTCCCTGCAGTTTCTATTTTTTTTTTTTTGACCTGCTGATCTCATTTCGGTTGAAGTAAGACCTAATTGATTTTCTGAAAGCCCTATGTCGGATCTCCAATTGGAATAAGATTCTCCACGAATTGCTCTACCAACTGTTTTACGACGGTTATGAAGATACTTGTCAGACTTATCAACATCACCATCATTATCAATGTCATCATCCTCCTTTCCTACAGGATCCAGTTTTTTCAAATGTTTCTTTTCTAAAATGTGTTGAAAATGTTCTCTCTTCATTGAAGATGGAGAACGCTGAGTTTCTTTTGATCCAACAACAACAACCGATTTATATCTCTTTCTAAGTTCTTCTAGTTTATCCGTTGGAATTTTCTTTTCAAAAGTACGATTATCTTCTGTTGTAATTCTAACGGTAATTCTTTCTTGATCCTCTACAAAAAACTCTTCTTTTTCTCCAAGAATTTTTTTTAGTTTATCCTTATCTGTTTGTATTTTTTTGTCAGCAGCCTTTTGTAAGCCTCCAACAACTTTCATTCCCGCAAGTGCAGTTCCTGCGGTAAGAGCCCCTCTAATAATATTGGCAGCACCTTCATCAACTAGATCCCCTCCTGGTTCATAACCAGCAGATAATGCTTGGGTTCTAATTTGACTTTTTTCTTGCCCTGGAAGTTGAGAATTTTTAAGGTAATTATCTAAATATTGTTTAATTTCTAGATCACTTTTTCCTGCTGCTCTCATTCTAGCAACTCTAGATTTCATATCATACCGACCTTGCGTGGCAGCAGTTTTAACATCACGCAACCGTCTTCTTTCTTGAAGAACTTCTTCGCCTATCAGTTCAATTCTTAAATCTTCGTATACTTCCGCCCAGGGATTAGACATGGTTAATCTATAAAAAAACTTTACGCTAAATTTATTTATAACACTAATGCTCTACAACATCAGTAATCCATGATCTAAACATTTTACCAGATTCACTTACACATATTAAATAATTTGTACCTCTTCTTGTAATCTTACCAATTTCCTCAGTATCAATTTTTTTAACAAGACTACCTTCTTTAAAAATATTTCCAGCAAAATATTGCTCTCTAATTTCTTCAGGAGATAGCTCAACAATATTTTCCTCAATAGCAGGATTAGAAAATTGTTTTGCTTCTAAAATAAAATCGGAAAACCTTTTCATTTATTTTTTAGTAATAAGTAAACTAAAGCGTTTTTTTGATTCGTATATTTATCTTTCAATTTTTTCACCTTTGTACTTTTAATTTGATTTTCAAGATGATTGATGTAATACAACATCTCTTTTTTATCTAGTTTCATAGACATAAAAAAAGTCTCCATCATTATTTAGATGGAGACTTAATTATGTATTAATTGGAAATAAAATAATTACCTATCGTCACTAGAACGATTTTCGGAAAAATATGAATCAAATGCACCTTCGGGGTATCTCTTGAGAAGTTTAGTTACATTACGCTGAAGAACTTCATCCATTGAAATGTCAAGTGCAATACATGCTTGAGCAATATACCACAAGGTATCCCCTAGTTCAATTTTCAAATGTTCTATATTATCTTGATTCCATTCCTTTCCTTGAAAGATAATTTTTTTCACAATCTCCAGGAATTCCCCACTCTCCGCATTCATACCCACAGAGGCAGTTAATAGTCTTTGAATATCACAACCCTGAGATTGAAGTCCATTAATTCTTTGAGTAAATGCAACTGGGTCTTTAGACGTATTGCTTGTAACCTTATCGACAAATTTTGTATAAGAATCAAAATTAATTTTGTTTGTAATCATGTGAATTTAAATCCCTCGAAATTTTTTTTAACAGGTAGTTCCTTTTGATTGTACTCGATTTCTTGTCCACTGTCAACTATGTTAGTTTGGGCAGACTGCTCTACATCATATAGTCTCATTTTAGCACGATCTATGCCAACAACAAAACGCTTATATAGAGTTGGATCATTGTACCTATTCTTCAATTGTTTAATCATAATTTGATTAAGGTTTTCTAGTTCATCAGAACTAATAAGAGCAAACATGAAGTCTGCAGTGGCAGGGAGACCGAAGGATTCAGATGTATCAGTAAGATCAACATCACTATTACCATAACCACTACGAGTAGTTTGAGTAGCAGTTACAACAGCAACATTGTGTTCAACTGCCATACCTCTAAGTTCTTCTGCGATGGCTTTTACATAGGTGTAAGAATTTACTGTAGTTCCTTTGAATCTGGATGATGCACAAATATTTAAATAGTCAACAAATATAATATCAGGTTTAAATGATTTCTTAAGAGAAAGTTCACTAAGAAGTGATTTGAAATGTCCTGAATGTGCAGAAGCAGTTGGATATTCTTTGATAATTAATTTACCTTGAGTTTTTTTGGAAAGACGTGTTATCTTACTTTCATAATCATTATGAGAAAGATCTTGAAGATTTTGAATGTTTACATTTAAAAGATTTGCATCAATACGTTCTGCAATCTTTTCTTCCGACATTTCTAAAGTGATATACAAAACATTTTTACCTTGCAGTAAAATTGAACTGGCAAGATGACACATAAACAGAGACTTGCCCACGCCAGTGCCTGCAAGAGCAACATTAAGAGTTTTATTAGGAATTCCACCCTTTGTAATCTTGTTGAAGAATTCCAAATCAAAAGGAATTTTCTCTTCGGATCTATGATAGAAGTCGAATCGGTTTTCATAGTCCTCTATGTAATCGTGTCCAATATTATTATCAAACGACACAGCAAGAGCATCAGAAAGAATACTTGGAATTGCATCACGATTTTTATTCCCACCTTCATTATCGGCAATATGAATAGACTCCATTAATGCCAAATAAATTGCACGATCCCGACACCACTTTTCAGTGGTATTTAATAACCATTCATAGTCAGAAGATTTATCTGAGATTGACTCAACTAATTTATTAATCTCACTAATTTCAGAATCAGAAAGATCTTTACGGTTGTCGAGTTCAATATAAAGAATTTCTTTCGTAATCATCTTACCATACTCGATTACAAAGGAAGAAATCGTTTCGAAGATAACCCGCTCTGATCTTTCCTGATAATATTCAGGCTTTACAAATGGCAGAACTTTTCTACAATACTTTTCATTATAAATCAAATTTGCTAGAATTGTAGTTTCAATTCGATCCATTTTATTTGCTCATTCTATGTTGTGGATTACTTTTATTATGCGGAATATCGAAAACAAAAGTTATTCTAGTCTCTTCTCCAATGTTTATTGAAGAGTGTTTTAATTTATTATTAAACCAAAAAAAAGTTCCTGGTTCTACATTAATACTTTCATCCCCAACTGTATAACGATATTTACCTTGAATTGATATGTGATATCTATCTTTATTCAAATAATAACTTCCAAAATCAATATGTGATCCAACTTCACCCCCCACAGGCATACCTAGAAAAGCGCACCTTTTAAGTTCACTAATTTTTTTAAATCTATTTTTAATAAAATTTAAAATTTCAGTATGCCTATAATAACATTCAGTTTTTATACAAATTTCAGTGTCTCCAACATATTCATCTTTTGTATTTACTCCCCCAATTATTAACTGTAGAACATCTACAGTTATTTTGTATTTGTTATAATCTATTAACTCAATATTATCCTTTTTCTTTTGGGATCCCCAATCTTCTGGATATTTTTGTAATTGTTTTAAAATTTTTGAAACATCAATATCAGTTTCAATAATTTTAATATTGTTCATTTTACACCGAATATCCATAACTGTACTCTAGTTTGGCGATTTCGTCAAGTTTTGCCATTACTTCTGGTGTAAAATAAGTTTCTGGTTCTTTTAAAATTTGTTTAGCATAAAGTTTTTTACCATTAATCTCATAGCGTCCTGCTACATTTTTCCACATTCCTCCCAATTCACCAAGTTCAAGAAGACCATAGTACCTATCAAGACCTCGTGAATCATAATAAAGACGAATTTCAACATCTTTATTTTCTTTACTCAATCTAGATTTTTGAGTCTTTGCTCTGATAATATTTCCAACAACTTCAGTGCCATCTTTTTCTTTTGATTTGGAAAGATATACAATGGTTGATGATGCATATTGCAATCCACTTCCACCTGACATTTGCTTGCCAACATACTGACTCATACTTTCATAGGTATGATTTGTCACTAGCATCGGAATCTTTGCTTGACCCAACTTGAGAGTTAGCATACGGAAAGCACCTTTAATCAGTTGGGCCTTCGTCATATCACGAGTATCCTTTTCAGCAAGAGCATCATTGATTTCTTTGTTTGTAGAAAGCATTCCCAAAGAATCCAATACAAAGATACAGGGATTGCGTTCCTCCTCCTTTTTCTTCAAGTAAATATCAACTGCTTTAAGTGCTTTTGTCCGAAACTCTTCAACAGTTACAACATTGACGACCACCAAGCGAGTTGTATCAATATTTCTGCTCTCCAATAAGGCTTTAGTAATTGCGGATTCAGTGTCAAAATACAGACAATATCCAGTAGGATTATTATCAAGAAAATTTTTGACAACTGCCAAACTAAAGAAAGTTTTACCAGTGCTAGTCTCACCTGCGATTGCAGTAATCTTATTCCCAGAAACCCCACCAAATATACTACCAGATACAAGAGCGTTAAAAATGTATGAACCTGCATCCACATAAGTTTCCGTCTCATTAATATCTGATGCAAGTTGTGTGTAGTCTCCACCAATTTCCTTTACGATGTCTTTTAAAAAATCCATAATACCTCTATACAAAAAATGATTCTAATGTTGCGTATTCTTCACAATTCCATCCAATACAATTTAATATAGTTTTAATTGGATCTAAAAAAGATTTTTGAAATTGTAAATTGTAATCAATATACTTAGCAAGATCTAATTCTGTTGGAAAATTCTGAATAAATGATATGACATTTTCATGAATTGGATTCGGAACTTGAAGATAACAAAATTTTATCTTTTCACCATTACCTATCATGGCATACTTCTTGTCTAGATTGTTTTTCTTTATGTAATGATTATACAAAAGGCAACCTCTAGTGTGAATAGGAGTTCCTTTTGCATAAATTGAATTCAATGATTTATATTTCCCTACATCACTAATGGATCGGGGAAACGAAATTTCTTCTGGAGAAAAGTCTTTAAATTTTATCTTGCATTGAGCTACAAATTTAATTACATCTGATTCAGTTCCACTCATGATTAATTTTAACACATCTTTAATCATTTGTCTACATGGTGCTGGGGTTGAAGATTTTACTGCTTCAATACCCATGATTTTAAGTTTAGGTTCCGAATAACGAACACCTTCACTGTCCCAAACATTAAGAATATAACGTTTCTTTGCAGTCCAAATTCCACGATCAGCAATACACTCTCGTTTCATCTGCATTTTTTGTTGATAAGAATTCAAATATTTTGCCAATTCTTCATAAGAATTTTCAATATAATTTTCTAGTTCTACACTACAAATCTTATCAAGAAACGAGACAACGCTTTCAGTAGTTTTCTCTCTACCTTTGTATACCTTTTGAACTAGATCATCAAGACAAAGATATACAGAATCAGTATCAGAGGCAATAATATAATCTTTACCTTCTGTTTTCAGAATTTTATTTAAATATTGATTAAGTTTGTTTTCAATCCAACGAATTGCAACTTGCCCCGAAGTTGTAATTGCTTCAGCATTTTCAAGTTTATAATATCTAAAGTATTGATTACCAACAGCGCCATAAGCAGAATTCAATTGAATTTTTTTTGCAAGTTGAAAAATTTTTGCCTTAGAAATTGTATTTTTTAATTTGGCATCTTTAGTGTTTTCATATTCTTGTTCAGTTGCTAGTTGAAGTTTTTTCCAATTCACCCGCTCATCGTATTTGGATTGCATTAGTTGGGGAAGAAACCCGTAAATGTCTTTACGATACATTGCTCCATTTGGACACACTGCATAATCAGAATATTCGCTCAAATCAATTTGTTGTGCCAAAACTTTTTCCACATTGATTCCATTGACACGATCTGGCATCAAAGTTTCAGGACTAATGTTTGATTGCATAATCAAATGAGGATATAGACTATTCAAGTCAAAACTCACCACCCAATTATAAATCCCAGGAATTGGTTCCTTTACATATGCACCCTCATACTTCTCATCTTTGTCTGCATCCTCATTGGGGGGAATTACAATATTTTTCTTTTTCAAAAAATTATAGATAATCGCATCCCAAGTACGAACTTGATAGAATACGTCATTAAAATTTACTTTAGCATCAAATGCCATAGTAACAGCAAGTTCAATTAGTTTCATCTTATCTTCTAAGCGATCCACAAGTTGAACGTCTTTGATGTTATATTCAATATACTTTTGCCAATTATTTGTGTAGAAATCTTTAAAAGTATCGTATTCACTGTGATCTAGTTTCTTTTCTCCAAGTTCAACAAAAGCAATGTGATCGAGTCGATAAGATTCTTGATTAGTATAAGTAAATTTTTTATACAGATCAAGATAATCAAGAACAGTGATTCCAGAAATATCAAAAAATATCTGTAATTGTCCTTTAGTATAAACTTCTTTTTCTACAACAATTTTCCAAGGTGAAAGGCACTTCATTTCCTTAGTCCCTAGAACCTTTTGAAGTCTACCTACAATGTATGGAATATCATAAAATTGACAGTTCCATCCAGTAATAACTTCTGGAGGATTGTTCTCCCACCAAATTAAAAATCTAGTAAGAAGATCCTTCTCACTCCAACATTCTTGATATATTATGTTTGGATTAGTATTATTAAATTGACCAATTCCCCAAGTAAATATTTTCTTACTTCCATAATCTTGAATAGTAATAGCAAGAATTTCTTCTATACATTCCTTTACTGTAGGGAATCCATTTTCAGAAGCAACCTCAATATCAATCGTAATTAATTTGATTTTAGTAAGATCAAATTGAATTTCATTCTCTGGATACTTGTCAGAAATATATTGATAGATGTATCTGTTGTTTCCATAGATGGTAAAATTTTCTACATCACTATATTTCTTATAGAATTCCCGGCAATCTTTTACTGTTCCGGGTTTAATTGGCTCAACGTATATACCGTCAAGAGTTTTGTATTCAGTTTTATTATTGGATGGTAAATAGAGCGTAGGAGAATACTTCTCTCGATCTATAAAATGTACACCTTCATCATATCCACGAACCAGAAAGTCGTTGCCAACCATCTGGACATTAGTATAAAATCTCAAAAGTAATTACTCCGTTGCATGAAGATACGCTTCCAGGATCGCTGGTTTAGGTTCCACTATTGTAACAATAAACTCAGAAAAAAGCAAGACCTCTGCGTCATCTGTGACAGTTTCATTCCATGGATAAATCTCGTATTTTTTAGTTTCCTCTGTGCATCCGATCCTTACCGTAGGGCGATCTGACCATTCAATTTTTGTTGGCTTATTTTCATAATCGTACAAAAAATCAATCTGATAAGGATTGGTTAATTTGCAATTTGGAAGATTTAATTCATAATCAACTCTAAGTTCTTCAATCTCAGTGATCAACCATTCATTATTCTTCAGTAGAATACACTTGACTACCTTCTGGTCCTGAGGATCCTCCGTCAGTTCCTCCATCATGTCGATCATTTCCTCTTCCATTTTGTTTCTCCAAATAAGAATTTACAACGTCAGCATGTGCATTATACACAGTAATTACCCAGTTTTCTGGGACAAAAAATTGTTTATCAAATGACAAAGGTGCCCAAGGATAAAATAGAATAGAAATTGAAGATCTTTCCTCATCAATTAAGATTTCTGGATCAGATAATTTAACAATGTATGGTTTATCAAATTGATAACCAACTGTACGTTTTTCTCCAGTATTAGGATCTTCTGTAATTATTTCTTTGATATCAGAAATTACATCTTCTCCAGACTTAAGCATTGCAATTTTAATAGACATAACCCTCCAAAGATAAACTTGCGTCTTCTATTTTCTTTATGTAACTTGATAATTTTTCAAGATATCCGTTATTTCGTAATTCTTTGAATACCAAATTTTCAATTGAAAATTCACCACCTTTACGAATTGCAGAAGAACGCATATCCCTGAGCTTTTCTTTTAATTTTTTAAACTCATCTAAATCATCTGATCTGTTTTTGATAAGAAAATCTATCGTATCTATCATAGCACGAGTTTTGCTTTTTAGCAAGGTCTCGTCAATACCTTCTGTCATTTTTTTAGGAAGCACCAACCATTTATCAAATTTTACAGAATATACTCCTTGATTTGCTGGTCTTGACAATCCTTCTTCTTCGGCATAAAGTTCTACATCATGACCATATATTTGAATACTATGCGTCAATGCCCAAAGTTGTTTTTTATCTTTAAGGAAATCGTCAATAAGATCAGGACAATTTGGCAATTTATTTTTATTCACAACTAAGTGAAGATCAATATCTGAAAATTCTGTGTAGTTATAGTTTGCATTCCCCCCAACAAAAATTATATCTCTAATTGCAGGTTCTGGGATACTAGAAAATTTCGCCCACTCTCTTGCAATTTGAATTAATCTCATTTTAACTTTTGAATCTAATTTATTATTAGTCCAAAATTTTGAATTAAGATTCTCGTGATATTTGAACGTTAATTTTTGTTGAGTAAATTCTTGTAAGTTCATTATTTGTACTTATAAAAAAAAGGAGAAGCGATGATAGTAGCCATCCTTCTCCTTTGCGGCGACGATATTCAGAACTATTTATCTTCAAGTAATAGTTCGGGTTTTCCTGCACCAATAGTATAAGTTGTTTTCTTCTGATGTTCAGAAACAATTTTTTCTAAAGAGATCGTAAGAAGACCATTTTCATAATCAACATTAGCAACTCTTACTTCCTCTGCCAATTGCCAGGTTCTACTAAAAGAACGCTTGGATAATCCTCTATGAAGATACTCTCTCTCAGGATCTTGTACCTCAAATGAGCTGGCAACTTTGAGAACATTCTGCTCTGTTGAGACTTCAATTTCCTCTTGCTTAAATCCTGCAAGAGCGACTTCCACCGAGTAATTATTAGTGTCATGTTTAATAAGATTATATGGGGGGTAGTTGGTAGTGTTTTTACTCATTGAAGCATCAATTCTACCGAGCCAACCATCCATACCTACACTATACTTATCAATTTCATTCAATAACTCGACCATGTTTGACGTATTATATTTTTTTGTAACTTGATACATGATAGACCTCCTAAAGCGTCTTTGTTTAATTTGTCCCCGAAGGCGACATGTTATATAGTCTTTGACATTAAAAATGGAGGTGTTGAATCCTCCATTAACTTATACGGTTTCTACCGCTTTCTTTTTACCAATATTATATTTTGTTTCTAAAATCCACTCTCCCTTGTCTTTAAAAGATAATACCTTAATTTGATTGAGGGGGGCAATATCAGTAATTGATTCTGGAGATAAAACAGTAACCAATCCCCAATCTGCAATGAGTTGAGTAATACGATTACGACGTTGAACATCGTTTACCGTTAGGTTTGCATGTTTACCATCAAGAGCAAACAACTCTTTGAAGTGAACAATGTAGTACTTACCCTGCTTGTGCAGAATATGGCATGACTGATAAATTTTCTTTTCTTTTCTCGAAGCAACGCCAATACGAGTGAGTGTTTCACGAACCTTGAGAAAATCATCGGGCTCATTCAGAATCACTTCAATCATTTGACTTTGTGACCACCTCACTTCAGGTTCAGTAACAACACTCATTTTTTTCCTCCAGTTTCAAGTTCAGATTTTATGTACTTAAGTTGATCTTTATTTAGAATTTTTAAAGATTGTTTTGCCTTTTCATTACTATAACCATAGTATGATTTAACCAATTCCAAATCTTCAATTTCTTCTTTACGCATCCAAGGAGAAAATCTCTTCTTGGTTCTAACAATATTTAGATAAAAATCATATTGTAACTTTTTATCTAGATGAGGATTCAAATTAATTTCATTTGAATATAGTAAAGTGTCAATATGTCCAGAAAAACATCTGTTAATAATATAAGGTGTGTAATCTTTTTCTGAAAGTAAATCTTCATCCATAATATTTTTTTTAGTTTGATTGATGGAGTTCAACCAATCTTTCAATTCATATTTCATTTAAATTGAACCTCACACATTAATTCTGTAAGTGCTGCAAGTAGATTTATTTCTTGATCAACAACAAAAATGCATTGATATTGATACTTAGCAATTACAAGAATCGCAGCAGGAATGGAAGCGGGAACTAAACACTCATAAAGTGCATCATAAACCTTACGAAGTATGGTGGAGGAATCATTATCAAGATTTGATACTACCCACTTACGAACTTCAGTAAAGTTTTTATCTTTAAGATTTCCAATAAGACCAGTTACATTTATATCAGAAAAAGATGCAAGAATACCTGAATCAATTTTTCCTGATACAGAATATCTTTGAAGAATATTAAGTAGTTGTCTCGTGTCTGGAAAATGATTTTTTACAAGATCCCTTATAACTTTTGTGTCGTACTCAATATTTTCCTGTTTTAAAATATAAGTAACTCTATTAAAAACATCACCCATCATATGAGGTTGTTGTTTCTTTGAAATAGGAGTATATTTTAGCACAATACATCTAGATTGAATTGGTTCAATAATCTTATTCAGATTATTGCAAGTAAAAATAAAACACACATTGTTATGAAGTTGTTCGATGACACCACGAAGACATAGCATCACATCATTGGTTGTGCCATCAAACTCATCAAAAAATACAACTTTTTTCTTGTTGTTAAACATTGAAACCGTAGTTCCAAAGTTGATGACTTGATTACGAATAGTATCTAAAAATCTTCCCTCAGAGGATCCATTCAAGAATAAAACATCCTGCCCTGTGATTTTGCAAAGAGTTTTAATGGTTTGGGTTTTACCACATCCATGAGAACCCTGAAGAATAAGATTTTGGTTTAATTGACCTTCCTCTACAACACCAAGAAAAAATTCCTTAACGCTTTCAGTAAGAATCAAATCATCAACAGATTCCGGAGACCATTTCTCTACCCAAAGAAATGGTTTATTGTCATTAAGTTTCATATTAAAAAAAAAATAATTATTTAAAATTTCAAATTACCCATTCTGGGCGTCTTTCTGGCATACGGAGATAATTAGATGCAACCCAAGGTTTGGATGCAATGTACATCTTGTAAGCAGTAAAAGTGTCAATTCTTTTGTCAAGTTTAAATTCATCGGGCATTGCTCTGGTAAATTCCACCACATCATTGTAAATCCAAAGACTCTCATTTGAATTTTGTAAGAAAATATCTTCCGCTATTAAAAGACTGTCAAAACAAGAATGAACTTTACCATATCTACGAGTGTATTCATTACAAAGAGCATGACCATGACGAATCAGCCAGGCAAGATTTTGATGGGTTTTTGCTGCCCATTGAGTGCATGGATGATTACGAAACGCACCCTTCTCTGTGCTATAGGGTAGACCGTCTTTCTTGGGTATTGTGCCCCAATCATAGTACCATCTAGAAAAGACGATAGAGACCATCTGACAGGTCTCCAGGGGCATCTTTACGATGTGTTTGTCAGGAAGTGCCACTGCCGAAAGAACAGGGCAGGAATCAGTCACAAAGATGTTCAAAGTTGGTTTTCAGAATGATGAGGATTTCATTGATCGAGTCTAGCACACTTAACTCAGATCAGGCTTCCACAAACGAAGAATCTGG
>Ga0181356_1000345_pt1 | contig 19666 bp, 4 predicted proteins | sample Fa13VDMM110SN_FD_130104 | JGI IMG/M metagenome (GOLD analysis project Ga0181356, IMG submission 130104) | Freshwater viral communities from Lake Michigan, USA - Fa13.VD.MM110.S.N | ecosystem: Environmental > Aquatic > Freshwater > Lake | place: USA: Michigan | collected 2013-09-24 | reverse complement strand
TTTTTCAGTTGTGATACTTCCATCCATATTAATTCTGTAACCCATAAAGTCCATTCTATAGTCTACACCTGGTACATTCTTTACTTTTTCAATTGTATATTCACCAGCTTTATTACCATGTTGGTATTGGATTCTACCTTGGGCATTTAGAATTTGTTGTGTAGGAGTAGTTTCATTTTGTAAGTAAAAATTATTTGTCCATTGACTTTTTGGAGCAATGAAGCTGATACCATTTTTCTTAATCATTTTGATTCTATTCCAATCTGTTTTACCATCAGAGTCTTTAATATGTTTTTCTAAGAAAGACTGTGGTGGTACAATTACCATTGCAGCTAAATCTTGATTCTCCATTGCAATAGGGGATCTACCAATAATAAACATTGGTGTTTTAGATTTTTTACCAGCAGACATTTGAAGTTCTCTTAAGATAGCTTTTGCTTCTGAAGGACTAAAAGAATTTTTTTCTACAGCTGTTTTAGATAAACCACCAATAGATACAGCATACTTACTAGGATCTTGAGAAAACTTAATTCTATTAATATCTTGCATAATTTCTTGGAAGTCTTTAAAACCACCCCATGCAGGATTAGAGAGCAAAACTTTCTTACCAGTAATATCATTTGACCCAAGAGAGAATCTTCCTCCTGGAGCACCTGCCATTCCTGCATAACTTTGAAGACCTGCAGGACCAGTTTGATTTACAACTTTAAGATATGCTTTAGATAAACCACTATATAGGTTACCCATATTAACACCTGTTTTCTCACTAAACCCTGTTCTACCGTATGGTGTTTCACTATATAGCTCTGAGTATCCTTTGTTTTGTTTATCTACTTTTTTAACATATTCTCTCTTAGCTGCTGCTAATTCTTCTGGAGTATACTTATAAGGAGACTTTTTAAGACTCTTTTTCCAATCATCATTCTTTTTATTAGAAGTTATTAATGATCCTTGCATTTCTGCAGCATTTTTTTCAAGAGCTTGATTAAATTTCCAAACATCTTTTGCAAGCATTTTTTTAAAGGCATTGTCGTCAATATTTTTAGCAATAAAGTCTACACCTTTTTTATCAACATACTCTTGGAATGCGTCAGCTATAGCTCTAGAACTACCAATTTTTCTACCCTCTTCAGATTCCCAAAACTGTTTATTGTTCCAATTCTGTCTTGTCTTATTTATAAGGGCATTGTATTCGGCATTCTTTTCTTTACCTAATAGTCCTATCAAGCTGCTATCATTTGTATTTTTAGGAGCTTGCTCATAGTTAAGATTTTTATCTACAAAGTCAGCAAACTCATCATCATCAAAATCTTTTCCAGACTTAATTTGCTTAATATATAGATCTGCAAGTTTTATCTTAGTCTCATCTTTAATCTTAAGACCCATATTGTCCATTGCACTAACCAAACCTTTTGTAATCTTATCACGGTTGGTTTTATCAACAATAGCCATCTGGTCTTTGTAACGTGCAAACTGCTCAATACTTTTACCGCTCTTGTCACCTTTATACTGTACAGCAAGTCTATGTCCATAATTAGCATTAGCCCAACCATCCATAAACTTTTTAAGCTTTAATACTTGACCAGACTTTGCAAAGTTTAATACAAATTTTTCAGGGTCATTTTGAAAGTTATTCCAAAGCTTATTGAATAACTGATAACCATTTCCGGTTCCGTACCTATCTTTAGCTTCTTTACTATTAGGATCTAAAAATGATACAGCCCTCCATACTTCTTGCTCAGACAATTCTTTTTTACTACCACTAAGTAAGTTTCTCATAGTAGTCATAGTGTTGCCAATATAATCACTTGTTAAATTGCTTACTGTAGTATTATATTTGTTCTGGTTGTCCTTCATTATATTAATCTCATCAGTAAACTGACCAGAAGGAGTACCTAATGTAAGTTGGAATGTTGAACCGTCATCTTCAATCATATTACCATCTTGATCATAAGAGATGGTTCCATCTTCTAAACCTTGCTTGATTCTATTTGTCTCTCTATCAAAACCGGCTTTATATTCTATCTCTTGTTTCTTGAGAGTATGTGCATAATCCATTCTAGCAAGAGAATGTTGGTGCCTCATGTTTTCTAATCCTACAGGGTTAGCAGATTTCTCATACTTATAATCTCTGTATGCATAGATATCAGCAGCTCCAAGAATATCTTGTTCTGCCAATACAGAAGCTGTACCTGCGTCAACTCTTAGCCTAGCAAGTTCCATGTCAGTTAGGTCAAGACCATCTACCGTACCTTCTCTTGCAGTGGTTACAATAGTAGAAGACTCATTACCATTAATGTCTTGATTTAGTTTCTCAGAGTGGTCAGCTACAGTTTGATCAACACCTAATGCTTTATTTAAGCTCTCTAAATAACTTTCTGAATATGGGTTAGCATCATTATTAGAAACATCATTAGATGTGGTAGTAACTTTGTTTGTTGTAACATTTACCTTCTCTTGATCCTTTTGATGTTTCTTAGCTGTGTAATCTTGTAAAAATGTATACTGTTCTTTTAAGTAAGCTTTCTCAGCTTCAGCAGCATTGTTATTGTATTTACTAGCATTTTGCTCAGCATAGTCTTTTCTTTTTACATATGCTTGTGTAGAGTATACAGCTTGTAGTCCTGGGTCATTGGCATAAGAACTAAGAAATAAATTTTGTAAAGGTGTAGTTAAAGCTTTACCATTCTTTTCATGTACAAAATATAATCCTGTTTCATCTACATCTTTAATGTCTACAGATAAACCAGCATCTTTAGCAATCTTTAAATACTTCTCCATAGCATTAACATATGGAGTATATGATACATTACCCATATTTAATGTTTCATCAAGAGTAGCATTTTTGAACTCATCTTTACGGTACTGCATATCCTTTATACCAGTATCCCAGTATTGTGCTCTCATTTTCTCATCCTGAGAATTCTTAAGGTTTAATGCACGGCTAAGAGTATTGCTATAGTTTTTTGTAAAAGCCATATCCTTCATGAGGTACTTGTCCTCATAGAAAGGTCTGAACACTTGTGTTGCTTGATCTACATTTTGTTGTAATGATAAATCTAAGCCCGTAACTCTTTTTAAGTTAAAGTCAATTTGCTTTAGTAAATCATCTTTTTTTTCAATGTTTTGTGCATGCGTAAGATCTGCATTATGCAATTCAGCATAAAGATTATTTACAGCTTTCCAGTTGCTATCATACTGTGTTTGCTTAGTCTGTAGAACATTATTATAAAAGTTCAAGTCAGGCTGAAACGGCTGATAGTCTGGAATATAATCTGTGACTCCTTGTAAGTACGTTGCCATAATTTATATTTCTTGTAAATCTATTAAAATTTAAAAAGTTTAGTAAACCTATTAAGTTTACATAAGAAATGGGAAAGTAACATCTCCATAAACATAACCGCCTTTTTTCATCATTTGACCACCAAGTCTAGCAAAGGCACCATTGATTATGTCAGCTTTAGTTTGTCCACCAAATTTACCATAGTGAGCATTAATAATACCACTCTTATCTGTCTCACTAGATTGTTGAGTATTTGTAGCTCCTTTAGCAGCATTGATAGCATCCTCATTTTCCATTCCCTGATCTTTATAGTACTTTAACCATTCATCATAGGTTTTAGTACTTCCTGTTTTTTGACCAGTTAAATCTCTTCCCTGTGTGTAATGCATGAAACCTCCAGTACCAGGACTAACAGCATACTGTGGATATAACTGATTAAGAGCGTCTGTCTTAGCTCTATTTGTCATAGCATTAGTATACTGATTTCTGAGGTTGTTTCTCATTGCCAATTTAGCATTTGCAAACTGTTGATTTGCAATTGTATTTTGGTCATACAATCTTTGAGTGGCACCTTGGTTAGCCATCTGTTCTTGGTTTCTAATGTTAGTAGACTGCATCTCAAACTGATTAGCTACGTTAACATTAGCATTGTTATACTTAGATAGTATATCTGCAGCATTTTTAGCGGCAGAACCTTGAACGCCTGAAGCTCTTGAAGACATAGCTTGTGGGCCAGCAAACTGACCTAAAGCTTGTGTTTGTATGTTAGCTTGTTCTGCATTAGCTGCAAGCTCTCTTGTAGGATCTAAGAAGGTAGGTCTTGGAGTTTCAAGATCAACTCTTGGAGCCCAAGGCATTTGCTTCTTGATACTCATCATATCACCAAATGCTCCTGCAGTTTTAATAGTATCTTGTAACCACCACTCTGCTGGTTGTGGTACAGGTATCTCTTCTTGACATGGTAAACAAGCTCCTGTATTAGGATCTTTACCTGTATAGATTACAGTTCCATCAGATTTTTTACATGGACATGATTTATCTACAGGCGTATCTCCTTCTTTTGCTTTTTCTTCTACAATTTCTTTAACATCATATTTATCTAATCCTGCAGCGGCTAAGTGTCCGGCAGTAGTGTTACCATAATATGATCTATCTGCTGTAGTAAAGTCATCAATAGGAGAGATTTGTACACCCTTAGTGTTAAACAAACCTTGCATACTATTTTCATCATCTACTCCACGTTGAATTTCCCCAACAAAGTTTCTTGCTTTATATTGCAACTCCGGATCATATGTGCTCATATTATCCACCATGTGGGCGTAACCATGGAAGGTAGCTTGTTGTAAAGCTCTTTCATTTGTAGAAGCTTCTAATGGAATACCTATCTTACTAGATACTTGATTAATAGATACATCTGTGGCATTTGCATTATTATAGGTTTGAGCAAGATACTTTCTTGCTGCTTCAGCTTCTTCTCTTGTTGTAATAGGTTTACCTGTTTTAGGGTCAATTGCTTTTCTAGAAACAATTTCATCTAATGAAGCAAGACCTTGTCCACTATCTGTAAATAACTTAGGGTCAATCTGATTACCTTGGAAGGCTAAGTTTCTTTTTTGATGCTGTAAAAACTGTGCTTTAACTTGATCACAGTTAGGCAATGCAAGACCTCTTTGTTCCCATGTTTGACCTTGTGCTCCAGGACGACCATTTTTATCTTTTGCTTTGTATGATCTTGGATCTTTTAATGAAGTAATTGTTTCATCACATAGTTTTTTTAAGACATCGGGATCTTCCAAACTATTAGAAAGAATTTTATACTGAGCAGCTGCAGCAACAGACTGTGGAGTATTTCCAAAATACTTCATGTCTATTCCTTCAACATCTGTACCAGCTGATCTACTATAAGTTACATCATACTTCTTACCGTCTTTAACCTCAGTAATTTTTTTACCTGCATTTTCTTTTTTAGTTCTTGCATCATATAAGGCTCTTTCTCTTTGTTCAGCCGTCATACCTGAAGTATCTACAGTAATACCATCTTGAGCTTTAGGTAAGTAACCACCTGATTGATAGAACATAGGAGCACTAGGAGGAATTGATCTAGTACGACCTTGGTAGTTTTGTGGATTAGCTCCCATAGGCATACCATACTCAGCTCTATTTAAACCACCATATCTGTTATTAGGTATAGTAGGTGGGGCTTGTTCTGGTGGATAGGCTGCGTTTAATGCATCAAGTTCTTCTTGAGATGCTTCTTGAAGACTACCTTCTGGTGCAGTCATTAACTTATAAAATGGCAACACATCTTCTGGGATATAAGGAATGCTAGGAGGTCTGTAGTTTGGATCATTATTAAATGGAGTACCATCTTGATTTAAAACTACAAAACCATCTTGAGCATAAGGAAGACTTCCTGTAAACACAGCAATTTCTTCAGGTAACCAATCATTGTATGAAGCTCTCTGCATACCACCATATCTCATTTGAGTTTCTTCAGGAGTCATTCCTGCAGCTTCATCTACTTCTGGTTCTGGTTGTGCAACCGGTCTATCACTATTAATCATTTGTGCTTCTTCAGCTGCATCACCATACTGCTCATCTTGTTCTTCAGTAGGAGATGCCATTGTAGCAGCACTTCTTTGATTATTCTCTTGGTCTTCTAATTGCTTTACAGTGTCTGTAATTTGCTGATCAGGAAGAACATCCTCTTCTTTAATCCCCATTGCATCCATGTATGGTCTAGCAACAGCTGGAATACCTTGTGGAAATCCTTTCTTAGACTCTTGTGCTAATGCTAAAGCTCCTAACTTAAGAGTATAGTTTCTCAACATGAGTTCAGCAGTCTTTCTTGCTAGAACATCTGAGTTTGGATCTTCTAATATCTTTCTGTACTTTTCAAGATCATATTGCTTTGCTAACTGTGCAGGAGTGTAAGAACCATTAACCTTACCAAACATTGCTAAAAATTCTGGCTCTTTAAACTTCATTGACTTTGTATCACTGAAGATAAAAGTATCATCTGGTAACTTTAAAGGTACACCACCTTGAGAGTGTCTAGGACCCTGGATGATTTTATGCTCTGGCATTCCATCACCATTGATGTCACCATATACAGTTTCTCCACCTTCTGCTTCTAAGTTAGCTTGGTCTCTAGGAACTGCTTTAATGTATTTACTAGCTTGCAAATGAGGCTTACCAATGTAAGCATTATAATCTGCACCACCCATTGCTGGGACATCATTTGCTAATGAACCATGGACTTGATATCCGGTTCTTGCCATAGGTACTTTTTTGATTTTTACTTTTCTCAACATAACTTAATCTTCTAAGTATTCAATTTGTCCACCATTAGCCATGAAATTTTTAATGTCTTCATCAGACATGTAAACCTCATCTTCTGCATTATAGTCTCCTGCTGCAAATGCAGGTGAAGATAAGTAATCTAACTCACCACCTTCTTGCATATATCCACCATACTTACCATATGATGAGAAGCTACTTCTGTCTTGACCCATTTGATCAAAGCGGTACTGACCTGCCATAGAACCAAGATCAACCCAGTCTCCGCGGTGCTTAGTACCTTGAGATGCATACAGATTGTCTGTAGTCATATTATCATACATCTGTTGCTCTTGTCTCTTTTGATCACCTCTACCTAAAAAGTTTGTTACACCTCTTACAGCAGCATTGCCAATATTTAAAGCAGCTTCAGTATCTACATTTCTTTTTTGTTCTACATCAACGCCAATCATAGAATCAAAACATCTTTTATTGTTTGGATCTTTTCTAGCTTCTGGAGAACAATAACATTTACTTGTACTATCTCTTTTCTGTTCTGGAGTACAGTTTGTTAAATTTTCTCCTGCAGGTTCAACAGGCATGTTATTTGCTGGGTTACTATTGTATGCAGTAACTGCTGAACTTGTTGGTGCTGGTTGATTAAAAGATGCTTGCGCATTCCATAAAGTACCTGGTCCCTGTACAGGATTACCTAACAAGCCTGGCTGAGATCCCATAGTCATATCTGGATTTCCTGGAGCAGGTTGTGGCAAGCTAGGATCTTGCACTTCAATACCTGGAGCAGCTTTTGGAATAAATCTATTTAATGCTCCACCGTATGCATAAGCAGTCATAGCACTACCTCCAGGAATTTCATTTGTATTTACAGGACCTTCCCAAGGCTGCATTAAAAAGTTAGGATCATTTTGATCAAAAACTCTTTGATCAGTTGTAGCCGGATCTGGTAAGTAAGATGTATTAATGTATGGCATCTTAGGAGCTGAAGATTCAAGAAGCTCTGGATTTCTTTCTAGTCTTCTTTGATTTCTCATTTGTCCTAACTCACCCATACGGATAGCAGCCTTTGATCTTAAATCTAATCCTTCTGTATTACTAAAATCAAATTGATTTAGATTCATTTGTAAAGGATTAGGTATTGACTCTGGAGTAATAAATTTAAGAGTGTTACCATCAGCAACAAGTACTTGCCTATTTTGCTGAGGCATTGGGCTATAAAAATCTGTATATCTTTTTGGTTGACCAAGCAAACCTCTTTTAGTCACTTGTCTTGCAATAGGTGTCATACCATGTAGAGGATCTCTATATGGAGTACGGGTTCCAGCTACATAAGGAGAACCAACCATTTGCATACTTTTAGTTACCATTGGATTCCATGGTAATATATGTCTAAGTGCTGAACTATTATAACCTCCATATGTAGGTACATACCTTGGTGAAGCCATGCGCATTTCTGGTTCTGGCTGCATTTGCATATTAGGTTGTGGCTTTGGTGCAGTAGGTTGTGTAGCTTGTTTAGGTGGGTACTCATCAGGATTCATTCCACGAGGACCAGATAAACCTCTAGAAGCTCTAATCAGATTGCCTACAGAGTGACCATACTTAGCTTCTGGTAAATAGTCTGCTTCATAGTAAGAGGGATCTGTATTAGCTTCATTATCTAATTCCATACCACCACCTATAAATTTATACAGAGGATCTTCACCACCAGTGTATCCACCCATTTGATAAGGCTGTTGCATTGGTTGTTGCATAGGCTGTTGTTGTTGACCTTGCATTGCTAATTTTTGCATTTCAGGATCATCAGACTGCATGAGTTTATCATACATCTCTTCAGTCTTAATCTTTGTAGCTTTTTCTTTAATAGCTCCTAAGAAGTTATCTCTATGCTTTTTAACATCTTCAGTAAGAGTATCCATTCTAGGACCTTTACCAAGAGATTGTGGCTTTTGTTCTTCTTGTGGCGCTTGTGGTTCTTGTTCACCACCAGCTTGTTTTTTCAAGAGAGTCATAACATTCTTAACAAATTGTTTTTTGTTAGGAACATTACCACCTCTTCTGTACAATGGTTCGTCTAATGCTTCAACATCTTCCCAAGAACCTCCTGAATATGCAGGAATGTATTCTTTTAAACTTGGAAAGTTTAAACCTGGTTGAATACCTGGAGTATCTTCAATTAGCTTTTGGAAGTCAAACTTTTCAGTATCTGTGTTCTTTACATCATCATACTGTTGTAAAGCAGGGTTATTCATTCCACCTTGTTGAAAGAACCCCCCTCTTGCCATAAGGTGTGAGTCATCTGCAATATAGCCTTCTTCTAAGTCAACCATATCTTGGTCCTCTTCATACATTGACTGATCCTCTTCTTGTTGATCAGGTGAGGCATTAGGTCCATAATTTTCTTTCCAATCCTCTGTAATTGTTTGGTTGCCTTCAGCTTGCGGTTGCTCTTCTTGAGAAGCTTCTTCCTGTTCTTTCTTTCTTTTATAATCAGGATTAAGCTGGCCTCTATCTGTTAACTCATCAACAAGAGTATTTACTAAATCATATGCTATCTGTTGTGGTAAACCTTTACTTACAAGTTGACCAAGAACATCATCAATAGAAACATCTTTAATAAGTTGATCATAGGCATATTCATAGTATGCTTTAAGGACAGCTGCCTGATCATTCTGAGCTGCAGCCTGGTTTTGAGGTTCTTGTACCTCAGCTCCCATCTGAGCTTTTTTCAAGAACATGGAAGCCTTGTTATAATAACCGGCTGTTTCTCCAGGACCTGCTTTACGTATTCTTACTCTTGCCATAATACTGTGTATAACTAAATATACTAATTTTTAATTTAACTAATAAACTTAGAAAGTTTACTATTTTCAGAACTGCTAATCTGACCTCCTTCTTTATTAGAATAATACTTAAAATCACTAGCTTTAACTTTTGGTAATAAGCCTTGTAATTGTATTTCTGTATAAATTGGGTTAAGTAAGTTACGTTCAATTTGCTTTCTCCAAGAACTGATTTGTTTTGGAGATGCCGTTTTAATTTGCGTAGGTGAAAAAGGCTTACCAGTTTTAGGATCTATTAATTCATATCTAAACTGTCTAACAAATTCTCTTGGATCCATTTCAGTTCTAAGAGCCTTTATATCAAGAACAGCTTGCTCTGCTTCATTTAACATATTAGTACTACGTTCATAGTTATTTAAAACATTAATTTGTTCCTTAGTAAAAGGATCCATAGGTTTATATTTAACTTTTGGAAATAGTTTGTTACCTTCTCTATACAGGTCTTTTCTAGTATATGGTATTCTTGGGGTATCTGCAAAATCATCAATTTTCCAAAGTAAATCATCACCCATTATTAGTTTTTCAAAAGCTCCTGGCCCAAGTTTAGATGCATTGATTTTATCCATTGCAGCTGCAGCATCAAAATCAGAAAGTTCTTGAGATCTTTTTGCTTGTTCTTCTAGAGATGCATTATACTCATCATATAGTTTTTTATTTCTTTCGTTGAACCATTGGTGTTCAGGAATTTGATCACCACCAATTGTTTTAGAAGCTTTTCCAAACTCTAAACTTCTATCTGAAAGAGGTATAGGCTTTCTAGGAAATATGCTAAAGCTATTAGGAGAACCTGGTAGTTCTCTTGGTACTTCTTTATATCCTTTTAACCAATGTGGTTTTACATCAAAAACCTTTACATCATCTGCAGAAAATGCTGACATATATTTTCCTGTTTCATCAACTGGAAACATTGTAGAACCTTTTCCATGGCTTCCTAAATTAGAAACCCTCATCGGTCTATCTGTTGATATTATAAAAGGTGTTTTACCCTGTTGTATAGTTTGATCAATATATGCTTGTCTAGGAGCTCCTTTACCAAATGAAGGATGAGGTGTTGTACGTATACCAGCAAATGGTCCAAGATCAGTTTTTACTCCTCCATAATCACCCGCTCTAACTAAACCCGAGTTTTGTAAATCTAATATAGCATCTTCTCCAACTACTCTATTATATTCACTTAGTTTTCCTGCCCAAGGATTAATTTTATATGTTTGAGGTAGAAGTGTTTTTGCAGCATCATATCCTCCATAAAGTTCTAATCCAGTCATAAGAGATTCAGCTGTAGCTTCTCTCCAATCTTTCTTACCTTCAGCAACATCTTGCCAATCTTGTATTCTTTGAGGTACTTGTGTAGCTCCATGAATACCCGCAGCTGTATTTAATGCTGTACCATATGTAATTCCTATTCTTGGAATTTGTTTAGCAAGTAATGAACCTGCTGCTTCTAATCCAGCTGGACCCATTGCACCTAATTGCCATACCCAATCTGCAGCTTGTGCAGCTTGTGGTCTAAGAGTTCCATCTGGCAAATATAAGTGTGGATTTCTTCTAGCCATTTCCATTCTGGCCCATTCCATATTTCTTTCTTGCTGTTGTTCTGGCGTTAGAGGTCTTACAACAACATCGGGCTCTTCTTGAATATATTGCCCCCACTCATCTGCTGGAAATTCTTTAGCTTCTTCTGTATCCTTTATAAATCTATGCTTTTTACGCTTTGGTTCACCACCTTCTTGAGCATGAGATAATGAAGGTACAGAGATGTCTTCTATAATAAAGCCACCTCTTGCATACTCCTCAATTTCTTCTGGAGTGAGATCTAATTCAAAATACTCTTCAGTCTGTTTTGGTAATCCAATAATTTTATACTTTGCCATAACTATGCTTCTTCAATAATGTAACCTAAACTTCTTAATCTTTGTACTTCAGCTTCTGAAAGTTCTACTTCATCTCCAATAGTATATTCTCCACCCATTGCATATTCCTCTTCCGGAACAATTTCTGCTTCATATCTAGATTCAATACTTGGAAAATGTAGATAACGTCTTTTACCTTTTCTAATCAAGTCTCCACCATGACCTGGTTTTCTAACTCTAGGTAAATTGTATCCTACAGAATTACCATCCCAATCAATATATCTTTTTGTATCACCTACCCACTCAGCATTTGGATCAGGAGTTGCATACATAGGAAGTTCATCTGTGTCATATACAGGCATAATACCAGGATACCCTGTTGGAGGTACAGGTATAGGTGGAGTAGGAGGAATACCTGGAGGAGGACCTGGAGGAATAGGTATTACAGGTTTCTCCTGGACTACTACTGGTGGTAAAGGTTCTTCAGTAACTTTTGGAACGGGTTTCTTAATTAAATGTTTGCTAGATGTATTTTTCTTTTTATCATCAGGACTAACAAACTTAACTGGTTGAACTGGTGGTTGAAATCTAAATTTAATATCTAAATAGTCCATTTCTTTTTCTCCAGGTAATGTAAATGTTTTAACACCAAAAGGTGAAGCAGCTGCATGTGTATCAAAAAAACTTCTTTCCCATTTATAACCTATAGGTGCGTTTCTAATAGCATACCTATGACTGCGGTCAGGGTTTCCATATATAAAATTTTTCCAAGCAGGTGATGCTTCAGCATAATTCATATTTGTCGCAAAAAGGCTATGGTTAGGTGTATAACCTCTTTCAAATCTTTTAGGTCTACCTGTATGACTTCCTGTAACACCATGATATGTCATAGCTCTATTTGCTCTTGGCTCTCTTGCGTTGTATTTTTTTGCTAAATGTGAACTATCATCATAAGCTGCTTTTCTGTAAGCATACTCTTCAGGATCCGATGTAACAAATGGTTTTACATTTTTATTTTTCTTTTTCTTAGGTTCTCCACCATCTCTATACTCTTCATCCTCTCTTTGGATATAAGCACTGTTTCTAGTTTCAATTCCTGGGATAGGAATATATCTTCTTTTACCAGGTTTAATTAAATCTCCACCATGTCCAGGCTTTCTAAATTTTGGAAGTCTGTAAGGAATTCTATTTGCATTCCAGTCTATGTATCTTTCTGTTTGATTCACCCATTCTGCATCCGGATCTGGAGTAGCATATTCAGGAAGCTCATCTGTATAATATACAGGCATTACATCCGTACCTGTTCCTGGTGGCGGCCCTGGCGGTGGTCCTGGTGGTTCAGGTTTTTTTTCTTCTACAAATTTTTGTAACTCTGGATTAACATAGGTAGGAGTAGGTGTAGGTCTCTTAGATTCTAACTCCTCATATACTGGAGTAATTACTGTAGTTACTTTACCTGTTTTTGGATCTAGTACCATTACTTTTTCTGTACCTACTTGTACTTTACCTTCAGGAGTAACCTTTGGGGTATTATCTACAACTGGCAAATAAGAAGTTGGATACTTATGTTCTGCCGGTTTCTTTTTTACAGCTTCTTTGTATTGAGGCTTAGTTTCTTTTTTAGCATCCGGTGTTAACTTTAATCTCTTTAGTCTACTTTCAGAAATACCAGATTTTCCATACTTTTTAAATCTTTCTATTACTTCTTCATCTGATAATAAGTTAGAAGGCTTTACTGCAATAGGATCATAGTATGGTAATGTTGTTATGTGCCCTGGTAATTTACCTAATAGACGTGTATACCGTTTTTGTTTTTTGTAAGCTTCTTTAACATACTTTTCTGGAATTTTATATTTTTTAGCCACTGTGACATACTCTTTATATGGCATTTGTCCTATTGCTTGAGATATTTCACTAAAATATTTAGTGACAAGATTCTTAGGTAATTTTTTTATTTGTTCTTTAGCACCTTCTGATAATTCATATTGTGAAGAAGGCATATACGTAATTTGCCCCTGTGGTGTAATTCTTTTATCATATCTTAAAAGAGGAGCATTTGCATCTAAAGCTCCTGTTATTAGATCTAGTATTTGATATATATTGGGATCTTTATTACTTTTAATTTTCTTTTTTACTTCTGCCATTTTTTTCTTTTGCTCGGGATAAGCAAGACTTACTGTATAGTCAAGATGTTCATCCTGAAATATTTTTACATCATTAGGATCATAATACCAACCATCTACTTGTGGTTTTTGGTAATATGCTTTTAGTGAGTCATAATATCTTTTTTGCTCAAGAGCATTTCTATATACAGCTAAGCTATCTTCAGCAGTAGCAGAACCTGCAGGTACACATTTACCCGCTACTTTAATATACCCTGGAGGACATACTGCACCACCTCTAGCATATTGACTAGCAACTTCTGGTTCGGGCAACCACTCTTGTCTGAGCTCTTTGTTCATGTTATCAATATCAGCTTTCTCTTTTAGGTATTGCTCATACTTTAACTGATACTCTTTTTGATTTCTAAGATCTCTTACACTAGCTGCTCCTTGGAAATTAATTTTTCTTCCTTCTTCTGCAGCTTTTTCATATTCACCCGGAACCCAGTTGTTTTCTTCATCATAGTATCCTTCCATTCCTTCAGGATTATATCCTGTACTTTTTTGAACTATGAATGGTAAAAGCTTTGTTCTATCATGTGTTCCAAAACCTCTGAAATCTTTATCATCATCCCAAGTGGTGTGCACATAAAACTTATCCTTAAAAGAATCTCTTTTTCCAGGATGCATTCCAATATGAGTTCTGGCTTTTTTATCATAACCATATGTAGGATGAATACCCTTTCCTTTATAACTTGCTGGATTATATCCTGGCATATCTGGATACCCATACTCTTCTAACGTAGGCATTTGTTTGTCTATGTTAGGATCAGCATAATCAGGTTCTAGTGTTTTAAATGCTCTGGTCATTTGACCTTCTGCAACTTTATTTTGAAATGGATTGTATGAATCATACATATAATCAGGGTCTACACTCATTCTTTGACCATGAAAATAGGTACAGTCCGGACATCTCTCTTTGTATGTCTCTATGTTTTTTGTACCTCTATCTTTAAAGATTTCATCAAAAGATTTATCATATGCATCCCAACCTAAATACTCTGGATCATTGTATAATTCTTGAACTGTTTTATGATCTGCTCTATACTTTTTGTCATCCCAACCTGGTTTATATTCATAGTTACCTTCTTCATAATCCCATATCTTTTCTCCGTCCTCATCATATTTATTCAAACTAGTTTTATAATATTCATCTGGATATTTTTGAGAATAACTAGGTGGATCTGCGTCTAGAGTAAAACCATACTTTTTAGCATTTTCAAGATTTTCTTTTTCTAATGCTTTTAACTTCTCCCACTCTTTGTACTTTTTAAACTGGTGAGTATTTTCTGATTTAACATAATAAATGTTTTCATCTTTATTAAAACCTTCTGGTTTTTTAGAATCAACAACAACTTTATAATTTAAATCTGGATACGTACTAATATAATATTCATGGTCTCCTTCAAATTCAGGAACAAATTCAGGAGTGCTGATATGTACTACACCTGAATTTTTAAAATAAATTGGATTGCTAACATCTTTTACATAAAAATCTTTTGGCCAAGTTGACTTTTGTGCAGACTTACTATAAACTAATTGGTCTTCTGAAATTGGTTTAAACTCAGAATCTTCATACTCATTTGGAAAATCTATTGCACTACCATTCTCACGATATTTATAAGGTGCAGCCATTACCTTAATAGATTCTTTCTGATAATTAGAAACACATCTACCTGACTTAGCATCAAAAGTATATCCTTCAGGACATCCTGATTTTCTTTCACAGTACTTGGTTTCTGGATTGTATACATATCCTGGAGGGCATTGTACATCACCCGGATCTCCACCTTCTGCATAACCATCTAGCTCTTCAATTACATAACCTCCTTTGGCATACTCTTGAATCTCTTCTGGTGTAAGATCTGCTTCTATATAATCTTCTTCTGGGTATTCTTTTCTATAAGATTCATCTGGAGTAATTTGTTTATAGTGATCTGCAAAGTACATGGCATCTTCAAGATTGTCAAACCTCATAGCTTCTGCAGACTCAGGACCAAAGTCACCGAGCATGAGTTGACCATTAACATCTTGTATTAGGGGTACGGCATACTCATCCATAGATGCCATATAATGAGTTCCAGTATTACCATCACCAAAGTCATAGGGTTGATCTGGTGCAACTACCATTCTTTGTGCTGCTGGATTACCATGCATATAAGCATATGCTAATCTAGCTTTCATCATAGCATTATTAGCAGCATCTATTTCTTCTTGTGTAGTAATACCACCATCTTGATATTGACCAGTAGACGGCCCTTCTGTATTATTTAAAAATGAACGCTCTTCTTCTATAATATCTGGATTATCTGTAGAAATTACTTCCCCATTTACATTTACAGTTGGTCTCCATCCTAAACTTCTATCCGTATCTACAGCTTTTTGAAATGTAGGATGCCATGGTGCTTTTAAATACTTTCCAGTATTTGAATTAAGACTATAAGCATGATAGTATCCATCATCTTGTTTTGGCTGTGAATAATCAAATTCAGTAGGTCTTCCTTCTGAATCCCAATAACCTCTTATATCATAACTAGGATCATCACTTTGTAAATTTTCAGGAAGTGTTTTATAAAAGGTTTGAAACTTTATTTCCTCCTCAGGAGTAAGTTGTGTCATGTATGGTGAACCACCATCTTGAAAATACTTGGCGTTTGGGTTAAAAAACTTTTTCTTTTTAGACTTAGACTTTTTAAATAATGCAGACTCTCTAAATACTTCTCCTATACCTTCTAAACTTCTAGTATATTTTTTAGACTTAAGTCCACCACCTTTTTTCATTTGTGGATATTCATCTACATAGTCAGCATCAGGAAACTCATAGTACTGCCCAGGCTGCATCATTGTAGGCTCACCTTTATTAGGTACACCCATTACTGGATATGGTACACCCTGCATTGTAATTGTATTGGATGGAATCCTAGTCACTTGACCAGGATACTTCCATTGACCAGCTGGATCAACAATTATATCTTTTGGTGCCGGAGGAGCTTTTCTTTTGTTAAGCTCTTTAGTTGCTATCTGAAGGACTCTTTTGTTATTCATTATCTAAGGGATAATTGATTTTTAGTATTAGATATTTTAAAGATCATGTTAATGTCTCCAGAGACATCTTTTCTTAAAGAAATATAATTAAGGTAATGTCTGAATTTCTTTCTTTGCAATGAGTCTTTATCGTAGTTTAAGTTTGCAGGGTTTAAGTATCTATTATACCCATCTGGTGCAGTAACCCATATAAAGTTACTGTCATAGTTTCCTTGAAGAATTGTAGTACCTGGAATAACTGGCCCTGTTGGAGGATAGTCTGATCCTGTTGGGAACTCTGCTCTATTCTTTGTAATATCCCAGAACTGATTGATTCTGTACTTCTGTTCTTCTTTGCTAAACAATACATCAAATGATGTAAGGTTTGGATTTAACTTAGGGTATTCTAAACTAAGGGTGATATTATTTTTAGGAAACAAGTTTAAGTTAAGGTAACCGGATACTTGTTCTGTATTATAAATTACGGCCTTATCAAAATTAAAATCTAATACATGGAACTGGTCAACACAGTTAATTGATGATCTTCTGTATGACTCAAGAATGTATTCAATTGATCTAAGTGTAGTAACAGACTGTCCTGTTGGTATTGGAACTTCAATCTCAAAAGGATAATTCTTACCATAAAAGTTACAGTAGTTGTCACAGACAAAGTTATGTTTCCAAATCCCAGCATTCTTAGTAGTTAAGAAAATATCTTTTGTTGGAATCATTAAGTCTGGATGCCAGTCATGGAAACTAATCCAGAATTTATTTTTAGGATCATAGCTTACAGTCCAAGAAGCATTGTCAAAGATTGTTGGATCTCCTAAACGGAATTGTGTTCCTGGCTGGTCTTTAATTTCAAAGCAATCTCCTAATCCTTTAGAATTTAATGGGATGTAGTTTAATCTACCTTTGTAATCTTCTTTTACAGCATAGTCTTTTTTAGAGTAATAAAGAATAGTATTGCTGTTGTCATATACACCTTGTATACCTATACCTGCAACTGGGTTGTCTTGGTATGGATAATCTGGAAACTCTTGTGTAAGCTTGTATGGCATGAATAGAAAAAACCACCATTTCAAACCATTCTGAGATATTTCATCTAACCCTCCAGAGTAAGAGAATATCTTACCTTGATTTTGTGAAACATAAAATAATCCAGCAGGTGTAGAAATTACACTCAATCTGTTTTGTGATGAACCATACTCATATGGCTTATCAGCATTGCTTACAGATTGTCCTGGTTGACTAAAGAGTCCGCCATCTCCAATAGTAATTTTAGTTCCAAGATCTGTTTGCAAGGTATCAACGCCTTGATACATTAAAGGGCTATCATTTCTAAAAGTAATAAATATACCACTCTTATTAATTGACTTGACTCCACTGATCTGAGATCTAAACTGAGAATAGTTATTAACTAAGAATATGAACCAGCTATCTTTAACAGCTTCTATTTGCTGCGGTAAAGAGTAGATTAGTCTATCCGGGTAATAAGTATAACATAACTTAGCTACATTAGGATCATAGTATTTGCTTTGTAAGTTACCCTGAGAAAAATATTGATTGTAAAGTTTAGATACACTCAATGAGTAATCATAAATATATACATTGCCTCTACCTAAGATATTAGGGTCAGCATTAAACATAAAATTGTAATCTGTATATCTGTATGGGTCATAATGTTTTTCCCAGTCATAGTCTCCTTGCTTTCTAAAATCTACAAGCACATCAGATTCTACAAAGAAATCTCTAACAGATGAGTTAGCTAAATAGAATTTAGATTGCTTAACACCAAACACTCCAGGATATTTATCAGGAAAACCTTTTGGCTCATCGTCCACATAGTCATAATATCTAGTATTACTTTTATAATAGTCAAGATTATAGAATCTACTTGGATTACCACCTGTACCTGGAATTGTGGGTGAACTAAAGTTTAATAGTTCAGCAAGATCAGACACATCATACTTAATGCTGTTAACATTAAATCTGGTCTGAGGAATCATTTGATATAAATAGTAGTTGTATTCAAATCCATCAGGTGTACCATATAACCAATTATTGTAGAAACACATTGTATTCTTTTCAGTGTATCTATTAATATAGGTATCTCCATTAAATAGGATTGGTGTTCTAGTTATTTTTCGGTATGTATATGTTCCTACACAGTTAGGAAGGCTGTATGGTCCTTGATTAGGAATTGTGCTGGGATCAAACTTTTGCTCACATGGAGTAATTGTAATTTGTTTGATTCCATTCATCTGACCATACTGGTTTCTTACTCTTCCCTTAAGTCCTGCATAGTGACTTTGAATTGGTAAACTAAAAGGAATCTCTGTATTTTCAAAATCAGGTAGCGTACCTGCTGGATATACTGGAGTACCTGGCCATGCAAATGACTGACCTTGGATCAGTGTACCTAAGGTTACAAGTGACTTATCACCATTTAGTAAGTCAGGTCCAGTATTAACTCCATTAGGATATACAGGATTATAGTATGGACCTGACTTTGTTCTAATAACAACTGAGTCAGGTCTTTTTAAATTATTAATATTGTAAGAGTTCCAAGTACCAGTATTTGTTTGATATCTAGAAACCTCTTGAATATTATCTCTCATATAAAAACTATCTTCAATGCTAAATCTAAATAGATTGCTGATAGAGTTTCTATTCATACCGCTGTAATACCCATGGGCAATTTGCTGCAATGCAAACTGACGGTAAGGTAGTAGAGCATAGATTAACTGTAAAGTTACATCTGCACCTTCTGAAAAATAAAATAGAATTTGATTTGCTGCACCTGCAATTCTTAATGGTAAAGGAAGATATGCAAAATCAGGTAATGTAATAGATCCTGTTCTTACATATGGAGCATTATTACCTGTAACTGTAGTTAGATTCATTGATGTTATCAAAGCTTCTTCAGCAACAGCTACTGATGTTGCAGGATAACCCCCAATAATCATTGCAAATACATCACTGATATAGCCACCGCCTGTTGAGTAATAACCATTTAAAAAAGTTTCGTATCCTGTTGTTGCTAGTGCCGTTCCTGCAGTACCACTAGCATATGCGGCTAAGGCAACACCTGCAGCATCACTTGTTCCAGAACCAGGAGCATATTCAGGCATGCTAAAGGTTCTTCTACCTATCATAGATACTATGGCTTCAGCTACACCAATTAAGAACATTGGAATTATAGCA
>Ga0181356_1000342_pt1 | contig 19698 bp, 19 predicted proteins | sample Fa13VDMM110SN_FD_130104 | JGI IMG/M metagenome (GOLD analysis project Ga0181356, IMG submission 130104) | Freshwater viral communities from Lake Michigan, USA - Fa13.VD.MM110.S.N | ecosystem: Environmental > Aquatic > Freshwater > Lake | place: USA: Michigan | collected 2013-09-24 | reverse complement strand
CCAAACTACTCGGCGACCGACGGGGTGGTATGCTCGGGGCGACGGGGCGGCGACGGCGGCGGAGGAAATCCTATGATGTCCCATTTCCCACACAATCCAAAAAAAATTGAAATGTTTTTACTCCTACCAGCAGAATACACGCAACTCAATCACAATGGCAACTACTAGCGAACAAATCAAGAAGATGAGCGAACAAATCAATCAGGCAAAGGAACTCTTAGAGAATGAAGGATACCAAGTCTATAATTGTGCTTCAATTGATTTGATGGGAGCATTCAACTATCACACCAAGCAGGTTCGAGAACTGCTTGCGGACAAGAAGCGACAACAGGAAGAAATCGAACGCCTCCAAGCACTCGGGCAGGAACACTGCCAAAACACCTGTGATACCATCTGCCAAATCGCACACAAGAACTACGACAAAACGCGTCGCCTCCGCGAAGAAAACGAAGAACTCAAAAGAAAAGTGCTCCTTCAACAAGAAGCAGGATACTACTGCCACACCCGCCCCGCCCCTGACTGCGACATCAATACGGACGACGCTTCGTTCGACCACTACTGGTCGGTTCAAGACAACGACCTAACCCTTTGGAAAGTGCCCCGCCACCTTGCGGATGTGCCTTCCGCACAGACAAGTTATCACGGAGCGGTCGAACAAGCATTCTACGACGAATGCTTCGGTGAAGAATACGGTAAGTTGAAGTGGATGCGGGTTCGCGAAATGAAACAAGCAGACCTCATCAAGGGGGGGTGGAAACCCAAAGTGGAGGAGGAAGAAGAAGTGAAGTAAAAAAGTGGATAATAAGGGTTTAAAAAGAAAATGAGTATGATGATTATCCAAATGATTACACAATCACTCATCAACTCTTTTTTTCGAGTATCAGCATTACCGACGATGGTAATGGACTGTGCTGGGAATATGCTGTGCGTCGCCCCCGCTCCTGCCCCCGCTCCTGCCCCCGCTCCTGCCCCCGCTCCCGCCCCTGCGTTGCCGTCGTATTTGACGGAGTGGGTTGTGATTGACGAGAGATTTGGCGTGAGAAAGGACAATTATGCTATTAATCGCTTGGGACAAGTAAAAAACTTAAAGTTCAATAAAATTATGAAATCCTACTACTGTGCTTCCAATAACTATATGTGTGTATCGCTGAAACGAAGTATGGACGCGAGTGGTAATTTGATTAGACCTAACTCTGGTTTTGGGCGACCACCGACAAAGGAGAAACCGAATAATGAAACCTTGATGCTCGTCCATCGCCTCGTGGGAAAAGTCTTTATACCGAACTCGAACCCTCATCACAAGGTCATCGACCACATCGACGGAAATAAACTGAATAATGATTATCGCAACCTTCGCTGGTGCGACCAGCGACAAAACTCGAATAATGCGAAATCCAACAAAAAGTATTGGAGCGTGCGGTGGGCGGCGAATATGAAAAAATGGGCGGCATCCGTCCAAACCACCATCAATCACAATCCACACGAAACCTTCAACCATTTTCTCGGGCATTTCGAGAATGAGGAGGAGGCGGCGAGGGTCGTGAAGAAGTTTATGATAGAGAATTATCCGAATGAAATGACGGGCGGTCGGCGGTTCATCGAATAAATTGATGATTTGCGAAATCCCACACATTCCAGAAAAAATTGAAATGGATTTTCAACATATCGGCAGATAACACGCGTTTAGATACACACGATACGATACGATGGCGAAACAATTATTCAACGGATTTGTGCGAAAGACAGAGGAGTTTCGCACAAAACTCGAAGCGGATATACAGAAGAACATACGGGAGTTTTGCCCGACGGACGCGGAGATGGAACAATACACCGAAAGGTGGTTGGCGGAGGTGAGAAGGGAGAGGATAATTGGGGGGGCGTGGAGGGATTGTATTGATGAGGAGGTGTGTGGGGGTGATGACATACCAGCAACCGAAAGTGAAATGCGGTATAAGATGTTGAACTTTCTTGACGAAGAGGGCGACCTTACGGAGATGTTCGAGCAAATCGACAATTACGAAAATCCAGTCCTCTTTGAGGATGAAGAAAGGTCAAGATGCCTTGACTACCCATTCAGCGACGAGCAGGTGGCGATTTACCAAAGGGATATAATGGATGAGATGGGTATCACAGGTGCTATTCGCGGTGGTGATGGCGGTGCTATGTTTGTGTTGAGGGTCGTGATTGCCGAAGTCGAGGAATGGATGTTGAAAGCGGTGCGTGCCTACATCGTGAAAGGGCACGAAATATAAGACTACTGCGACTGCGACTGCTTTACATATGTATTTTGCTGCGTGGAAATCGAATGCCCCATCGCAGTCGCTAACGCCTGCGACTTTTGTTGATTTTCAAGGAGCATTTCGGTTGCGAATATCGTGCGGAGCATACAGCAACCTATTTTTTTCGGTCTAAAAATCTTATTGAGATGACGGGTGATTGAATTGCCCTCGTGAAACGGATTGCCGTTCGACATACGGAGGAACGGTATTGTCTTGCCTTTTTTCAAGTCGTTGCTGATGGTTGGCAGAGAACCCGAATTCCACTCCCGAGAGAATATATAGAACCAAAAAATATCCATAACTTCTTCTGGAATACTCACCTCTGCCGTGCCGTAATTCTGTGCGGTTTTATACTTGTTGAATATGAACTTTTTATCATCGAGAATGAGGTAATTTATTTCGGGGTCGATAATTTCAGGGCATTTCTGTGAGACGACCATCCAGAGGTAATCCGCATTCCTCCGTGGAATGAGTTTCACATAAAGCGTCAGCACAACGAAATGGAGTAAAAATGTATATTCGTAGTCGTATGAAATACCATCGCCGAGAGATTTGAGATGGTCGTAGTCCTTTTTCATTTCATCCCATTTATCGACCACATCCTCCCATTCTAACCAGTTTTCCTCTTGTGATTTGGATTTCTTGTTGCTGATTGCTGCTTGCTCGTGAGCGATACGCATCATTTTACGGTGGTAGATTTTAATCATCTCGCCCTCTGGTTCGGTCGGTATTGGGTATGTGAGTTTGAGTGCCGAATGAATACTCGTATAATACACACGCCGAGTATTCGGTTTGAGACATTCCAGTTTCTTTTCAATCTCATCGCCGTCCAGAAAGAACGACAAGTCCTCCACAGGTTTTCCCGAGAGATATTCAATCACGCGGAGGTAGGTCATTTTACTTGATGTAGTTAAACCATATTCAGTCATCTTTTTATCTAACTCCTCCATAAATGGGGTCTTCGTGTAGGGTTTGGGTGCCATATTATACTAACGAATTGATTTGTATAATATAGAGTAAATTCGGTTTAAACCCATTATCCACGCAATTACACATTACGAGGGATATAGATGGTATAACTGATAGTCTGTGCGGCGGCGACGAGAACACCAACGGCGGACTGAACTTCCAGCGTCAAGTTGGCGGATGCGGGTGGTCCAGCGACAAAATTGACAACACCGACAACCTTAACTGCGTTGGAGGCGGTGATACCGCGTTGATATGCTTGAACGATACAGTTTCCAGCAACAGTGGCGGATGGAATATCAGCGACAGAAAGGGAGATAACGAGGGAACCTGTTGCTGCGGTAGTGCCTGTGCCGACAATAACATCAAAAGCGGAACTACTCAAACCAGCATAATTACCAGAGGTAAAACTATGGATTGGAGCAACAAGCGAGGATGATGCCTTCAGGGCGAGTTGGGTTGTGCCTAACGCGTTAAGAGACATTTTGTTTCGATTTTATGAATTATAGTATAACTTTGTTTTTATATATAATTTCGTTGATTTTGCGAAAATGCCAAATATCGTAGATGTGATACAGAATAAAAACAAAGTAGAAGGGTATATATAAACGATAGAATATGGAAGTAGGAGGTGTATTCGGTTCCGCACAGGACAAACCTAAACTGCGTCAAATTATAACTGAACCGATGAGCGACAGCGACTTGGAAGTGTATTTGCCCTCCGCGAAAATACTTATGTTTCGCGAATTGAAGGGATACCCCACAATCCAAGCGATACTGCGAAAACCGAGAGATTATTTTATCCTACTATACGAACACACCCCTCAAAACGGTCACTGGGTGGCGGTATTGCGATACGAAAACACAATAGAGTTTTTCTGCCCCTACGGGTCATCACCGTATTCACCGAACTCACCTCTCGAATGGAACTCACCAGAAGAGAATGCCGTCGTAGATGCGACACATAATTATCTGGAAGACCTCCTGAATGAGGCGAAGACGACTGGATTTGATGTTATATATAACAAGATGGATTTTCAGGAGAAGCGGAATAATGTGAATACCTGCGGTGCGTTTTGCGTCTGGCGGGTGTTGTGCCTGATGGAGGACAATATGAACCTCTCGGAGTTTCAAAATGGAATGAAGAAAATCCATAACACGATGGGGATGAGTTATGATGAGATTGTGGCGGATGCCATAGAAATCCGCGATTAGCGGATTAAGTTGTAGAATAAGTTATTTCGCCAGTTACAGGGGTATAATACATTCGCCCTACTCCAACACCCAAAGCAACACCGCGAATTGGTTTTACAAAAAAAGCGTCTGGTGTTGCGGGGTTGTCAAGTGCTACCCCTGTCCCATTAATAATAATCGAGCGTAAGTGGTTTGAGTTTTGCCCCGCAAATGCCCCGATGGCGACTGATGCCGCCCCTTGAACTGCCGACACTCCTCGCCCTGCTTCAGCACCGATGGCGACATTGTAACCATACGCCGCTCCCCCCGCCCCATTCAGTCCCGCATTTAACCCAATCGCGACTGAATTGACAGGTTGATTGAGTTGTCCTGCCGCAGTTCCGATTGCTACCGAACCAGTTGCCTGATTTGTTGTCGCCGCTCCCTTGCCTAGTGATACTTGGGTTTGACTTATTTTTATTGTATCAGCAAGATTAATATTGCCGTTATTGGGATTAATACTGAACGGTCCAGTAGAAACATCAGCGAGAAGTGCTTGTATTCCAGAACCAGCGACGAAGGTAGGGTAGTATGTGGCGTTGGTGTTTGTATCAGTTACGCTCAACCCACCCGCATCGACATATGTTTTATTACAGAGGTCGTCGCCGAGGACTGGCGGGATTGCTGTGCGAGGGCAACTACCATCATAAGAATTAGAACCAGAGTAGTTATTCGTTCCAGACATAACTTCCGCATACCCATTAGAAGGAATACTCGCCATTTAATTTATAATAAGATTTGATGTTTTGTTTTTATTATTAATTCATTTTTAAGTTGTAGAATAAGTCAGTTCGCCAGTCCCAGCGTCATAGACCACTCGACTTACTCCAATACCATAAGCAACACCGCGAAGGGGTTTTATAAAACAGCAATCGTTCCCGAAGTTGTTGTTCAGTGCTGCCCCTGTCGCATTAATAATAATCGAGCGAGGTGCTTGGTTTCCCTCCCCCGCAAATGCCCCAATTGCGACTGAGTTTGCCTGTTGAAAACCACCCGCCAATCCTCGCCCTGCTGAATATCCAATCGCTACGCAGTTTTGCCCCTGCCCGACATTCTGTGCCGCAGAACCACCTATCGCGACTGCGTTGTTGCCCTGAGTGGTTTGACCCGCCGCAAGTCCAATTGCCACGCATCCCGTGCCCTGATTGGTTGATGACGCCGCTCGTCCAATTGCCACACTATCAACGCCCTGTGTCCCTCCTCCCGCCCCTCTTCCAATTGCGATGGCATCAACATTCTGGTTCGGACCCGCTGCTTGTCCTATTGCTACGCACCCCGTATTCGCTCCTGTTCCTGCTCCCTTGCCTAGTGAGACTTGGGTTTGATTTATTTTGATTGTATCAGAAAGGTTAATATTACCGTTGTTAGGATTAATACTGAACGGTCCAGTAGCAATATCAGCGAGAAGTGCTTGTGTTCCTGAACCAGCGACGAAGGTAGGGTAGTATGTCGCATTCGTGTTTGTATCAGTTACCGTCCCCCCCGCAGTCCAAAGGGTTTGAGACCCACTCGCCCCTGCGGTTAGGACTTGTCCCGCAGTCCCGTTTGAACCAGCACTATCACGGAGAGATTGAGTTCCCATATTTAATCGTGATGTAAGGGGGTCTCGAAGATTGACGACGGGTGCTGGAACCGTTCCACTCATTACAATATTGGTTCCACCGCTGACGCTAGTTACAGCACCTACCGCCGCCGCATTAATAACACCCCACGCCAGTCCAGTTGAGGAAAGAGCATCAGCGATAAGGCAAATATCGTCATCGATGACGATAGACCCAGTTGAATACGCAAGGGTATAACCAGTGAGTTGTCCAGTATAATAATTTACATTTAAGGCATTTAACCAAAATGTGCCACCAATAAAGGATGGAGGAGTGGTGCTATCAAACTCCGCCACGATAACATCATTTTGTGCCACAAAAACGCCATCTGTAAAAGCAAACCCAACAAGACTAGCAGGAACGGGGACAGGTTCTACTACGGTTGAAAATGGCAACGAAGTGCCAAGTGTAGTTGCCGAAATGGTTGATTTGATTTTGACATTTACGGTTTGTGATGGATTAGACTGTAAATATGTTTGCCCCGAAGTAATTACAATACTACTTGTGGTTGTTGGAAAAGGACTGATACCGAGAAGTGGTTGAGCATCTGGTAGTGCCTCGTTATCGGGTGTAAGGGAGAAATCGCCTGGGGCACTCCAAAGAGTGGTGTTCGTATATACTGCTGATGAGAATGATGTTATTGTGAGGGTGATGGTATTACCAACGACAGCGGTAACATTACCCTTGATATTATCAGTTCCAGAATAAGTTATAGTTATGCCTGACCCGAGCGGTATTAATGTTGGAAATGTGGTTGTAAATGTCTTGGACGCCCCCACCACGAGACTATTCCAGTTATAAACAGTAGTGGTAACTAGTGCTGTTTGATATGGATTTTGGTCGAAAATTACCTCCGTCGTTCCATTACCAGTTAAAAGAGACCCCTTATCGGTCAATCCTGTGCCTACCACCGTATCGACATAAGTTTTATTACAGAGGTCATTGCCGATGACGGGGGGGATTGCTGTGCGAGGGCAACTACCATCATACGAATTGCTTCCAGAGTAGTTATTTGTTCCTGCCATAACTTCGGCATAACCATTTGAAGGAATACTCGCCATTTTGACTTATATATGAGATTTGAGTTTTGTTTTTATTATTAATTCGTTTCTATGTATGAAAAAAAAGAGACCCCCCTGTCTCTTGTTTTTCGATTAATACTCAACCTCCTTCTCGGTGAAGAATGTCCTGTGCGAAACGAGGATGACGCCTGCTTCTTGTGCTTCCATTTCGTCTTCTGGAGAGATTTTGTCCCAGTTGTTTAGGACGACGAAGAGGTCTTCCATAATCCTCTTCGTGAAGAACTCGCCGAAAATCTCTTGAATGTGTGCCCTATTCGGGGCGAGGATATTTCGGCGAAAACTGCTCCAATCCCAGTCGAAACGGGGTGTTATTTCAAGGAGTTTTGCGATTTTCCTGAAAAACGCCTTGTTGATTTGCTCTGGAACTGTGAGTTGCGTGGTTTTCACCACCATCGTTTCATCTCCACAGCACCCCATACGAAAGAAGGGGAAGAATAGATGACCGTCTCTTACCCCACACTCTCCACGGTGCTTGGGGAAAGGGAACTGAACTGCGATTGACGACGACATATATGTATCTTGAATGACTGTATTCTGCTAGAATGTGAAAATCCATTTCAATTTTTTTTGATTTCAATTGAAATGATAATATCATCGTATTTTTTAATCTTGGATAATTTTGGACGCGGGACTGTTCGGTTGAGTGTCGTCGTCTTCTTCGCTGTCGTCGTCCTCGTTTTCGCTTACCATCTCCGCATAACAATCGGCACAGTATCGCTCGTGTAGGTATTCCTCGCACTTTTGGCAGAAGCATTTATTAGTGCTTTCCTGTTCTAATAAATCGTATTCGGTTTGCTGGTCGAGGGCGTGGAGGCGTGCTTCCCGTAGGATTTCTTCCAGTTCTTCAATCCTGCGGGTGAGTTGGTTGATTTTCGCTTGTGCGATTGATAGTTCGTCCATAATTATAGGTTTGGATATGTATTACCGAGAGATTTATGTTTATTTCAATTTATTTTACCAGCACGCCCACCCACAACACACACAAAAATCTCTCGGCGATGGCGATTTACCTCTGGGCGTGGTCGGCGTGGAAGGCGTTGATGGCGGTGTGATGCTGTCGCTGTCATTATATAAAAACTTCTCCTTGCGTCTTTGTTCGTTGGCGTGAAAAGTCATTACTTTTAAGGCGTAGAGCATATATAATCTCTCGTCATTTGGTTTTATTATTCTTTTTCGTCTTAAACTCCGTTAGTTCCTTCTGGTCTTGTTCGCTCCATTTTGCGATAAACTTTAAGTGCTTTTCGGACGCCATATGTCGGCGGATTATTCCACTCGTCAATCGCACATTACTACCGCATTCACAGGTGCGGATATGTGTCTTCGATAAAATCATAGTCCATTCCGTAATAATCGGTTCTATCCATTCACGGTGGCGGATATATCGGTCGTTTTTTACTGTCAGGTCGGGGGTCGTATTTCCATAAGGACAATAAACATAGTCCATTATATAAACATAACTTCCGTATTCTTTTTATTATAGAAATGGCGGGAAAAACACCTGAATACGACGACAACCTCGAAAATCTACTTAAAGAGGAGGCAGAAAAGGCAGAAAGTCTTTCGATTTTACATCGAATGTCTCACGAGAAATACGCCCTCGCGTCCAACCTCATAAACATTCCCGTTATTGTATTGTCGAGCATCATCGGTTTTACAACTGGTATTAAAATTGAGTATGAGGATATAAATATTGTGCTTGGTATTGCTTCCGTCTTTGTCGGGGTCATCAAATCTCTCGACAGTTATTTCCAACTCGCCCAACGCTCCGAACGCCACCGCCTCGTTTCACTCCAATACGGACAACTGTGCCGAAAATTGTCCGTTGAACTCGCCTTGGAACGCGATGTCCGAGAGAATGCGAAGGATATGTTGAATATGATACGAACCGATATAAAAAACCTCGAAGAAATTGCCCCCATCATAGAGGACGATGTCATAAATAAATATAAAGATAAATACCCGAAGGTTGATGGAGAAAAAATAAAGCGTCCTGCCCTAACGAATGGACTTACCGAAGTCATCATAAATAAACCTGAAAATTATATTGTGAAGGCGGATTTGGTTGTGAGGTCTCGTAGGCAATCAAAGGACGCTCCTCATAACGAAATCGTTGATATTCCGCTGGACGACATCGGGGCGATGTGATTTACACCCACTTCACGATAAACTCCTCTCCGTCATCAAAACACCCACCCCAGACTTTATCGCACCAACAACGCTTATTCACCCAGTTCGGGGCGTGTTTTTCACCCATTCCATCCGCCAACACCTCACCCAGCGTTCGCCCCGCCCAAGCACTTTTTCGATAGTAGGTGGTATTGTCGTAAAGTGTGTATTCGTCCTTTTTAAGTTCAATTTCCCTCGGCATCGCACGAATGATTATCTGGTTCATTACAGGATAATCATTCCCTATGGTTCAATTTTATTCTCGTTGAAAAACTTTTCGTCCTTCTCTATCCCGATATAACTGCGACCCAGTTCCAGACACGCTCTTCCTGAATTACAACTACCAAAAGTAGGGTCTAAAACCGTGTCCCCCTCATTACTATATCTCTCGATTAACCACTTGTAAATTGCGATTGATTTCGCAGTTGGATGCCTCTTGTTTTTTACCAATCGGTCGTGTATGATACTTAAAGAACATCGTTTATTCTCCTCTTGGTTATAATCAGGTTGAGATATTCCCTCTGTATGACCGAGCAGGTTATTTTTCCGCGGGTTTGAGGGTTTGCGGTATTTCGACGGCATTCCCTCCCTCACCTCATCGAGACGCTTGTAAAACGCCGACTTCTTCGCGAAAACATAAATCAACTCGTGCGAACGGAGGGGCATCTTATTCGCCGAGAGAAATGAAACCCCCACCTCTTTATTCAGCACTAAATCATACCGAAACCACGAGGGGTGCGAATTAACCAGTTCGACGCCGAACTTCGCAGAACAAAAAAACAATACTGGAGTATGGTCGTTTTTACACAGTCGCTCCACCTGCTTCCAGAACTCGACGAGGTCGATTTTCACATCCCACGCACACCCCGCATTACATATCCCGTGCGTTTTTCGTCCGCTTGGCATAGCACCTTTCGCATTCGTCAGCACACCATAGGGTAAATCACAAACGAATAAATCAATCGACTTATCGGGTAATATGCTCATCGTCGTATTCGCATCCCCGAGCAACTGGCGAAAAATCAAATACCCCGAAGTGTGCGTCATTTCGGTCATTTTCGTCTGTGTCGCTTAAAAAACTCTCCGCGTCGTCCTCTGTTGGATAATTACGGGTTATGTCTTTAAAACAGAATTGGAGCATATCTTTAAAGGTTGTCCCATCGACTTTCGTCATAAGAAGTTGCTGTAATTGTAATGCCCCTGCTTTGAGTGGTGTGTTTTGAGCGTCGCTGAAACGGTTATTTTCTTCTTGTAATTTTGCGATGGTCTCTTTGAGTTTGCTGATTTCGTCCTGCTGTTTTTGTATCCACCCGTCCTTCCCGTTGTTGAGCATTTCCAGTCTTTCATTTTCACGCCTGACTGACCTTACATACGCGTCGATTTGGTCAGCAGTTTTTACCCTGTTGCGAAGTGCTGAACCCGTCATATTTTTTGGGTTTCCATACTTTATGTCCCCTGCCATCTCAAAAGATAAACAAGAAAGGGGGTATAATTTAAGGTTGGGTCGTTTGATATATGACTGACTTTTGGTATTAATGGTGATTTGTGTATGAAGTGCGGACTTTTGTGTCAGTTTGCCGAAATACAGACCAGTCTCCGCAACGAACTTTTGTGGAGCATAATGCTTTTGCTGACGCTTTCCATCTTTCGACCCTAATGAAAGGGTTATTCCATTTTTGAGATTAACCGCAAGTTTGTTATTCACTTCGTTTTTACAACTCTTCATCCGAACAATCTCTCCTGTTTTAAAATCACAAGCATATTCCTTATATTTCGGGTGGCGAAAATACTCTGTTCCGTCGGCGTCTTTAACAGACCTCAACATTTTTCCTGCTTCAAAGCGTTCTTCGGGTGATAAGTTCGCGTCATCTTCCGCCTCATCAACTCGCAAACCATTATCGATTAAGGCATTCATCAATTTACAATAGCGTTCCGCTTCCTCCTCATCCTCCTTCTCAATCGCTGCTCCGTCATAAATCTCATCATCGTCGGTTTCGACAACAGTTTCAGTTTCAGTCTCTTCAATCTTATCTTCGATAATTTCGCCTTGCGAAATCTCATCTCCAATAATTTCGCCTTGCGAAATCTCTCGAATAACAAGTTTTACCTCTTCGGGTTCAGGGTCATCATAGATGGGGATGACTTGACCATTTACAATTTCAACACGGGAGTAGGGACGAGGTTGCGACATATGACTATTTATAGATAATGGATATTAATCGCTTTAAGTTCTTTATGTGAGACTACTACTATTCATTACTACCAAAACGGGATTAGTAATATAATGTTAGAAAACAGTAATTAGGCACAGGTTCATTACTACCAAAATGGGATTAGTCCATATTTGCTCGGTCTGCGACCTCGTCGAAAGTTGTTGTTTTTTTATGAGTTTGATTAAATAAAATAGCACCATATATGGTGTGAAATATATAAGAGTGAGAATAGTATATCTATAATAAAGGGTATTACTACCGTAATGGGACTAGTAAATCATCATTTACAAAGTCTGGAAAGTCTGGAGAAAGTCCTTCGATTTTCAAGTCCGTTTCATATTGGAAACGAGGTCTGGCAAAAAATATGGACTAATCCCATTTTGGTAGTAGTGATTATATGTATTTCTCACATACCACATCAAGGATTTTCGCTTAAAAACAAGGATTGACAATTATAAAATGAACCATCCGCATCGCATCGACTATTACCAGTTTCCTTCGGTTATTAAACCAGTCTATAAACCAGACTATACCCCGTCAGTCATTATAGAAGAAACCGAAAATACCGATAAGGATTGGTGGGACGACCTCGAAGATGAGGATTAAAACGCTTAAAGGGAAAACGCCCATTATCTTATAAAAGACAAATGCCGAAAACCATTACGATGAGGGAGTTGAATGAGATGCTGTCGGCACAGGAGGAGGAGTTGAGTGTGGAGTTTGGTGCGAGACAGAAGGCGTTGATTGTTGAAAACGAGAGATTGTCGTTGCTTTTGGCGGAGAAGTTTAAGGTTATAGATGACCTCACCGAGAGATTGGAGAAGGTGAAAACACAGGTGAAGGATAAAATACCCGCACCGAAAATCGTAGGTGTTTTGGATTGTGGTTTAAGTCCGTGTATGAACGACCCTGAACTCGAGAACATCATCAGCAAGTTTGATTATGATAAACTGCCGTGCCTCGATGAGGACGATGTTTGCGTGAGTTGCGGAAGTTGATGTCGAGAGATTATATAAAAGCAATTGAATAACCAGTATCAAATGATACTTGCTATTCTGTATTCACTTGTGCCGTTGCCGACCATCGCTGATATACTTTTTTATGTTGCGTTGAAAACAATCATAAATAAATACACTTAATCAGTATAAAAATGAGCGATATTTGTAAGGTATATCGAAACTTCCTGAAATACAAGGGGAGTGATGATGCGGAGATTTATCTCTCGACAGCGAAGAATAAAAAGTTCGCCGTCATCACGCCAGAAGGCAAGGTTGTTAATTTCGGACAGAAAGGGTATGATGATTTCACAAAGCATCAGGACGAGCAACGCCGAGAGAATTACCTCGCTCGAGCAACGAAGATAAAGGGGAATTGGAGGGACGACAAGTATAGTCCAAATAATCTTGCGATTAATTGTCTATGGCAATAATATAAAGGCAATTCCAGTTATTAATAAAAATGCCCGTCATTCGCCCCCCCATCAAACCCATCGTCCAAACCGCCATTGGCGTTGCGAAGGTTTTATGCCCGTTGCCCAGCATCACCGTCCGCCCGTTCGATAAACACGACAAGATTGATTTTTCTTGCCGTTGAAATCACGATGCCGAGAGATTTTGCGAAGCAAAATTACCGTAGGTGAGATTTTATTATTAGTCTTACAATTAATAATAAAAACAAAACATACCATTCGTATATAAATCCGAATGAATAGAGGGAACTTTTCCATAGAACACCAGCAGGAGGCGGAGAGTTTTCCGTATGGAACGAGAGATTTACCTCATCTCTCGGTTGATTTGACACACGATACTCGAATGCCATATGGAACAAAACACCTGCGTGTGATGCCTGAAATAGCACATAACTACGGCAAGGGTGTTACCGTGAGTAGAGAACCCCCAAGAGAACCCCCAAGAGAACCCCCAAGAGACCCCCCAAGGGTGTTTGCCGACGGGTCGAATTTGGACGAATTATTGCCACTTACGCCAGAACAGAAAACCATAATTCAAAATGCGTTGGAATACGCAAATGCCCGAACACTTGAGAGGACAGGGTTTGGAGGATATCGCCCCCCCTCCTTCTTCGTTAGATGGGTTGCCATATTTCGACAAAATGTCTCTCCTGAACTACTTCCCGTTGTTGATGAAAACCTGGCGTTGATAAAAGAACTTGCCAATATGAACCCCGACCTTCGAGTGAATTATATTGAGAGTATAGTGGATGAAATAGGTAGGAGTTTAAGAAGAGCAATAAGTTCATCAGGGAAAAACAGTAAATCTGTGTATAAACAGATTAAACGAAGTTATGGAGGTGCTGCCGCACCTGTTCCAACAGAACCGACAAGTTGTGGTTTTAGGGGGCGAGGAGGTGTTCGCCCCCCAAACGAAGCAAATTATGTAGGTCGTTTGAAAACTACATCGGGTAAAAGAGCGAGAAAATCAGAAGACTATCGCGAACGACGACGAGAATATTTAAACAGTCTAACCCCGTCTCAGCGTCTTCAAAACTGGGCGTATGAAAATCAACTTCCTGACTTACTAGGTGCCAGAACAGCAGAACAGCAGAGAGAATATAACCGCCTACAACAAGAAGTGACCCGAATAGAGCAAGTAATCGCTGATTTGAGAGCAGACCCGAACCTAACTGACGAGCAAGCAGAAGAAGCAGAAGAGGAAATTATGGGCGACCTCGACTACCTTTTTGATGACGCTCCTGTCTCAACAGACGAAACTGACGAAGATGGAGTAATCGACGAAGCACCACGCCAAGGAGATGAAGAAGATAGCGACGACGACGACGACCAACCACCACCGCCATATCGAGCACCCGCAATATCCGTAGGAGCGGGTGCCGCACCTGTTCCAACAGAACCAAAAATCAGTCCTTTTGCCGCCGCCGCAACCGCCCTTCAACCCGTAAGAACGGCAATTCAAAATGGGATTGGTGATGCTATTTATGGGAAAGAAGACGACCCGAAAAAACAGAGGAAGGGTTTGCTTGGAATTAGTGAAGAGGGGAAAGAAGAAAGCAAGAAGAAGTTCAAGAAGAATGTCGTTGCCCCGATAATGAAGAATGTCGTTGTTCCTATTGTGACAACTGCGTTAGAAATGAAACAAGATATTGAGGACACAGCGAATATGATTTTCAATCCAGATAAATATGAGAGCGATATGAAGGAGCGAAAAATCAACCAAATCAAAAAGAGTGAGAGGGAAGTAGGAATTGTTCGAGATAAAGAAAACCCGATGTTGATTATACGAAAACCGCAGGCGTTTTGGACGGCACTAACAAGCAATCCTGAAGAAGTGGCGTATGACACACAGACAGTTTTTCCAAAAAACCCTAGTTTTGGTGATTTTTATGTCCGTGTGCCGAACCCGCTTTTTGGGATATGGGAAAAAATAAAAAAGAAACCGTCTTATCAAGATTTCTCGAAGTATAATATTTTGCTTCCGTGGGCGGTTCAATTGGAATATACCGCCGATGGAGGAAAACACACACCCCTAACAAAAGAACTCGAAGACGAGTTTATATTTTTGCCCGAAAAAGGGTTGAAGGAGTTTTATGAGAAACTGAAATTGTGGGGGCGAAAACAACTGGAATTCACGCCAGAAGGACAAGCAAAAAAGAAGGCAGAAGACCGTGCGTTTTTTTTGTCGAAAGACCCCCGAACCTTGTCAGCAATAGACCAGACTTTCTATAAAAAATACAAGCGGGAAGACGAAGAAAAAACTCTCGTAGCGGCAAAGAAGAAAGTAGAAGCGGATATAAAAGCGGAGGAGGCGAAAGAAGCACCTGATACAGAGAGACTGGCGAAAATGAAAGCGGCGAAGGAGCGAGTTCTTCAAAAAGAGAAGGAATTTGTTTTGAGAGGACAAGAAGAAGCACTCCGAAATAGTTATGCTTATAAACAGAAAGTGGAAAGTGCGAGGGTGATGAAGGAGGCGGCGGCGGAGGCGGCAAGACCCGTTGCTGAAAAAATTGCCGATGTCAAGAAAACAATAGCGATATTAGAGCAAGCAGGCGATTATGACCAACTCGCTGTGTATAACCAACAATTACAGGAGTTAGAAGAGGAACAGGCGAGTGAAAGCGTGAAGGAACAAGCACAGGGTTCAGTAGATTTATTACAACAGGCACAGGTGGAAGGGGGTGGGTTGATGGACTGCTTCCGCCCCAGGAGGAGAAACAGGGTTCAACCATTACCAATCGAACCCCCATATATAACGACCCCACAACCAGAACCAGAAAATCCCTATGGTCGCCCCACTTATACAGTGCCCCCACCTCCACCACCACCAGTAGGAGCACCAGCATCACCAGCATTACCAAATGTCCCACAAGTATCAGGGCAATTGACACCCGCTGCTCGCCTCCCACCACCTTCACCAGTAGTAGGAGTTCCTGCGTCGCAACCGTTAGGTTGTAGTCAGGAACATATTGATATTATTAATGATGCTCTTGTGAATGCGATAACAAAACTGGAAGAGGCGGGTTATGACGAGGGAAATACTCACTTTATTACGGAATTAGGTTATACTCCATTAAGAGCATTATTTCGTGAGGGGGAAGAGGGAGTGCGGACTTTCCTTAATGAACTTGCCGATGAAATTGAAAGTGATGGTATAACACCAGAAGCAATTTCTTATATAAGAAGAAATGCCGAAAAAATTTGTAGGGAACTTATTCGTATGTGTCAGCGACAAGGAATTGACCCTGTGGTAGCACTTACAGATATACGAGACAATACATTACGGAGAGCGAGAGAAAGACGGGGGAGAGGAGTAGGGGGTGCGAAACCGACGAACCCTGCGTTATACGAGAAAGCAAAGGCGATAGTGAATAAATCATACCCGAAACACTCGGCATATCGTAGTGGTGCTTATGTGAAGAAATATAAAGAGATGGGCGGTGAATACGAAGATGAACCCGATGGAAAACGACCGCTCGAGAGATGGTTTAAGGAAGACTGGAAAGATGTTGGAAATAAGGAGTATCCAGTATATCGCCCGACAAAGCGTATCTCAAAGGATACACCCCTAACACCAGACGAAATCGACCCAGAGAACCTGAAACTTCAAGTAAAAGAGAAGCAGAAGATTAGGGGCGACCGAAATCTCTCGGCGTTTGTTGGGAAGGGAACACCGCAGATGTGGGCGGATGAAGGTTTTGGAGGCGACGAAGAACTGGAAGGGTCAGGTGCGGTGGAATACACAATACAGAAAGCAGGAAAATCGTTATTTAATCCATCAGGAGATAGGAGTAAAGCAGGAAAGCAGTCATTCACGCCAAACTACGAGGCGTATGGTGCGTCGGTTGCGGAAGGACGGAAGAATGCGTTTAATCTCTCGCGAAGTATGTATAACCAGAGTAAAGGGACAGAACTACCTGATTTTAAGTTGGTAAAGGATGATACGACAATACGATTTTACCGTAAAAATGATGAGAATGTGATTTTGGTGGGTATTCGCGGAACAGATGTGAAGAGTTGGACGGATTTATACACTTGGGCGGTGATTGGTGCTAGTCAAGATTTACAAACGACGGCACGGTTTCAGGGGGATTTGGCGAAGTTGGTTGCGTTTCAGAAGAACTACCCTCCATCACAATTTTATTATGTGGCGGCGGGACATTCTCTCGCAGGAAGCATCGCAGACCGATTTTTAGAGTTGGGATTGATTAAAGAAGCAATCACTTATAACCCGAGTATCGAGAAGAAGTTTGTGCTTGATGAAAACATAAGAAACCACCGTGTTTATTTGGATACCGACCCTCTGTTTATACTAATGGGACAATACGCCCCGAATACTGAAATTAGAGTAAATCCTAATAAAACCAACTACTATAATCCAATAAAAGAGAAAGACTACTTAATTTCATCGCACACAATTTCACCAAGTTATAACTCGGCATTTGAAGGAGGTGGAATGGAAGGAAGTGGAAAGACCTACACGATTGAAGAGTGGAAGGCGATTTTTGATGCGAAGTTGGAGCAGAAGCGAAAGGCGATAGAAGCGAGGGAAGCGAAGAAGAAGCAGACGGCGAAGGCGAAGCGGGAGAGGGCGAAGGCGAGGCGTGATGGGCGAGATGAACCGCCACCTCTCGAAACACCGTTTAGAACCTCTCGAACGATGAAAGCGACCCCGCCGAAAGAACCCGAACCAGAGGAGGAAGAACCCGAAGTTGAAGTTGATGAATATGAGATGGGGGATGAAACTTATTTTGTGGAAGCACCGAGAAAAGGATTGGCGTTTGCCGAGAGAAGGGTGTTTGATAGTAATAGTGAAGAGATTGGAAACCTCACGGAAGATGATGTGGGGAAGACGCTGGTGAAGATGGTGATGCGTCGAGAGAAACTTGGAGCATTTGCGGATAAATCGCCGAAAGCGAAATCCAGTAGTGAAAGTTTGCCGTCTTTTGAAAGTAAGCAACCGAAATCACCCGAACCCGAAGAGGAAGAGGATGTCGAGGTTACAACATATACATATAAGGGAAAAGAATATGATATAGAAGACCCGAAAGGGGCAGACGATATGAACTTGGAGTTTTACGCAAACAGAGATGTTTGGCAAGATGATGAGGAAATTGGAAAATTAGGTGATGATAACCCCCTGATGAAAGGGTTGATGAAACTCGTAATAAAAACAGAGTTTCCAAGTCAAAAAGATTATCGGGAGACGATGGGACTTGCTGCGAAAAAACCCCGAGCATCAAAAGCACCTGCGAGTGCGAGGGTTGAACTGCGTGAAGAGTTGGTGGCGGAGCAACCGAGAAGTCCAGCGGGTCAATTCGCCGAACAAGCAGAAACAGCGGTAGTGGCGGTTAGTCAAGCACCACAACAGGCGTATATGAAACTGATGAAGTCGCCGAGTTTTACAGAGGCGGAGAAGCGACTGCTGACGCGGATACGAGAAACAAAGATGACCCCGAGAATGAGGGCGGTATTATTGGGAAGGAGCGGACTGGCACGAAAAGTGATGGAAATGTTGGGAATTGATGAGAGTGCGTTTCAATCACAGAGGGCGAGGGCGAGAATAGCGGATACACAGGAGAGGCGAGTGAAGGGAGAAACGGTGCGACAGATGATTGGACTACCAGACGATATTGAGGTGTTGTTTCAAAAGCAGGAGGCGGGACTGATAAATTATATCGCGAATGTAATGAATAAAAAAGATGTTGGAGTGAAAATAGACGATTTGCTTGAAAAATATGTTTCTACTTTTGTGAGATGTGGATTTGGTTGCTTGAACTTGGTTGCTGAAATGATGAAATATGACCCGTTTGATGTATATCTTGCCGAAAGCAGGAATACCTCTTGCGACGGACAAGGGAAAGAGAAAGAAAAACATCTTACTTTAATGATGAATATGACGAAAGCGGACGAGAATTATCCATCATCAGTCTCATTTTGGAACACCAAAACGCGTCCTTATACAACGATGAACTTTTCTTTAACGGAACACGAGGGATTTTTCTTACCTGAATTAACGCAACGATGTATGATGCGTCTGGAAGGAATAGATGGTATTTCGGAGGTTAGAAGCACCACAAGAAATGCTGGGATGGGATTTAAACGACGAAACGAATATGCGGTGTTTTTTGAAGGGGTGAGTGAAGAGAAACGATTTACTGCGGCAATAAAAGAGCAATACAGTTCTAAAATTAGGAGTGAAATAGTGCCGAAGGTTTTCGCAATCGCTCGTGATTTGAAACCGAAAATGGAGGCGAGGGGTGAATTGATGCGGAAGAATGTAGTTGCCTCGCTGACGCCAGCACAACGAAAGATGGTAGAAGAACATAATAAAAACAAAAACCCATAGAATAAAATGACAACTATAACCGAACGGAAATACCCAACGAGCGAAGAATACCCGCTGGTGAAAGCGTTTTCGCTGAATGACCGCAGACCGAGACTGATTGGGACTGCGGGATTGAAGTCGCAACTTTACACGGGCGACTACGATTTTACGATGGATATAAGTGATTTGCCGAGAGATGTGGTTTTTAGTGGGTTGAGTGATGTTGTTTCACGAATAGCGAATGATGAAAATATGTATTTCGTGGAGATGAAAATCCAGAGCGAAGGTGGGAAGAAGGAGCGGATTTATCGCGGAGTAGAGTATTCGCATTCGTTTTTCGGCAAAATACCCTTCGATGATAT
>Ga0181356_1000333_pt1 | contig 19856 bp, 20 predicted proteins | sample Fa13VDMM110SN_FD_130104 | JGI IMG/M metagenome (GOLD analysis project Ga0181356, IMG submission 130104) | Freshwater viral communities from Lake Michigan, USA - Fa13.VD.MM110.S.N | ecosystem: Environmental > Aquatic > Freshwater > Lake | place: USA: Michigan | collected 2013-09-24 | reverse complement strand
GTAGGGGCCGTGCGTTCCAGCCTTGTAGATGCCATCGCGGAAGCTATTGTTGAGCACATCACCGCAAAAGCCGAAGTACGTATCCCTGTCGTGGGTCTTGATCTGGGTGCTGCCCTACTCGCTAGCTGGGGTCCCCGTTTCACAGATCGCGGCGACGCAACGGCCCCTGGGGCGTTGGTCCCAGATACGGGTCTCCAGAGCGAGATAAATGTAACGGGTCCGCCGCCTACCATCCCTACTACTCCCCCGCTCGCGTCTACTATGATATCTACACCGGGCTTTATAGACTAACGTCTGCTATCCTTGCAGCCGAGGACCCCATGCTCCATACCCCTACGTCCCAGCCCCTCTTCATCCGCCACAAGTCGGCGGCTGAGCTTCTTGAGAAGCAGGCTGCTGCCGTCGCTCGTATGCCCGATGACGACAAGCGTTGGCCTGCACAGGTCCTCAGCGAGATGCACAAGCAGCTCCCGTTCCTGTCTAGGTTCGATGTGGACATTGAGATGACGCGCGTCGAGCCGGAGGCTGGTTACGCCATCGGCTACGCAATGCTCCGTAACAAGACGGGCAAGCAGCGCGCGGCCGAGGAGCTGGGCAAGCCGACGAACAAGATCCGGGTTCCGGTAATTGTTGCGGACCGCCTTCTCCAGCCGTTCCACGTGTTTGAGGTCGGCGGCAAGACATATCCTCTCACACAGGGGCGGCTTGAGTCGGCAATGATGAACCCGTCCATGTTTGACGGCATCTCCGATCCTCCGGGCACGCAATCGCTTCTCGACCAGATCTACCCGCCGTTCCAGCACCGTCAGGGCTACGGCATGATGAGCGGGGATCGCGCCACCACCGGCCTCTCCAAGCTCAGCTCCGCGCCTATCAAGACTGCGGGTTTGCAGCGCCTTAAGCGCTTAGCTAACAGGGTAGAGCGGTTTGCAGCCAAAGGCGTACATGCAGAAAACATAGACGCCAGAGATGCCCTAAATACTGCGGTAAATAAGTTTGCCCGTCGCACAAAAGAGCCGGGATTAGGTGGTATTGTAAAGTACGTAACACCTGCACAGGTCGAGGAAATTAAGGGGTTTAGAGGGGCCGGACTAAATAAAGATCAGGCTGCGTTTAAGGCAGTACGGATGATGCAGCCTACCGGCCCTGCAAAAACTGCCGATACTCCGCCAGCGGAGGTGGGTAAAACCGCGAGCGGGGAACCTGGCCCGCTCCGGGAGTTCCTTCAGCAGCAAGAATTAGAGAAGGAAGCTGGTATTATTCAGAACCTGGCGGGCGGTGTTCGGAACGCTGCCGGGGCGGTTAGACAAGGATTTTCTGCGCTTTCGCACTTTGGATTTGGAGCGAGGGTGCGTGGGGCTCTTGGCTCCATACGTCCCGCCTTTCGCCATGGGTTTCAGGCGACTGAGGCCGCCGCTGCGAGAAATATGGCACAAGAGGCAGCCGGAGCACAAAGGTTCTCGGAGGCGCGTGCCGCAGTTTCTGCGGCACCGCCGCGGCCGCAAATCGGGGAATTGCCACCTCCAGCCCCGCTCCCAAAGACGCGCACAGAGCACGTACCTCCGGAGCCGCTGCCCACTGGAACGGCGAGCGTACAGGCAGCTAAGCCCACTCCTGGCCCCAGGGTCAACGCAGGGCCTGTCGACTCTGCCGCTCCGAAACCGCTGGTGCGCACAACCGAGGGGTCCCCGGCGTTCATAGCGGAGACGCAGGCAAAGAACCTGCAAAACGACTTTGCGGCAGTAGCAGGCTCTTCCACGCCGGGGCCCTTTAGCGCTGCATCTCCCGCGCCCGTTCGTACAGCACCCCCGCCTTCCGGAGGAGCTTCCAACCAAAGTTTTAGTAGGCAGCCCGTTACAACCACTGCTTCTCCCCCGAGGCCCGAAGGCGGAGGTGGGGAGGCTATGTCCAAGGCGAGAGCAGCAGCGGCAGAACTTAAGGAAAGTCGTATAGCTTCTCCCGCCGGAGACGTAGCGCCCGTCGGCGTAGATAAGCTGAAAACCGACTTTGAGGCAGTAGCAGGCTCTCCCACACAGGGCCCCGCAGGTGCGTCGAACGTCGCACCCCCTCGAAGGGGTGCGACAGAAAACCTCGAGGGTCCAGTCGAGCGGAGCTTTCCGGGGCCTGCCGCAGAAAGAGCCGCGCCGCCCGTGGGCGAAGCGGAGCCGCGATTCGTACGCCAAGCCGTGTCCCCAAACAGAAGTACGCAAGTGCGGGAGCCGGTTCCGCTTAAGCCCGCGCAAGAACTAACCCCGCTAGAGTCTCACAACGCAAACTTCGAGCAGTATCGTAATATGACGGACGAGACCGCGCGCGGAATTGCAAGCAGTGCCGACATCAATAACAATTGGCTTGCTAGTTACGCAAGTAAGAATGGGGTGTCTCCCGGAGAGGCCCTACACTACCTACACTCCGACTTCCTAGCAGCGCGGCAGGTAAACCCGAAAATGACATTTGAGGGTTTTATCGGGGCGCAGCAGGCACGTGGCGGACTGTTTGGTAATAAGTACTCTCCCACTGGAGCAGCCGGCGGGGGCTTCTTAGGATCCGCCGCAGGGGGTGCTACGATGCTCGGCCTTGGTGCACTTGGCGGCGGCATGATGATGGCTAACAAAGCCTCTGAAAACTATTGAGGATCAACATGACACGTTCACTTTGCGCCGCGATTTCCGGCACGATCAACGCTGAGGACTTTGCCCGCTTTGAGCGCATCATGGCGGAGCCCCAGTGGCGTAATGCAATCGAGAAGAATGCCTCGCTGCTCTACTACATGGGCGATCTCCTTGAGACGCCTCCGGTAGTGGCGGAGCAGGCGGCCAAGGAAGCACAGGCTTTTGCAGCGCGCCAGCGGTACGACGTTATCCAGGTTCGTCCCGAAGCGGGAGGCTACGTCGTAAAGGTGTCCTCCGCACCTGACAACATGCAGCCCGTCTCCATCTTCCTGACGGAAAAGCAGGCGGCTGAAGTCCTTCCCCCTGAGACGATGCAGGCAGCGGATCAGACAGGCGCTGCTACTATGACCGGAGTAGAGGCTGACGCTGATCCTCTTGTTGAGGCGGCGGCTCCCGTGCAGACTTTTGGTCTGTACAAGGTCATGGAGAAGGGCTCGGGCAAGCAGATTATTGGGTACGTCATCCCGCAGCTCATGGACATCATGACGGGACAGATGGTACCGCAGGCGCTCTTTGTGAACGGCAGCCAGTACGCGATGCAGCAGACTGTCGTAGGCAGCCCGGTTGGAATCAACTTCAACCTGCCGGCTACTCCCAACATTCGCGGACTTGGTGCGTTCTACAAGTCCGACGGCCGCTCGATTGTTGTCACTACTCCGGTAGAGATCATCTCCGAAGTTACCGTCGAGGGCCGTAAGTATTACTCTACGCGGCTTGCCAACGGGCAGGAAGTGCAACTTGCCCGCGTTGACAACCTCAAGAAACCCGTACAGATGAGTCCTGGCGAGATTGCAATCCCCAAGGACTACGACTTCATGGCTCTTGACTCTCCGGTCCAGCTTGAGGACGGCGGTGCCGCGCAGCAGGGTATGGGTCAGCCTGCCCGCGCTCCGGGTCAGCCTCCGGCTCCCATGCAGGTGCCGATGAAAGAGGCGCAGGCTTCTGCGTATCCGACAATGGTTGAGATCCGCGCATGGGGCGATCTCAGTTGCGATCTTCGCGGGCCAGTATTCGATAAGATTGGCTCAGGCGTACAGTCGTGGGCAGACGGAATTTTCCATCTTGCGGCAGCAGGTGTTCCGCAGAACCTTGCAACGGCCTTGCTGGAAAAAGCGGCATCGGATTCCGAGCCCGTTCGACTCTTCGGGTTGCGCCCGCTCTCAACTCCCGTTGAGCGCGTAAAGACTGCAATGGCAATGTCGGCTGTGAAGCTTGCGAACGTGAAGCTGCCCCCAAAGCAGTGCCTTCTCAAAGAGGCCGCTGCTCTTTCGGACGTTGCCTCGGTGGACTCAGTCCTCGCGCTGAACTTCATCAATCCCGAGAACCTCGAGACATTCATCGAGTACATCCCGGAGCTTGAGGAAACCGCAACAAAGCTGGCAAACATTGTCTTGGCGTCGCAGATGGGGCTTCAGACAGTCCCTCAGCAAGCAGCTGTTCGCGCAATGTTTGCTATCGAGAGTGTGGTTAGTGCCCTGAAGGACCTCCAGACGCACAAGATTTAATGGCACGCCATCCAGCAGAATACTTCGTAGCGTTCCTGTGTGCCTCGTTGGAGGACCCGCAGGAACGCACCGTCAACAGCACGCTCCGCCTCCATGGCCTTGCGCCAATTGAGAAAGCGGAGCTGTCCCGTATTCGTCAGGACTCTGTACTGCCTGAGGGGTTTAAGGCCTGGGATCCTGACCACGCGCCCAGTAAGCGGTGGCTAAAAGCAAAAGCCATTTACTCCTTCATGCACCCCGACGAGACAACGCGGGAGATGAAGTCAAAGATCCTTGAGGCTCCCGTAGTCCGTGAGAAGGTCGACACTCTTCTCATTGGGCGTGTCTCTACATCGGAGGCAGCGTTCCGGCTCCAGAAGATAGGACACACGGTATCTGCCAGCGCGATTGAGGAGTACCAGCACTACTTCTGGAACACCGGGGTCATGGGCCTCTCGGACTGGGTAGCCTATTTCCAGAGCGACGCAGATCCTGATGATGGCTCAGGGCGTACGCAGGGGCGCAGGTCTCCGCTAAAGTCTTCCTTGCTCGGCGGCCCCGACCTCGCCAAATACAAGGCAGGCATCGCACAGGAAATAGACGGGAAGAAGATCCTTGCCGAGTTACAGCAGGAACTCTACTTCACGTTCCGAGAGATCAAGACGTTGCCTGTGTCGGAGAAGAAAGTCGTCATGCTGTCTGCGGTCACACGCAGTCTTGCACGCCTTGACGAGCGAATCTCTTCCAGCGATCAGGCACTTCAAGACACGCTTAAGCGGTTTGAGAAGTTCAAAGTCATTACGGACACGGCAAAACCGCCATCCTTATCGCAGCTGGCACCGCAAGGAACGATCAGTTCCCGGTCAAAAACTGAAATCCAGATTTCGAGAGAGAAGTAATGATCACCGCCGAAGTCGTAAAGATGGTCCAGCAGTTCAACAAGGAGCTGCAAAAGGCCGCGCAGTTCGGGATTCAGCTTCCCGAGTCCTCTGAGTTCCAGGGTAAGCGCCTGTCTTGCCGCATGGTCCGCAAGGGCAACGACATCATCTTCCAACTCTTTGCGCCGAAATTCCCTGCCGACTTTACTGCGCTGCTGGCGGAGGTAATCGAGTCGCACTTTGGGGATACGGCCGATTTCAAGATTGACCACGTAGCTGAGCTAAATAGTTATGCCCTTCTGGCAAAGGGTATTCTTGATCGCCCGACAGTTCGGGTAGACTACGTCACCACCGACTTTCTCAATCTCCTTGATGAGGTGCTAAACTCGCCGGAGATTAAAGGGCAGACCCGATGATTCGCTCCACTTCCTTCCGTACTGAAATCGAGATGACGCGCTGGATGAACGCGCAAGGTCTTGCTATCGCGGACCTTTACGTTCTCTGGATGAACGCCTCAAACTTCTGGACGGTGTTCTACGAAGACGGATTGGGGCGTGACATCATTGACACGACCGACGGCCCTGTTGGAACTGCGTATGGCACGGCCGCAGGCGTAGGCACGGGCGGGTCCACGGTACGCGTCCGCGCGCTGCGTGTTGCTGTTGCTTCTGAGCCGGCAGGGACTCCGGATTCTGCCAGCGGTTCACTGGGCGGGACAGTCTCGTACACCTACATCATCCCCGACTCGTTCTCCTTGTCGGATCCAGGCAACACCGGGTTTGCGGTGAAGGACGACGGTTACGGCTTTCTCTTGAATGCAGAGACAGGAAGCCAGGTCGGGGTCATTGACTACGCAACCGGTAACTTCACCGTGAAGTGGCCGTTTGGTAAGATCCCTTCGGGCGCAGTGAACGCGGCCTACACCTACTCAAGCCTCCCGGACTCGGATAATGTCCCTGTCCACGCACGCCTGAGCAGTCTGGCGATCAAGATGACCTCCGGCTCGGCTGCCACAGTTGCATGGGCAATCTACAACGACTCTGCAAAGGCACGTCCCCCTGCCGCGATGGGAACAATTACCTTGGCCGGCGGTGTCGGAGTAGCAAACCTGCTTATGACGATCTCCAACGTTCTGGACCTAACGACCCGCGATAGTCGCTGGATTGAGCTGGTTCCGAATGCCGGGACAAACACCTTTGAGGTCTTCCTAACGTGGGAACGCATCCTGTGATCTCACAGGCCGTTCTTCGCGCGTTTGGCAGGGAGCTAAAAAAGGTAGCGGCGATATCGCCGCTACCTCCTCCGCCTAAGCCGACGTTTAACGTCGCAGCTACCCAGGCTCCCAAGGCTTCGACTGCGGCGCAGCCCGTAAAAGTGCCCGCTGCCGCAACGCCTTAGGCAACTTTACGTAGCGCGGTATGGGCTGCCTTCTCTCTGTGAAGAGGGGACAGCCCATACTTACTTAAGGCCGCTACGTGCTCTTTAGTGCCATAGCCTCTGTTGCTGTCCCACTTGTACGTCGGGAAATGCTTTGCAAGGTCGTCCATCTCCAGGTCACGGTAAACCTTGGCGATGATGGACGCTGCGGCGCATAAGAAGTTGTTTGCGTCCATCTTTGGGGCAATTCGTTGTGGTCCGGCGTAGCCGTCCACCCCAAAATCCCCATCAACAAGAAGTAGCTTAGGGCGCTGAAAGAATGTGGCTTCACGCACAGCTCTCTTGTACGAGAGTTGTAGTGCGGCGGTGTGGCCGAGCGAGTTGATTTCCTCTACGGAGGACTCGCCGACTCCTACAATCCCGCCTTGGCTATGTACAAATCGGAGGATGCTTTCAACCGCCCTTGCTCGCTGGAGCGCGGTCGTCTTCTTAGAGTCCTTGACCTCGGGCATAGGCCACGCGTCGAGGACCATTTCCATCTGCACAGCGACAGACACAATCGGGCCAGCAAGGCAGCCAGTTCCGACTTCATCGAGACCGCAGTAGATGTTCACGTTCTCCCTCCACGAAAGGGTTGTTATTCAGGACGGGGCCGACTCCCCTCACATAGATCAGGGCGGTAAAATCATGGCCCTTCCATCGTGATTTGCGGTACGAAGCGTCATTGACCTCCGCCCACTGGCGGAGGAGGTCACGGATGATCCGCGCCTCCTCCGCCTTCATCGGTTGTTTGGACCGCAAAAGCAGACCCCACTTTAGGGGGTCTGCTTGGTCCGGCTGAAGCTCCCACCCGAGCAAGCCATCGAGGAAAGCACGGTTAGTGCTCTCCGCGAATGACTTGACCCAGGTGAGAGATTTGATCACAGGCCTTTATAGGCCGTCGTGAACGCGTCTGCCAGCGCCCGGCCTGTAAGACCGGAAGACTCAGGCTCCGCAACCCGAGGCCCCGACTGCACCTGCCCCGTCCTCGTAATCCCGACGAAGTTGGGCGCTTTCACGCCCAACGTTACTTCGAGCCACCAAGGAAACTCCTCCACCGTCTGCATGTACGCCTGGCGTACCATTTCCTGAAGTTCGTCCGGCCCCGAGGGGCGGCGACCTTCCCCTTCCTTCGGGCTGACGCGAATGTGAACTAGGCCCTGCGGCCCGTTCACGGTGACGAAGCGGACGACCTGGGGGACGTCCTCCGTGCTGAGGATGGCCGCATGGCCGTGGACCATGCCGCTGACCTCCGGCCCCGCTTTCGGGATCCAGAGCTTACCGCCCCGTGCACCCGGCCCGCACTCGATCACCGCCCCGATGGGGCGTTCCGAGTCCGCCGCCTCAAGCTCGGCAAACAGCTTCGACACCGTGCGCAGAGCGCCAGATGCTTCCGTCACGTTCGCAAAACCGGCCTCTCCCGGAGCCAGCATGCGGTCTACCACGCACCATGCCGCGTTGTACGCGACGCCATTGCGGTTTCCCGCACCAAGTTCGCGGACTTCACGTCCCGCGAGCACTGCCAAGTTGGCCATGTGGCCTCCCTTTATGTGTGATTGCTACCCGGAATGGGTTAGCATTTGCTTATGACCACATATATGCAGGGTTTTTCTCCGGAGTTTGACGACGAGACGTGCAACTCTTCAGACTTTCAGCCCCCTCCCCACGAGGTAGAGGACTGGGAGACCGCTGCGCGGGAAGAAGAGGCTGTGGCGCTCTTCACGTTGAGCCCCAGCCAGTTTGTCGAGCAAGCGATTCTGATGCCAGACCCGCACACGCGCAAGCTGGAGTCGTTCGACTTTGCGGAACGTCCCTACTTGCGGAAGATCTACGACACGCCAACGAAGCGTCGGCTCCTTGTCTGCGCGCGGCAGGTTGAGAAAAGCACGCTGCTGGGCAACCTTGCACTCACGTACAGCTGCCTTGTCCCACACTTCAAGACACTCTACGTCTCCCCTTCCAGTACGCAGACAAAGGTGTTCTCAAAGGATCGGCTGAAGGAGCCGATGGAGACCTCTCCCGTCCTGAAAGCATGGTTTCCGGGGATGCTGACAGACAACGTCTACGAAAAAAAGGCACTAAACCGTAGTTTGATTACGCTGCGGTACGCCTTCCTCAACGCTGACCGTGTCCGTGGTATCCCCGCCGACGCAATCTTCATTGACGAGTTCCAGGACATCCTGCTTGAGAACATCTCGGTCATTGAGGAGTGCGCTTCCCACTCTCCATTCAAGTGGTTCTCGTACTCGGGAACTCCAAAGTCACTTGACAACCCCATCGAGTTCTATTGGGGCAACTACTCTACGCAGAACGAATGGGCCGTTCCGTGCGAACGACATGGCACGCCTAATAACCCCGGGTCGTGGCATTGGAATATTCTCGGCGAGGACAATATCGGCGCAAACAGCCTTGTCTGCGACAAGTGCGGGGAGAAGATCGTTGCGAATCACCCGAGGGCAGAGTGGGTCCGCACGGGAAGTCCTGATCCTAAGTTTGACGCTTTTGAGGGTTTCCGCATCCCACAGCTGATGGTGCCCTGGCTGCCGTGGAGAGAACTGCTCGTGAAGTACAACCAGTACCCACGCGCAAAGTTCTACAACGAGGTTCTGGGGCGCAGCTTTGACTCGGGACAGCGCCCTCTTACGAAACAGGACGTGCTGGACAACTGCAACCCAGACGTGGCACTCGACGGGGAAGCGGTAGCAAAGACCCGGCAGAAAATCGGCAGCGGCCGTATCTACGCCGGTATCGACTGGGGCCAGGACTCTACGAACTCGTACACGGTCATTTCCCTCGGGGCGTACCTTGATGGGAGATTCCAGATCTTCTTCATGCACCGATTTACCGGCGCAGAGAGCGAGCCCGGCGAGCAGCTAAAGAAGATCTTTAAGATCATCGAGGGGTTCAACGTTGCCCGCGTCGGAGTTGACTACGGTGGCGGGTTCTTTCCTAACGGTGAGCTACTCAAGAAGTACGGAGCAGGTCGTGTCGTCCGTTACCAGTACTCTGCCCCCTCTGTGTACCTTAAGTACGACGCAAATCTCGGGCGGTATATGGTCCATAAGTCCGAGGTAATGAGTTCTATTTTTGCGGCAATCAAGCGCAAGTCAGTGCTTCGATTCCCCTGCTGGCGTGACTTCTCCTCGCCGTTTGCAAGTGACTGCCTTGCAGTGTTTTCCGAGTACAACGAGCGCACGCGGATGACGGAGTACAAGAAGTCTCCGAATACGACAGACGACTCCCTGCACTCCATCCTGTTCTGCTTTCTCGCGTCGATGGTGGACTTCCCGCGCGAGGATGTGTTCGTTCCGAGTGCGGCAGTGGATCGTCTTTCATCTATGGACTAAAGGACTGATCCCATCCCCCGATGGAACCAGCCAGCGGCCCGAAGGCCGCTGTCGTCAAATTACTGCTTGCGGAGCAGCCGGCTTGCGGCGTAGCCCACGACGGCACCACTGCCGACACCGATGCCGATGCTCAGCGGGTTCATCTCCCACCACCCCTGGGTAGCACCGACGTACGCCACACCGCCGCCAACGACGGCACCGCCGCCTGCGAACATGAGGTCGTCCTTGGTGACCCAGCTGTCCGCCGCCGCGACGATCTGGTCACGGTTTGTGTGGAGGCCGCGGATGTACGACTCGGTCTTCTGCTTCCACTCCTGATCTGCCGCGCGGTCCTGCTGGTAGATCTCCATCATCTTCTCGACATCGAAAGGCGTCTCAACTGCTGCGGGCTTGGCTACTGCCATGGTCGGATCTCCATCCGGTTTTGTGCCTATGATTGGGCACAATGAATTATGGCAGTTATTTACTTATTTTTTTTAACACCAAGCACGGCATCAAGCGAGTCAATGACGGAGACGGTTGGTTCCTGCCGCAGCATTGCGTGGATATCTACGTGCATCGTTAGGCCTTCATAGGTAACGGCCGCAGCACGAAGCCTGCGCCGACTTTCGGCGAGAGAGCGGTGAATGTCTTGTAGCGGTAGCGATGCGGCATACTCGGGCAGCGCAACTACGGCCTCGCTCATTGACACGCATAGACGTAGGAAAGGTACCCAGGGGCGCACATCTCCGGCAGACGCGGCGATCACCGAGAAGTCGTTTTCATCAATGCGGAGGAACACGTCGACCCACGGCTCGATCTCGGAGGACTTCCACTTTGCGAACCGTAACTGCGCGCAGCAAGCAGTATGCAGTTCCTTGCCGTACTCTGGAGTAATTGAGAGGGGGACGGTATTTGCGTCGAGGAGTTTTAGGAGGGTCTGTACGCTGAACTCCAGACGCCGCAAGCGTGCCGCCATCAAGAGAATTTCCTGCCGTGATACAGGTCCGGCCCCATTATTCTCAGTTCGCAATCTCCGCAGTTCCTCAATCTCACCGGCCGGTATAAACTTTCCTCGTGCGTTACCTACGGTCTTCGCGCTAAGAAAGCCTTTCCGCACGTAAGTACGTACGGAGCGTTCGGTGATCTCAAGATACTTAGCAGCCTCGGCGTAGCTAAGAAGTTCGACAGCCATACTCTGTTCTTCCTTTCGATTCAAAATACTGGTAACCTCTGCTCGGAAGAAACCCACAATGCCTACGCAAGTTAGCCCCGATATGCTGATGAGCATCGCCCGCCAGGCGGCGGGCGAGTATCTTGCCCGTGGTACTGACCTGACTACGGCCGTAGTCAAGGAAGCCTCGGCAAGTCGGCTACCCTTGACGGACGAGCATGTTAGGCGTATCTGCGAGATGACCTACCACGAGGCATTTGAGCGGTCGTTTCATCAAAAGCGTGGAAGCCTCGATCGGTACATTTCTTTCGACCCGCCGGATGCGGTACAGTGTGCAAAGGAGCTAAAGGCTATGACGGTTGAAAAGAAGGCATCCGCGCCCTCGCAGGGCCGCGCCCTCGCACCGACAGAGTTCCTTAAGGCTGCAAGTGCTATGGCTGGGATCCCCGAGCGGGAGAAGTACCAGCCAGTGAACGCATACCTTGCTACCGTGTTGACGCCGAATGTTGAGAAGGTTGCCGCGCAAGACAACTGGCACAACCCGATGGGCGATATCGCACGTGCACATCAGGCACTCCGAGAAGCCATCCGTAAGGTTGAGCTGGATCTTGATTCCGCAGAGCACGGTGCGAAAATCGCGTCAGCGCAGCTATCTGCGCAGTCGGTGCAGGCCTGCAAGGACGGGGCAGATGTCTCCGATGTCCTGAACCTTTGCTACCATGCAGCAGAAGGGGCGGGCATCACGGTCAAGGTTGCACACGACACCGTTTGCGAGATTGCCGAAGTCCTGAAGTCCCACGGTTTTGATACCCGCGTGCGCGAGAAGACGGCATCCTACGAGGAGCCTAACCTTTCGCATCCTATTGCTGTGGTGTTCGCAAAGGTTGCCTCTTTGCGCGATGCGCAAATGTACCTGTCCACGGCGGCAGAGGATCTACGCGCCGAGTACGCACTCTCATCCCGGAAAGTCCGTGCCGCATTCGTCGGTTAAAACTGCCGGCCTGAAGGCCCTCGCAGCAGGTGCAGTCCTCGGGGCCGGCGCGGTTGCTGCTGCGCCACACTTCGCCGCTGGTATGCGGAAGTCTTTTCGTCCGCACCTTGAGGCAGAAGCCCGAAAGAATCAACTTGGTCCGCTAGGTACAATGGGAGACTTAGGGCCTGATCAGTTTAAGTTCGCACATACGGAGTTACCCATGCGCGCCCCTGTACCCGACGAAGTCTACGTTGCTGCCGCCCATGGGCACCTCTCTCAGAACGAGGTTGCTCACCTGGAGTCTTTTGCGGGCGATCTGTCTAAGGGAGCCTCATTTACGCAGGGGCTACAGTATGGTTTGGGTACCGCAGCGGCTAGCGCCGTAGGCGGGCTTGCCATGATAGGCCTCTCGCACGGAATCCAGAGCACGTACGATTCTATGACCTTCGAGAAGGATCTTCAGGCAACCCTGAAGACCCGCCCCGAGCTTAGTACGTACCCCAAAGAGCAGGTCCGGCTTGTGTACAGCTCTCTTCGCCGCCTAAGCCCGGAGATCGCCAAGGATCCTCTGACGGCGGGTACCTACCTTATACGTCAGTTTGAGCGGCGTAACCCCAGCGATCCTCACTCCCTGCCGACGGTTGAACTAGAGAGTGCGCGTACGCTTACGCAAATCACCGGCGAGATGGGCAAGCGCCGCGACAGCGTGCGGGACGCGTTGCTACAGGCAAACATGCAGGGCGTACAAGCGGGTGTAGGGTACATGCAAGAGTCCCGTCAGGCAGCACGGCAGGATGCGGGTGACGCACGGCGGATTAGTGCAGGCACGGCTCTGGAAGCCGAAAAAGCCCGTCTGCGCGATCACTACACTATTGCTGGCGAACAGCGGAAGGAACTCAAAGATAACGTCGTGCAGAATCTCAAGGACCAACGAGACGCCATGCACGCGGCGCACGGTGCTCAGGTTGGGGGCCTTGAGCAGAAACTGCAAGAGATGAGGAATCGGGTAAATGCCTCAGAGCGCCACCTTGCGCGTATGGAAGAGCGCGCCGGGGCAGATATCCGGGGCATCCTGCGGGGTCCTACTACCGCAGCCGCAATGCGTTTGCCCTCCATGAAAAATAGGAAGTAAGGAGTTTCTTTTGGAAAAGGTCTCCCTATTTCGTGGTACCAACGGAGAAGGACGCCCGCTCATCCACCGTGTTGAGCCGGGGTCTGCGTACGGTATTTCCCAGACAGGGGGTCTTTCCAAGACTGCGTCGCACGAGCATCTCCCGCAGGTGCAGGAGTTAATTGAGTCTCTTGCCCCCCAGCCCGGGCGGCTTTACCTCATCAACTCCGCTATCGGTGCGGGTGAGTACGTAGGGTTTAATCTACGCGGTGACTGGTTCACCGAGCGTGGGCTTCTACATACTCCTCCGGGGTGGGACAAGATCCCGGTATGGGACATTGATGCGCGTCGTCGCGCGGCAAACCAGACGGAGTCTGTTGCCGGGTGGGGCGACCAGGCGTGGGGCTACCCTACGTTCTACAATGCACACCGTTTCCGCCACCATGTCAACAAAGACCCAGAGAAGGCGTACGGGTTTATCCTCGGCGCGTTCTACGATCACCGTATGCACCGCGTTGTGCTGGTATCCGAGCTGGTTCGCGACATGTGCGAGAGTCTGAACGCTCTGGATATCTACGAGCGTATTGAGCGTGGGGAGTTCCCTGACTCGTCAATGGGTGCCAAGGTGCCGTATGACGAGTGCGCAATCTGTGGGACTAAGGCACGCAATCCGGCCGAGTATTGCCGGCACGTGAACAATCAGGATCCTCTATTCGGCATGAACAAGATCCTGGCAGACGGTCGGAAGTGCGGTGTCTACAATCACCATCCTCGTTTCTTTGATGATTCTTTTGTGTTTGTCGGGGCCGAGAGATCCGCCAAGGTCATGTCCCTTGTCAATGACAAGGTCAAGGGCACCAATAAATACTCACAGAAAATCTACCCATTTCAACTTCCTGGTGCAAAACTCGCATCCGTTGAGCTGACTCCGCGGCAGGAAGAGAACCGCACCATGCGTGACGTGGTGCGGAGGATGGGGGAGCGCAAGCAAAGCGAGCGGGTGGAGGACAGACTCACGCAGGCCCTTGAGGGAATCCCACAAGGCAACCGAATTGAGCGCGCCGCTGCTGTCGCATTTGCACGGCAGGCAAAGAAGAAGGATGCCCCTGACGCACTCAAGTCTGTCGAGGAGAATTTCCAAGCTACCTACGGGCAGCCCTTAGAACATTTCTCGTACCTGCGCGAGAAGGTTGAGGGTGCCTCGGGGTTTGGCTCCGAAACAAAGATGGCTTCCCTGAGCAAATGGGCAGAGATGCTAAAAAACATCCCTGCTCCCTCTCCAAGCCAGCTCGCTATTGTGCAGAATCACGCATCTCGGATGCCCGGCCTTCCGACGCCGCTGCTCCAGGATCTGTCTTCTACTCCAGACGAGAGCCTACGCGGACTCGCACATCTTGGAATTGTGCTACGGCCGGACGAGTTCCAGTACATGGCGCTTTCTCGCAGCAGCCGCGACGCAGCCGAGGGCTACCGCTCGGGCGGTATTGTGTTTAAGTCGTCCCCTCTGGATATGGAGCGGATGCCTGAGTTCAACAGCGAGCCACGCCCCAGTCCGGTGACGATGGATATTCTGCGGCAGGTAATTGGTAGCCTGCTGGGTCAGCGGTCATTTGCGCCTGCGGCTGTGCGACTCCGCATTACGCGCGTGATACCTCCGCAGGACAGGACAGATTTCGAGCACGAGGACCCTATGCTCGACAAGATCTCGCAGGCGTACAATGATTACCGGGGCGGACTAATATTTTCGCGTCCCGCGTTGCACCATTTACAGTTACCCGAAACAGCGGATATCTTTGACCTCGGACAAGAGGTCAAGCTAGCCGACGCTTCCGCAGAGCTTTCTATACTTCTTTTCCACATAGCCTACTGGCATACTCTGCCAGTAGGTTAGAAATACCCCGGCCGAGAGGGAGAACCTCGAAGACGCCTACTACACCTCAAGGAGTAAATCCATCATGTCAATTTTCGATACACTAGTTGAGTCCGGCATCACTCAGGAAGACCTGGAGAAGGCCGCATCCGCACGTCTCTTTGCCGAGGCCGCAGCGGCCGAGGGCATCGACCTCTCCGAGCTGACCGAGGACCAGGCCGAGGAGCTGTACGACTTCTGGGCCAACGGCGGTGATGCCGGCGAAGAGAAGTACGCGTCCGCCGAAGAGATGCTCGCCGAGGCCGCCGTCAAGGAGGCTGGCGCCAAGCTCGCCGAGGCCGAGTACATCGGTCGCTACATGGCTCGTGTCTACGCCGACGAGATGAGCAAGATCGCGTACGACATGGATGAGATTGACCCCAAGGGTCTAGTTCCGCGGGGCACAGGCCCTAAGTCCGAGACCCGCGTTATGCGCGGCATGGCCGGCGGTGCTTCTGACGAAGCCAAGAGCTTGTACAATCGCGCGCATGCGGCCGTATCACAGGGCCTTTCCGGCGAGCGCATGGGCGAGCGTTACAAGGCCCTCAAGGGTATGGTCGGCGCTACAGATATCTCGGAAGGCCGCGCGGCCCTTCGCGCCGCCAACGAGGCCGGCGACCTCGGGGCTCGCGCGAAAGCCCTCAGGCAGATCGGAAAGGGCGGTCTCCGTGCCGGTATGGCAGCCGGTGCAGTCGGTGGAGCCGGCTACGGTGCAAAGAAGCTGTACGACCGGGCGCACAAGAAGGAGTCTTCAGCTCTCGATGAGATCGTCGAGGCACGCGCACTTGAGCTTCTTGAAGAGGCTACCTACGAGAAGGTTGCAACGCGTACGGCGACCGAAGCCGCCAAGGAGCTTCTCACCGCTAAGCACGTCCGCAAGAACGTCTCTGACGTGGCGGGGCACGGTGCGGGCGCCATGGACAAGATCAAGGCCTACGCGAAGATCCTCGGCGGTAAGGCGGATAACGAGATGATGACCTCCGAGGCTCGTAAGTCCCTTGCGGCACAGGCCGGTCTGGCGGCGGGCGTTGGCGCGGCGGGCTACGGCGCTAAGAAGATGTACGACCGTCACCACAAGAAGGAGTCGTCAGCATTCGAGGAGCTTGCCCTCGTTCGCGCCTACGAGCTGCTTGAGGAGGCCGAGGCCGAGAACGAGCTGGACGACGCCGCGTTCGATCTGCTTCGCGCCAACGGCTACGACGTCTAAGGTAAAACGTGCCTGCTTGGATCCACAATCGTGCTGACCGCATCCTTCGGAAAAATCCGAACATGGATGAGAGCGAAGCTTTTGCGATTGCGACCCAGCAGGCACACGCCTTAGGCAAGGCACCTAAAGGGTACGGTACTACGGAGGGCCGCGCAGAAGCCCACCGGAAGTACCGTACCCCTCAGGATGACCAGAAGACCGCTTCTGCGTACATGTGGGATGCGTTCTTCTCCGAGATTGAAAAACTTGCGGCTACAATGCCCGCTAAGGGGGCAGTTGCGGCCTTGATCGCTAGGGGCAAGCCCTTAGTGTTTAAGCCTGCCAGCGAGGCTGGCGTCTTCGCCAAGATGAGGCGAACCTCCCCTCTTAATTCTACCGGAATTAGGGACGCGCCGAATCCCACTCACCGTGTTGCACAAGGTGGCGTGACCGCCACTACCGCGGTGCCCACGGGAGTGAAGTCCCCATTTGGGGCAGCCGCAGGCGCTCCGACAGGAATGTCGCCCCCTGGTGTTACAACATCCTCTACTATTAAGCCGAGCGCCCCTTCTTCGGGCGGCGGCTATACCGCATAATACCCACTACTCCCTCTTCCAAATCGAGGCCCGAAAATGTCCTACCAAAGCCTAATCGATGACGCCATCTCCCGTGCACGCGTAAAGGTTGCGTCGGGCCTCCCCCAGCCGACTGACAAGCTCGCTTCCGCGCATGACGGCGGTGCGCTGCTTGGCGAAGCTGAGAAGATTGCCAATGCGCTTGAGTATATGGCGATGGCGACTGCGGACGACGGCTCGGCCGCCGGCGCAGCACGGGCGGAGATGGTGCGCGACTTCTTCAAGACTGCCGCAGAGGCAGACAAGAAGAAGGGCATCATGCAGCCCCTTGTCACCGAGACCATGACCTCCGGCACACAGAAAGTTGCTCCGCAGACAGGCAAGGCGAAGCTGAACCCGCAGGGCTTAGTCTCTGGTGACTCTCCTAAGCAGACAACTGCCCCTGACGGCATGATGTCGCGCAACGCGATGGAGCAGACCCCGTCTTCTTCACCGACCAAGGCAGCCAGCCTTTACGACATGCTGATGGGCGCGCGTATGGCAAAGATTGCCGCAGAGTCCGGTGCTGGCGCACCCCGCCAGATGGATTCTTCGCAGCCTCCTCCGGCGCACCAGAAGGGACAGGAAGGCGGGCACGCCCAGGGCCCCTTGTCTACCAGCGAGCGCATTGTCGCCGCCCAGCGCCGCGAGCTGCACGCACCGTCACGTAACCGCCTGAGCGAGCTGTTTGCGCATAGTGGTGACACCGCGCAGAGCGTGGCTTCGGCAGCGGGAACTTTCCCTCTTGCTGCGGCTAAGGGTGGGATGAAGGTTGCAAGCCTTGCTGCGGCTATGCAGAAGGAAGCTAAGGAAGAGGTAGAGCAGCCGGGGTATCTGGATCGTCAGCGCGCTGTGTACAACGCGCAGCGTGCGGGCGATAAGGGTATCAACCAGTTTCTAGCAAATGACGAACTAGTAGGCCAGCGCATGAAGGGCCAGATGCTCGGCTCTCTCAAGGGGTTGGGCATTGGCGGGATTGGGGGTCTTGCAGTGGGCGGCGCCTTAGGGCACCCCGGAGCGGGCGCGGTAGCGGGAGGGGCACTAGGGAGTATCGCAGGACAAATCCATGGTGGTTACGCCGCTGACCGCGACCATCTTGCCAAGAAGGGCATCAAGCTGAAGTACCTTGGCCTCGACTCCGAGCTGTCCCCCGAAGCCATCGAGAAATACCACCACATGCGCGGCGAGAAGAAAGCGTCCGTTGTGGAGATGGCTGCGATTATGCAGAAGGAAGCTACTGAGCTTGAGCTTCCCGAAACTCTCTCCGGGAAGAACATTTCTGCTGCGGGGCAGGGCGTTGCGGACGCCGCGCACGGCGCTGCTAATTTCCTGAATACCCCCACGGGTAGAAAAGTTGGCCTCGGCGCGCTTGGTGTCGGAGGAGTAGCCGCTGGCACACTGTACGCGCGTAAGAAGCTGAAGGATATGGGCCAAGGCAGCCGTGAGCGCCGTATGCGCGAGCTACAACAGGGCTACTGAGATGCGTAACCTCCGCCACTACCTCAATCTCTCACTCACTGCCTCCAGCGGAGAGTTGGGAGAGCATGTAAAGGCCGCCTCGGACGGCGCGTACGAGGGTATGCGCGGAGAATACGCACCTCTTCACCTGCCTAAGGAAGATAAACCCGGTCTTTTAAGCCGCCGTTCTGCGCAATTAGCGTTACTCGGCGGCGCAGGGGCGGCCCTGCCCGGTAGCTACGGACTAATTGGAGCCGGTGCTGCCGGGCTTCATTCTGAGCACGGAATGGGTGCGGGAACCGCGCTTGCCACAGCAATTGGGGCTTCAGCGGGTGGCGTACGTCATGGCGTACTTGGCAGAGCGGTGGGAGGTGCCCTTGGTGCCTCTTTAGGGCATGAGTTTTTCCGCCGCAGGGCTGAACAGCGGAGGGTGCATGGCACTTCGTGACTCACTTGCGCTGTTTAGTAAGGCCGCTTCGGGGCAACTGGGCGAAAACGCGTACTACGCATTAGTGGGAATTGCCCAGGCTAAGCTTGCGGCTGTTAAGCAGCCAATGACAACCGAACAGCTAAATGCAAATAGCGCCCCGCAGCATCAAAATGATAGTTCTCGTAGACAACGTCTTGCAGAATTACTGCGTCGGCGCGAAACTACTGAAACAGCAACTGGTTCCCTCTCACCGAATCCGCCTCACGGAGATTCCTAATGTCTACCACCGTCAAGATTGGGTCTGCTCAGGCCGCAATCGTCTCCGCACGGGGCGCGCAGATGCTTCGCGCTCTCTCGGAGAAGGTTGCGTCACTGTCGGACGAAAACCTTCAACTCCGCTCCCTTCTTACCCAGCGCCAGCACGAGGACTCTGTCCGTGAGATTGCTCACGAGATGGAGGCCAAGGGCCTGAACGCTGAGTTGTCCTTTGAGGAGAAGGTTGCGCACGTTTCGCAGTATGATGATCTGTCACTCATCCGTCAGGCCGTTGGCATGGCTGCTGGTGCTGGTATTCGTTTTGCGAAGGTAGCCGATGCCCCTGGGCGCGGCGCAGCTGACGCCCTCACCGAACTCTGCCTTGGGGCAGACTAACTCTTCCACCCTCTGTAATCATCTAAGGAGCCTACCATGGCTGGTCAGTATGTGAGCATTGTTGTCCCGGGCTACAACAGCCTGTTTGTCCGGGATCTCTCCTACGTCGCGGGCACAGGCGACGCCTCGGACGTCAACCCTTTCAGCCCCACCGACATGCGCCCCCTCATCGAGGGCGAGTGGCTTCAGCGCACCGGCACCGACAAGGTCACCCGCGGCGGTCTGAACGCTGTGGAAGCCGGCGACGCGAAGGACACTGCCACAAAAGGCACAATCCCCGCGTTCCTGTTCTTCAGTGAGAGGGGTCGCTACGACGTTCAGATGACGAAGCGTGCGCATATCATCACCGGCCCGTCCGGTTTTGAGTTCCGCACCAAGCTCTGCACGGACGAGAGCTTTGCGGTCGGCGATGCGGTTGCGGTCTTCGACTGGGCCGGTACGGCTTCAGCCCCGTACGGCTGCGTCCGTCGCGTCCTTGGTGTTGCTACCAGCGGTGCCTACGTCGTCGGGCGCGTCACCCGCGTATACGGCACGTCGGATATCGGCGTTCTGTACAACCCTGAAGGCCTCCTCG